>Ga0256833_1001405_pt1 | contig 17831 bp, 14 predicted proteins | sample 356284metaG_FD_190535 | JGI IMG/M metagenome (GOLD analysis project Ga0256833, IMG submission 190535) | Hydrothermal vent microbial communities from Mid Atlantic Ridge, Atlantic Ocean - 356-284 | ecosystem: Environmental > Aquatic > Marine > Hydrothermal vents | place: Atlantic Ocean: Mid... | reverse complement strand
TGTTGTAGTGGGATTGACTAAATCTTACGATTTCCCCGTAACAGATGATGCTTATCAGAAAACACTGAACGGTAATGGTGACGCATTCATAGCAAGATTTGACAATTCCCTGGATCACTTACTTTCTTCAACTTACATTGGTGGAGGTGGTTATGATTATGCTGTAGGGGTAACTTATGATTCTAATAAAAATATCTTTATCACAGGTAACGCTTTCTGGAAGTTTCCCACATCATCAGGGGCTTTTCAGGAGGATTGGAAAGGGGGAGTGGATACTTTTATTGCTAAATTTTCTGAGAAACTCAAATTTAAATCTGCCACTCTTTTTGGAGGAGGGCGTGAGGAATTTGTATATGATATATGTGTGGATGAAAACGGGAAGGTATATGTGGCCGGGAAAACAACTTCTTCTGACCTTCCTGTTAAGGATGGTTATGATATGACCAAACACGGGTATAGTTGGGATGGTTATATCGCTTCATTGAGTAATGATCTTACTTCTCTAAATTCTGACACTTTTCTTGGTGGAAGCGGCGATGAATCTGTTGAATCCCTTTACTGTAGTGGTGGAAAAATTAATGTAACAGGATGGACAGGTTCAGGCGACTTTCCTGTAAGTAATAACGCTTTTCAACAATTAAAAGGGGGCAACACTGACATTTTTATTTCAGAATTAACAGGTGATTTGTCAACTCTTGAATACTCCACTTTTGTCGGCGGTGGTTCATATACTGAGATCAGGAGCATGGCTGAAGGGAAAAACAATGATATTTATGTGGCAGGGAAAACAGATTCGCCAGATTTACCGCTCTCTGGTTCACATTGGAGGGATTTTACGAGGGGTTCAGATGGATTTGTAGCAAGGATAAGTGATGATCTTTCAACTATTTATAGTCTTACCTACATAGGGGGAAGTGGAAGCGATGGAGTGGTCTCTGTTGAGATAGGTGAGGATGGTTCAGTTTTTGCCGGTGGCTGGACCACATCATACGATTTCCCTGTGACTGCTGATGCCTATCAGTCAGATAATAAAGGGGAACAGGATATATTTCTGGTGAAATTTTCTCAGAATCTTGACGGGTTGTTAGCTTCCACATATCTTGGTGGTAGTGATAAAGATGTGCTTCATTCCATTGTTTCAGATGGCTCTGATATTTTTATTACGGGGTGGACAAAATCTTCTGATTTCCCTGTCAATTCTTCAGCTTACCAGGATTCATATGGAGGAGGAGATGCTTACAATATCGGAGGTGATGTTTTTATTGTAAGGCTGGATAGATTTCTTGATGTGAAAGATTCAACCTATTTTGGAAGAGGTGAAAATGATTCTGGTGAGGATATTTACATCTACGGGGAAAATGTTTATCTTGTCGGCTGGACACTATCCAGCTCTTTGCCTGTAACTGCCTCAACTTTTCAGGATAGTAATAATGGAGATAAAGATTGTATTCTTGCAGTTTTTGACGAAGATCTGACTTCACTCAAACATTTTTCATATCTTGGTGGTTCAGAGGAGGATATTTGTAGATCAATTGTTGTTAACAATGGTGTTGTGTATATTGCAGGTACGACCCGATCAGATGATTTTCCAGTTTCTACAAATGCATATCAAAAATCTCATGCAAGAAATATAGATGTTTTTGTTGTTGCAATGGATAAGTATTTTCAGTCTGTGAGCAGTGCTACATATTTTGGAGGTCAATGTGATGATGTTGCAAACAGAATCGGGGAGAATGAAAAGGGAATATATATAACTGGGTGGACATGCTCCGATGATTTACCTGGAGGAATATATACCTTCCAGAAAACATTTGGAGGCAGGAGGGATGGTTTTATGGTTCAATTTTCTCCGTCTCTGACAGATGTGACTTTCTTTACCTATCTTGGAGGTAGTAATTATGACGATGCAAATTCACTCATTGTCGAATCTGATGGGGTTTTTGTAGGTGGATGGACGAAGTCCAGTGATTTCAATATAGAATCTGTGAATTCTTCATTTACCAGTTGTGAAGATGGATATATTATCTATTTCCCTGTCTCCTTTATGAATGATTCTTTCCCCATCATTGAGGAGTTTTCAGCCTATCCTTCCTCTGGTACGGCGCCACTAAAAGTAACTTTATCTGTAAATGCCTCAGATCCAGATGGAGATCCACTCAAGTACAGTTATGATTGTGACTCAGACGGGAATTATGATGTAACAGATAGTAGTAGTACAACATTTATTTGTAATTATTCAAACCCGGGTACATTTACCGCCATGGTTGTTGTGAGTGATGGTAGAGGTGGAAGAGCTCTTGGGAGAAAAATGATTGAAGTATTTCCGTCATCAGGATCAAATGAGGGTTCCGGCCAGAACAATAGTGGATCTTCAGAAGGAAGTAATGGGAATATAAAAAGTGGATCTTCCTCCAGTAAAAAATCCTCCGGTTGTGGATGCCGTGTAGGTGAGAGTGGCAACAACTGGGGTGACTTTGTGGTGATGCTTTTTCTCCTATCTATATGGATTGGAGTGAGGAGGAGGGAGAGAGTTTAAAGCCAGTTTTCACGGGAAGTATTCAAGCCCGGGTTTTTTCTTTTACCCCTGTATGTTATAATTAAACTATGAAGAAACTTCCTTTGGGTGTAAATGATTTTAAAAAAATTAGATCAGAAAACTATATCTATGTGGACAAAACACGATTTGTTTATGATCTTGTGACAAATGGGGAGTATTACTTCCTTTCCCGCCCGAGGAGATTTGGCAAAACTCTTTTAGTTGATACCCTTCGCAGGTTATTTGAGGGCAGGAAGGAACTCTTTGAAGGTCTATATGTTTATGATAAATGGGACTGGGGGAAAAAGTTTCCAGTGATAAAGATAGATTTTAGTTCAGGTGATGTTCAGAGCGTTGATGCATTGAAAGAGGTTATAATTGATAATATTGAGGATCATAAAAAGAAGTACAGTGTTGATTTTCCAGATAGTGACCAGATGGGATTGCTCTTAAAAAAACTTGTTGTCTCACTTTTTGAGAAGTACAATTCACAGGTTGTAATTTTAATAGATGAGTATGACAAACCAATTCTTGATAATATCACTGATAGAGAACTTGCGAGGAAATTGAGAAGGATTCTTTCAGATTTTTATGGAGTAATTAAGGGGCTTGATGAGTATGTGAGGTTTGTTTTTCTGACGGGGGTGAGTAAGTTCAGTAAGGTAAATCTCTTTAGCAAATTGAATAATCTCAGCGATATTACATTGAATAGGAAATATTCAACTATCTGTGGATACACAGAAAGTGAGCTGGATAAATATTTTTCAGATTTCCTTGCTGGTGTTAATCGTGAAGAGGTAAGAGAGTGGTACAATGGGTATTCGTGGCTTGGAGAGAGAGTGTATAATCCCTTTGACATCCTTCAACTCATAGACAATGAATTCTTTTTCAAAAATTACTGGTGGGAGACGGGAACCCCTACATTTTTGATTGAATTAATGAGAGAAAATAGATATTTTATTCCAGATCTTGAGGAGATAGAAGCCACAGATGAGATCCTTGGCAGTTTTGATGTGGATTATATTGCAGTTGAGGCTCTGATGTGGCAGACGGGGTATCTGACCATAAAGGGTACAAAGAGAGTGGGTCCCAGAACCTACTACAAACTCTCATATCCCAATCTTGAGGTTAAGATGTCCCTGAATGATGTTATACTGAACTATCTGAGCAGCCTGAGGGAGAACACCAAGAGCAGGCTTGGAGAGGAGTGTTACAATTCCCTTGCCTCTGGAGATGTGGAGAAGTTTATTGAGGTGATGAAGAGATTACTTGCCTCACTGCCCTACACCTCCTATACAAAGAACGAAATAGCTAAATATGAGGGTTACTACATCAATGTGATTTACTCATTTCTTGCTTCTCTTGGTCTTGATATAACTGCGGAGGATATTACAAATAAAGGGAGGATAGATCTAACAATAAGGGTTGAAGGTAAGATATATGTACTTGAGTTGAAGATGTCTCGTATTGGGGAGGATCCCTTGAGTCAGGTAAGAGAGAAGAAATATTATGAGAAGTATGTTGGCAAGGGTGAAATCTATCTTGTAGGTCTTGTTATAAGTGATGAAGAGAGGAATGTGGTGAAGTTTGAATGGGAAAAAGTGAAATTATTATAGAAAAATACTATTTAAAGCCCCGGTAGCTCAGCCCGGATAGAGCACAGGCCTCCGGAGCCTGGTGTCGCAGGTTCGAATCCTGTCCGGGGCGCTTTATGCTAAATATCAGTGATTATCCCCATAAAGAGCGGGGATTTTGTTTTCGCATCGTGTATAACAAATATGAATGGATGATCAACCCTGAATACAGGTCCTTCTCTAATACAGGTCACAGCAGCTCCCACAACCGTAACTGCTGCAGCCTCCGTCCCCTTTTCATCAACTTTAATGTAAGTTTTGTGCATTACATTACTTATAAAAAAGTTTGATTTGGGCGTTAATCCTTTGAAATTGGCTCTGTCCGGAAGAAAGGGATCTACCATTCCTAAAGTCTTGAGGAAGTCTTTAACCTCAATAGCAGGAGAGGAGTATTCAAACCTGGGTAATTCCACCTTAACTTCCATTTCCTCTGCCCTGCTCCACAGGTCAAACAGATCTGTGAGGGCTGTGGCAGGAAGATCGTAGATACTGATACCCGGATCAGGAAGGATTATGGTCATGTAGAATTTTTTATTTCCATAGGGAAGGGATAGTAACTTAAAGTTCTCACTTTCCAGATACTTAAATTTATCAGCATGTTGCATCATACTTACTTTTTTCACCTCTCCATTGATATTGGTGAAAATATCATCATGTGTTGCTCCAGGATCAAATGGATGTGTCCATTTCCCGAAAAAGTAGATAGCGTTAACAAGCATTGTAACCATTGTATCAGGGATCCGGTCAACAATCTTGCTGATCTTCCCATTCGTTTTCTCATTCACCCAGTTGTTGAGTTTGCTGGTTGTGGCGGTATCAAATGGTTCATCGGGAAAAATTGATGCATAGAAGTAATCCCTGCACCTTGATATGTAGGAGTCATACACTGGAAAACCTTCCCTTATCCAGACAGAATTGGCAATATCAAAATCTATTGATGAGTCAAGATTCTCCAGAATCAGAAACAAACTTTTGTAATTTTCCCCCACTGACTCAGTTGTCATACCCGGAAACCCGAGAACTTCGCTCATCTGCTGATATGTTTCGCCTTCTGCTCCCATAAGTGCCATACCAAGGGCCATAGAAATACTGAAAGGTGATATTACAAGATTTTTGTTTTTGAATGTTTCAGAGGTTATCATTTTACTGAAAAGGTTGAATCCAAAATTTCTGATTCCTGAGAGGATCACCTTTTCATCTTTACTGAGAGGTCTTGTTGTATCAACGATGGGGTATCTGTTTATGGGCTGATTCTCCTTCTCTTTGCTCCCCGAGCAGGCTATTATAGAGAGGATAAGAATAAAACTCAGGAAGTATGATAAGTACTTCATTTTACCCTCCTTTTTAAATATGTTAGCACATCTTGTGCCCGATTTGAAGAACATCTTTTTTGTTTTGGATTAGTCTCTTTTCTTATCATAATTTCTTGTGATAACTGGTAATCTGTGTTATCATAAAAACTAGAGGGTGGTGATGCAGTGGTGGAAAATACTTTTATTTGAAGCTTACGCATGGTTCAGGAGAAGGGAAGCGGAGTGGAAGGAGAGGGGAATTCCTCCCAGGGAAGGTTTTAAGGAGGAGTTCTCCATTCCTGAAGAGGATAAGCAGAGGCTGAAGGAAGAATTTGGCAGGGCAAAGGAGGAGTGGGTTAAGGCTGCAAAGCAGGTTAAGGATTATGTTGTGGATGAATTTCGCAGATGGTGGAATGGTGAGGATTAATTTACCGGATGCCCTTTATGCACATATTGATTGTCCTGGACATGCGCCTCCAGTTTTTTGCAATTTTGCTCAGTTAGCTTTCTGAAATAAAACAGAAAATTTGAAATTCATTACAAAATTGCTCAGCTATTCAGTTCCATCATAATAGAAGAGGATATGGAGAAAATGGAAAAACTGTTTGAATATATTTATTCTGATGTAAAGTACAACAGAAAGGAACTCTACCACGCACTGAGGAAACTCTCCGACATTTTCCTTGAGAATGGAATTGTCAATTATTTTGATAAGGAGAAAAATCTTTTTGCCTATCTTTACTATTTTTATCCACAGAATGTTTTGAAAAATTATCAGGTTCTGAAAGAACTCCAGTTATCAAAGTTTTTCAATAAGTTCCGGTATAAAAAGATGAATGTTGTGGATCTTGGGGCGGGACTTGCACCATCAACAGCCGCTCTTCTTCTTTTTCTTGGTGACATAAAGGTGTTTCCCCAGCTTGAAATCACCGTGGTTGAAAAGTCCAGACTGGCAATAGAATATGCAAATAGGCTCATTCACAAAGTTCTCAGAAGCCACAGAAGCGGGAAAACCTCCATAAAGATCTTTCGTGGTGATTTCAGAAAATTTGTTGATAAGGTGGATGGTCCCTTCGATTTAATTTTTATGAGCAATTCCTTCAAAGAATTTTACAAAAAGCTTGGCGATTTCTCCTTCATGGATAGACTATCGGAGATGCTCTCCCCTGAGGGTATGATTGTAATTATTGAGCCTGGCGCCAGAAGAGAGTCAAGGGATCTCATTGCTTTGCGGAACTACGCCATAACTTCCTCCGGACTCTACATCTATGCTCCATGTACATTCACAGGGCTCTGTCCCATTACAGAGAAAAAGGAGGAGTGGTGCCACATATCACGGCCCTGGGATCCACCAGAACTCGCCAGGGATCTTGGAAATATGCTGAAGAGGGATTTCAAAAGAATCAAGTACAGTTATGTGGTACTTGCAAAGAGGAATATCAACTTTTCAAGATATGTTTTAAAAAAGGCTCCGGAAGGTGGGGAGGTGTGGCACACCTTCACTGAGTTGAGAAAGGAAAAGGGGAAGATAAAAATAAGGGCGTGCAATGAGAAAAAGTGGGTGGAAATTGAGAGACTTGACAGACACAGAAATGAGAACAACAGAGATTTTGATAAATTGCAGAGTCACACCCTCGCATGGTTCAAAAATCTACAGGAATTGCAGGAGTGGGTGCTGAGGGTGGGAGAGGATTCAGTTGTGAAAATCCTCTACACTCTGGAGTAGCTGGAAAATGACGGTGGACTACGATGTAGTTGTTGTGGGGGCTGGTCCTGCTGGCTTAACCTCTGCGTATCACCTTGCCAGAAAAGGTTTCTCAGTTGCTGTACTGGAAAGGGGAGGAAAACCGGGTGAAAAAAATGTGATGGGTGGGGTTCTTTACCTTGAATATTTTCGCAGAGCGTTTCCAGATCTAACGCCTCCATATGAGAGGGAAGTTGAAGCTGAGTCTCACTTCTTCATTTCAGGCAGGTCTGTTTCAACTGTTTCCCTCAGAAAGTACGATTCTAAATCTTCCGCAGTAACGCTTTTCAGGGCAAAGTTTGACCCGTGGCTCGCAGAAATAGTGAAAAGAGAGGGAGTCACGATTTTTACCGATACCCTTTTTACGGGATTCGAAGAGCGGGAAGGAAAAATTTTTGTCAGAACAGACAGGGGAGACCTGTCCGCCAGGTACCTCGTTGGTGCCGATGGAGTGAATTCCACCGTGGCTGAAAAAAGCGGTATTCACGGGAAATTACCTCCTGAGAATCTCTTTGCAAGTGTCAAGATGGTGATCAGATTATCACAGGAGGAAATCGAAAGAAGATTTAATCTCTCTCCCGGCAGGGGCATAATTATAGACATAATAGGACATCCCGATTTTAATCTCCCCGGGGGAGGATTCATATACACCAATCGTGACTCCATATCCTTTGGTACGGGAGCCAAGGTAAGTTTCCTTATCAGGCACAGGGTTTCCGTCTTTGATCTGCTCCAGACTCTTGCGGAACATCCTTTTATAAGTAGACTCATTGAAGGAGGGGAACTGGTTGAAATTTCCACTCATCTCATACCCTTTGGCTATCCATCTTTCTTTTCGCCGGTGTTTGCGAGGGGTAGGGTATTTCTCACAGGTGATGCTATGGGTTCAACCACGGGGGATCTGAGCGGACTCCCTGTGGCTTTTCTGAGCGGTATTGCTGTTTCAAAAACCATTGAAGAACTCGGGCATTCAGGAGATTCCAGCAGGTTGTACCTCAGACACCTTGCAGAGGTGGGACTGCTCAAAATTTTCAGAACAACCCGTGTCTATCACCTCCTCTTCCGGAGGAGCGAAAAGGTGGAAAAGTACCTTTCCAAGCTTCTTTTTTCAGCTTCACTTTGCCTCAATTCTATCGGTGAAACAGGGATCTTCAGTGAAATAAAGGAGGTATTTAAGGAAAGAGAAAAATTCTCCTTTGAAGGCAGGGAAGTCAGAGATCTTGTACAGGAAAAACTTGACAGAAGATTTGCTGAAGGTTTCATAACCCTCGATGAACCAGACAGGTGTCTGAAATGTGAGAATAAAAACTGCCTTAAAATGTGTCCAGGCAAGGTGTATGAAGAGAGTGACTCAGGGATTGTGGTGAGAGATTATCGCTGCCTTGAATGCGGTTTTTGCAGATACTTCTGTGAGTATGATAATATTAAGTGGAGTTATCCACCCGGTGGAAAGGGGGTTATTTACAAGTATGGATAGGAGAAGTGAAATGGATGAAAAGATCAGAGAAATTCTCATCGAGTCTCAGAGGAGCGAATTAACAGAGCATCTGATTTACAGAAATCTTGCCAGAATAGCCGAAGGGAAAAACAGAGAGGTACTTGAAAGAATTTCAAATGAAGAGTTATCACACCACAATGTGTGGAAAAAATACACGGGAGTCGATGTTAAGCCCAATAAATTTAAGATTTTCTTTTACACCTTGATTGCGAGAATTTTCAGTTTAACATTCGCCATAAAGATGATGGAGAAGGGAGAAACTCTTGCTGAAAACAAGTATGAACAGCTGGTAAGTGAGATCCCCGAGGCGAAAAGCATTCTGGAAGATGAGGAGAGGCATGAGAGTTCATTGATTGAAATGATAGATGAGGAGAAGATAAATTACATCGGTTCCATGGTGCTTGGAATAAATGACGCAATTGTTGAATTAACGGGAGCCATAGCAGGACTGACTTTTGCCATGCAGAACACCCGGCTTGTGGGTCTATCCGGTTTAATTATGGGAATAGCTGCCGCCCTCTCCATGTCTGCATCTGAGTATCTCTCCCAGAAGTCGGAATCAGACGGGGATAAAAATCCGCTGAAAGCCTCATTCTACACGGGACTCGCGTATGCAATGACAGTGGTTGTGCTTGTTTTCCCCTACTTCATTTTCTCCAATTACCTCTACTCTCTGGCGCTGATGTTTTTTGATGCTGTTCTTGTAATACTTTTCTTTACCTTTTTCCTCTCCGTTGTTAAAGATGCGCCTTTTAAAAAATCCTTCCTTGAAATGGTGCTCATAAGTTTCGGTGTGAGCTTTATCTCCTTTGGAATAGGCCTGCTTGCAAGGAAGTTTCTCAATGTTGATATCTGATTGTATACATTATACAGATTTAGCAGAGGATGATATTGGAAAAATCTTTAAGTTTCAAATAGTTATAATCTAAAGTGCCATAATTTAAATTGACATAAGTCTCCTGCCCTATATAATAAAAGCGAATTTCCTGAAAAAGTAAACGGAGGGAAAATATGGAAAAAAGAAAACCGCTTATTACCTGGACGAAGGTTGACGAGGCTCCATATCTTGCAACATTTTCGTTACTTCCTGCAGTGGAGAAGTTTTTAAAGGCAGCAGATATTGATGTGGAGGTAAAGGATATTTCTGTTGCAGGAAGAATACTGGCAAATTTCCCCGATTTTCTCAGGGAGGATCAGAGAGTCCCTGATGATCTCGCAGAGTTGGGGGAGAGGGTTTTCAATGATCCCTATGTAAATATAGTTAAGTTACCAAACATCAGTGCCACCGTGGTTCAGTTGAAGGATGCCATAAAGGAGCTGAGGGAGAAGGGTTACAATGTCCCGGAATATCCCGACGAACCCCAGACAGAAGAGGAGAAAAAGATTCAGGAGAGGTATTCAAAAGTCACTGGAAGTGCAGTTAATCCTGTTTTGAGGCAGGGAAATAACATCAGAGCCGTTCCACTGCCTGTGAAGGAAAGTGCCAGGAAATACCCCGATGAAATGGCTGGTCTACCCCTGAAAGATTGGCCATCAAATTCAAGGACCCATGTTTCCCACATGGATGGTGGTGACTTCTTCGAGCATGAAAAATCCATTACATCGGAAAAGGATAAGAAGATAAGAATTGAATTCGTTGATAAAGAAGGAAATGTTCAGGTTCTCAAAGAGATAGATCTCACAGAGGGTGAGGTTTTTGATGGTACATTTATGGATGTTAGAAAACTTCAGGAATTTTTTGAAAAAGAGGTTGAGGATGCGAAGGAGAAGGGTGTCCTCTGGTCTGTACATCTCAAGGCAACCATGATGAAGGTTTCTGACCCTGTGATCTTTGGTTACGCTGTCAGAGCTTATTTCAAGGATCTTTTTGAAAAGTATGGTGATCTTCTGAAAGAGATTGGCTTCAAGCCAAGTGAGGGTCTTACAGGTCTTTACAGCAGGCTTGATAAATTGCCTGAGGATAAGAGAAAGCTGATCGAGGAAGAGATTCAGAAGATTTACGAGAAAAATCCTCCAATGTATATGGTTGATTCTAACAAGGGGATCACAAACCTTCACTCTCCAAATCTCGTTATCATTGATGCTTCCATTCCTCCAATAATAAGGGATGGTGGTAAAGCCTGGGGTCCCGATGGAAAGCCTCACGATGTTAAGATAATCGTTCCAGATAGAAGCTATGCCACAATGTATAAGGAGATCGTGGAAGATTGCAAGAGAAACGGAAAATTTGACCGTGCCACGATGGGATCAGTGATGAACATCGGTTTAATGGCCATGAAGGCTGAGGAGTATGGCTCCCACGACAAAACCTTCTTCGCTCCATCAGAGGGTAAATTCAGAGTTGTTGATGAAGATGGTAATGTTTTGATTGAGCATGAGGTCAGAGAAGGGGATATATGGAGAGGGTGCCAGGTAAAGGATATCGCCGTAAAGAGCTGGGTTGACATAGCGGTTGAGAAGGCAAGGGAAACCGGTAATACCACCATCTTCTGGCTGAATAAGGAAAGGGCACACGATGCTGAATTGATCAAGAAAGTCGAGAAGTACCTGAAGAATCACGACACCAGTGGCCTTGATATCAGGATTCTTGCTCCCCAGGAGGCAATGAAGGTTACTGTGGAAAAGGTCAGGAAAGGAGAAAATGTCATCGCCGTTACAGGAAATGTTTTGAGGGATTATCTCACTGACCTGTTCCCCATCCTTGAAGTTGGTACAAGTGCAAAGGTTCTCTCTGTGGTTCCACTCCTCAACGGTGGAAGACTGGTTGAGGCTGGTGCGGGTGGTTCTGCTCCGAGACATGTCTGGCAGTTCCTTGAAGAGGGTCACCTCAGGTGGGATTCCACAGCAGAGTTCACAGCTCTTATTGAGGCACTCAGGTTCATAGCACAGAAGTATGATTATCCAAAGGCAAAGATCCTTGCAGATACTGCTGAGGCTGCCCTCACAAAATTACTGCTCAATAAGCTCTGGCCATCAAGAAAGGTTGGGGAACTGGATACCAGAGGAGAACACTACTACTTTATAAGATTCTGGGCAGAAAATCTTGCTAATCAGGATGAGGATAAAGATTTGAAAGAAAAATTCTCAGGACCGGCTAAAGAACTGGCTGAGAAGGAGAAGCAGATTCTTGATGAACTCCTTAAAGCCCAGGGACACCCTGTGGATATTGGTGGTTACTACTTCCCTGACGAAGAAAAAGTGGCTAAAGAGATGAGACCATCTCCGACTCTGAACGCCATTATTGATAGCATGTAAGGTAAGGGGGGCTTCCCCCCTTTTTTTATCGGAATTTATAAATTCTCTCACAGATTTTCCAGAAGTACTTCAGGTAATTCAAGCCATGGAGTGGCAAGGATTTTTTCAGTGAGTTTTCTTTTTCTTTCCCCGGTGAAAACCACAAAACCCATTTTCAAGTTGTTTCTTTCAATATAAGCTTCCAGACTTTTCAGAGCCTGTTTCCTGATGGATTCTCCCCACTTAACCTCAATGGGAATGATATTTCTACCGCTTTTCACAATCCAGTTAATCTCCCTCTTCCCCTCTCGCCAGAAACATACTTCACCCCTGATATTGTGATTATACAGAGTTTTGAGTATAGTTGTGCCTGTCCATTGCTCGAACAAAATGCCCCATCTTTCATCTGGAAATTCGGGTATGTCAATCAACTCACTTAGAGTGTTGGTGATACCAGTGTAGAAGAAAAGATATTTCCCTGCTTTTGTACTTCTCCCCTTTTGGGTTGAGGTTGAGCAGTTTGGAATAAATGTTGCTATTAATGTATCAACGGGAATCTGAAAGTACTCTGAAATTGTCACATGAGAAACTCCGATATCCTGTGAGAGTTCTCTGAAACTTATTGGTCTTCCATAGGATTCTTAAGCTATCTTTAAAAAATTGGAAAAGTTACCTGCTCTTCTGACCAGAGCTTCCGCTTTTATTTCCTTTTCAAGATATGTCTCTGTATATGAGAATAAAAGGTCGGTGGCTGTTTTTTCTTTATTGTTGAAGACGAGAGTGAAAATTCTGGGCAGTTCACCAAATCTCAGGATCTTCTTCAGTGTTGCCTTTGAAAAATCTGGTAGATAACTTCTAATTTCTTCAATTGAAAGTGGAAGAAGTTTGAAAGAAAGGGCCCGTCCCGGTAATAGGTTTATCCCTTTTCTCTTCAACTTCCTGGCTGATGATCCGGTTAAAATGAATATCTTTTCTGTTTCATCTATGAGTGTTTGGATTTCATCAAGAAGTGAAGGTATTCTCTGAATCTCATCAATGAAAACAACCTCTTCCCTGGAGGCTGTGACTTCTTCTCTTAAAATGCGGGGATCGGTTTCAAACTTCCAAAGCAATATTTTGCAATGTTCGTTTATTCTTTTATAATAACCTTCAATGGGAAATTATGCTTGGATGTTAAACAATGATCGTTGAAACCAGAACAAGATCACTTATCAAGGCCTTTTCCTGGAGGATTCTTGCCACACTCACCACCATGACTATCGTTTACATAGTTTTTGGAAACCTTGAACTTGCAGGTGTTGTTGGTGGAGTTGAGTTTGTGGCCAAAATAGTCGTTTACTTTTTGCATGAAAGGGTGTGGAATAAAGTGAGATTTGGCAAGATTGAGGTTGAACCCTTTGTGATCTGGATAACGGGTCTTCCAGCATCCGGCAAAACAGAGATTGGAGATTTAGTTGCAGAGGAGTTGAGAAGAAGAGGTCTCAAGGTGGAGCGGCTTGACGGTAAGAACATCAGGAAACTCTTTCCCCAGACGGGGTTCACGAGACCTGAGAGGGTTCTTCACAATGAGAGAGTTGCATATTTTGCCTCAATTTTAGAGAAGAATGGCGTATTTGTGGTGGCCAGTTTTGTCTCACCTTATGAGGAAATGAGGAGATTTGCGAGAAGGATCTGCAAAAACTTCGTTGAGGTTTACCTGAAGTGCGATGTGGAAACGTGCATGAAGAGGGATAAGGAGGGACTTTACGAGAGGGCACTGAGGGGCGAAATAAAAAATTTCACCGGTATAAGTGACCCCTATGAGGAACCGGAAAACCCCGAAATTACAATTGATGTCAGAAAAACTGACAATGAAACTGCTGCGAGGGAGATTGTAAAGTATATCGAAAGAAGATTCCTCCGGGTTTAATTTTTAATGAAAGAGGAAAGCGGAATAAAAATTTCAGTTGCCATTGCCACCTATAATGGGGAGAAATTTATTGAGGAACAGCTTTATTCAATTTTGAATCAGACGCAACCCCCGGATGAAATAATCATAAGTGACGATGGTTCCACTGATAGTACCAGAGAAATTGCTGAGAAGGTTCTTTCAGGTGGTGGAATAAAATTTAGAGTAATCAGAAATACCGGGAAAAGAGGTGTTAATGGAAATTTTGAGAATGCGATTAAAAACTGCACCGGTGATCTGATCTTTCTCAGCGACCAGGATGATGTGTGGGAAAAAGAGAGAATTGAAACTGCTTTAAAAATGCTTTCCTCTGAAGAAAATGACAGAAAAAGTTTTTTCTTCTCAGACGCAGTTATAACAGATGAAAATCTTTCTCCCACGGGGAGAACAATATGGGGAATCAACGGCTTTGATGAGAAGGAAAGAAAAAAATTCAGAGAATCGCCTGAGTATCAGTTCTTTGCTCTCGTGAAGAGAAACTTTATTCCTGGTATGACCATGGCTTTCTGGAGAGAGAGTGCCGGGATCTTCCTCCCCTTTCCCGATGAATGGCACCATGATCACTGGATGGCTGTTATTCTGTCAGCGATTGGTTATAAGGGATTATTTTCTGAAAAACCTCTGGTTCTCTACAGACAGCATTCACAACAGGCCACAGGAGTCAGGAGAGTTGTAAGGTTACCCCACAGAGCATTTGCCAGGAAGTGCAGGCAGATGCTCGTGTTGTTCAGAAGATTAATGAAACTTGAGAGAGAAGGCATTCCGCTGATATTTTCAGATCCTCTTTATCTCGTTTTTTTAAAATCATGCCTTCTGAGACTCAGCAATATCTGAATGAATTAGCAAAAAATTCTCTTTCACATTAAAATTATGGGAAATGGGAGAGACTTTTAAGGAAAAACTTACCAGAATCTTCAGAGACAGCGAATACAGAGAGATCCTCCACGGCTCCGCATGGTCACTGGGTACAAAGGTTGTATCTCTTGGAGCTGGCTACATCAATACACTCCTCGTTGCAAGATTGCTTGGTGCAGAAGTTGTGGGTGTTAACAGTCTCACTGTTTCATTTTTTGCAATTGTCGGCCTTGTGGCAGGGCTTGGTTTTCCCACCGCTCTCGTTAGATTTGCTTCTCAGTATGAGAATGACTCAGCACTGGGTGGAATAGTCAGGAAAGTGGTTTTAACAAGTTTTCTCTTTGCCTCATTTGTGTCTCTACTGGTTATAATTTTTTCCCGCTGGATCGCGCTGGATGTTTTTGCTGAGCCGCTTTTGAGAATATATTTTATCCTTTACGCTGTGGTTTTCCCCTTTTCAGTTGCCGGAGGAGAGTTTATTGAGACAATAAGAGGTTTGCGAAAGATTAATGTTTCAGAGAGCATACGAAACTCAATGTCACTCATCAATTTCTTCTCCATCCTTCTTCTCTATTATGTTTTTAAGGTCAGGGAGACTCTGCCTGCTGTGGCCAATGTGATCATAGTGATGACAGTTTTTTCGGTGGCGCTTATAATGTTTCTGAAAATTTTCAGGAAGCGTGAAATTAAGGCTCATTCCAGTGTACCTTTCAAAGTGGTGCTGGAAACAGCACTTCCTCTCCTTTTAACATCATCCATGATGGTCATAATAGCCAACACGGATAAACTCATGCTTGGATATTTCAGTAACTCAAAAGAGGTGGGGATTTACTCAATAGCCTATAAACTCTCTCTCCTTGCAAGCATTGCTGTAACTTCCGTAAATATGATTCTTGCTCCAAAAATATCTCAGCTGTACTGGAGTTGCAGGATTGAAGAGTTAAAAAGGGTCGTCCGCTTTGGAGCGAGACTCTTTTTCTACTCGTCCCTGCCGGTAATGCTACTATACCTGATTCTACCTGATTTCATCCTTGGAATATTTGGGAAGGAGTTTACTGCGGGGAAATATGTCCTCATAATTCTCTCTTTTTCCCAGATGATCAACGCCTTTTCCGGTCCTGTGGGTTATTTTCTTATGATGACCGGCAGAGAAAAGGTGTTCAGAAATATTGTGGTGTAGCGGCTGTATTGAATGTAATTCTCAATTATCTTTTTATCCCCATCTGGGGCGCTACTGGAGCTGCCATCGGTTCTGGAATTTCAACAATTGTCTGGAACCTCTCAGCCCTTGCATATATATGGGTGCGATTTAAAATATATGTTGGTTACAAGCCGTTGTAGAGAGGAGTTTTGGAAAGAATTTTATGAACTGTTATAATAATCCACAATGGAGAAGCAAATGAAAAGAATAAAGCTTATTGAGTTACCCAAGATCTCAGACGAAAGAGGTAATCTTACATTTATTGAGTCTTTCAATCATATTCCTTTCCAGATTAAAAGAGTGTACTGGATTTATGATGTCCCGGGTGGGGAAATCAGGGGTAGCCATGCTTTTAAAAAAACTGAGGAATTTATTGTGGCTCTTTCGGGAAGTTTTGATGTTGTTTTGCATGATGGGGTAAAAGAATACAGGTATACACTTAACCGCTCATATTATGGTATTTATATTCCACAGCTGATATGGAGAACACTTGAAAATTTCTCTACAAACAGCGTATGTCTTGTTCTTGCAAGTGAATTTTATGATGAAAATGACTATATAAGAGAATTTGATAAATTTCTCTCCGAGGTAAAGAAGAAATGAATAATAGAATTACAGTCTATGATTGCTCAATAATAACTTTTCCCCGAATAGGTAACAGAGCAGGTAATTTAACTTTCGTTGAGAATAATATTCATTTGCCCTTTGAAGTAAAAAGAGTGTTTTATATTTACGATATACCAGGTGGGAAAAGCAGAGGGGGACATGCCCATAAAAAGACACATCAGTTGCTTGTTGCAGTAAGTGGTGCCTTTGATGTGATACTTGACGATGGGATTAACAAGCGAACGGTAACTTTAAACAGACCTTACTACGGGTTGCATCTCCCTCCAGGAATATGGGCTTCTCTTCAGAATTTCTCTTCTGGGGCTGTTTGTCTTGTTCTTACTTCTGAGTTGTATGACGAAAGTGACTACATAAGAGATTACGATGAATATTTAAGATACATGGGTGTTCTTTCCTGAAGGGGTAATATCAGATGGGTGATTCGAGTGAAGTTAAGTTCCTTGATCTGGCAAGAATAAATAAGCGCTTCGAAGAGGAAATAGTTGTTGCCATAAATAAGGTTTTTAAATCCGGGTGGTATATCCTTGGAGAGGAGGTTGCGAAGTTTGAAGAAGAGTTTGCTAAATACTGTGGTACGAAACATGCTGTTGGGGTGGGAAGCGGTTTGTCTGCTCTAACATTGATTTTCAAGGCTTATAAAGAGCTGGGTATCATGAAAGAAGGTGAAGAGGTTATAGTGCCTGCCAATACATACATAGCGTCTATTCTGGCTGTAAGTAATGCAGGGTTAACACCGGTACCTGTGGAACCAGATATTCACACTTATAATATCAACCCTGATGTTATTGAAGAAAAAATTTCAGAAAAAACAAGGGCAATAATGGTTGTCCACCTGTATGGACGAGTGGTAAATATGGAGAAAATTTATGATATTGCGAAAAAGTATGATTTGAAAATTATTGAGGATGTAGCACAGGCTCATGGAGCTGAGTGGAGAGGAAAAAAAGCAGGAAATCTTGGTGATGCTGCCGGTTTCAGTTTTTTTCCTACCAAAAATCTTGGTGCAATTGGAGATGGTGGAGCGGTTACTACAAATGATGATAAGCTCGCGGAAACGGTAAAAATTCTGCGTAATTATGGGAGCAGCAGAAAATACATTAATAAATATAAAGGTGTTAATAGCAGACTTGATGAAATACAGGCAGCAGTGCTAAGGGTTAAGTTAAAGTATCTGGACAATGATAACGAGAAGAGACGACAAATAGCAAAGATTTATGACAACTTTATAAATAATCCTGATGTCATAAAGCCCCAGCATCCAG
>Ga0256833_1001404_pt1 | contig 17832 bp, 14 predicted proteins | sample 356284metaG_FD_190535 | JGI IMG/M metagenome (GOLD analysis project Ga0256833, IMG submission 190535) | Hydrothermal vent microbial communities from Mid Atlantic Ridge, Atlantic Ocean - 356-284 | ecosystem: Environmental > Aquatic > Marine > Hydrothermal vents | place: Atlantic Ocean: Mid... | reverse complement strand
GCACAAAAAGATTGGCGACATTACATCACACTACATAGACGCTTACCACAAAGAGATGGCGGCACTGGGTATTGCACGCCCCGATTTAGAGCCGCGCGCTACCGAATCACTTGAAGCGATGATTGCGATGGTCCAAGAGCTGTTGCAACGCAACCACGCCTACCGCGCTTCAAACGGAGACATCTATTTTGATACCGCATCCGACGCACAATACCTGAGTCTCTCCCACCGCATTCAAGAGGAGTGTGACCGACAGCAGCGCATTGAAACCAACACCTTTAAACGACATGCCGGTGATTTTGCTCTCTGGAAAGCCGTACACGATGAGAGCGTTGCGTTTGACACGCCTCTAGGACGCGGCCGCCCGGGTTGGCATCTGGAGTGTTCCGCCATGATCGAGCAACATTTGGCGCGTCAGGGGCGTTACGCCGTCGATATTCACGGCGGCGGTGCCGACCTGCTTTTTCCCCACCATGAAAACGAAGCGGCACAAACGCGATGCGCCACTGACCGTGATCTAGCCGCATACTGGATGCATAACGGTTTTGTTACCATTGACGGCGAAAAAATGAGCAAAAGTCTGGGAAACAGTTTTTTTATAAAAGACGCGCTTCATGTCTATGACGGCGAAGTTTTGCGCTTTTATCTGCTCAGTACCCATTATCGGGCTAATTTTAATTTTAGTGAAGCCGATCTTTTGGCATCGAAGAAACGGCTTGACAAACTCTACCGCCTTAAAAAACGGCTTTTTGGACTCAAAACGGTTGCATTGGAGACCTCGTTTCACAATGACCTTCTTGAAGCACTCAATGACGATTTAAACGTCTCCAAAGCCTTAGCACTCATTGATGCGATGGTTGCACATTTCAACGAACGACTCGATGCCGATGCAAAGGACAAAACGGCAAAACGCGAGGCACTCGCCAATATGGCCGTTATTGAAACTCTTTTAGGTTTTGGCACCAAAAACCCGTTTGAATATTTTCAACACGGTATGGATGCTACCCATAAGGAGAAAATCAACACGCTGATTGCCCGACGCAACGAAGCAAAACAGGCAAAGGACTACGCCGCCGCCGATCTCCTTCGTGACGAGATTCTATCGCTGGGCGTCAGCATTATGGACACTCCTGAAGGCACCTTTTGGGAGCGAAACGATTGAGAGCAACATTGCGCCGTTACTGGCCCTATCTTAGAAATTACAAATTCTACTATTTTTTAGTCTTTATCGGCATTGTTCTCACGGTCAGCGCCACGGCGGCAACAGCACATATTATGCAACCGCTTATGGACAAAATGTTTATTGAACGCGATAAAGAGATGCTGCTCTACATCCCACTTGGTCTCATCGGCATTTACGTTGTCAAATCTGTCGGTCGTTACATTCAAAGTGTCTATATGAGCTATATCGGTTTACATGTCATCTCACTGTTACGCGAACGCCTTTTAGAAAAAATGCTCTATCTGGACATGGAGTTTCTCTATAAAAACCGTAGCGGTGATCTGATCTCACGCATCACAAACGATATTACCCGTATTCAGTACTTTGTCTCCAACATGCTGCCCGAACTCTTTCGCGAGACGCTTACCGTCATTGCACTGGTCGGTTACATCATCTATCTCAATCCGATGCTGGCGTTTTACTCACTGATTGTTCTGCCGCTGGTCATCTATCCGCTTATTACCATTGCCAAACGACTTAAAAAACTCTCGCATCGCTCTCAAGAGACCAATGCCGACGTCGTGACCCGTTTAAGCGAAGTATTTAACAACTCCGAAATTATTAAAGCACACGCTACCGAAGCCTTTGAACTCAAACGCTTCAGTCATGAAAACTGGCGTTTTTTCAACATTAATATGAAGTCGGTCTATACTGCCGAACTGGTCTCGCCCATTTTAGAGATCATTGCCGCAACAGGGCTCGCAGCCGTTATTTACATGGGCGGCAAAGAGGTCTATGCCGGCAACATGAGCGTGGGTGAATTTACCGCATTTTTAACGGCGGTAGGTCTGGTCTTTCAGCCCATTCGGCGTATCAGCTCTATCTATGCGAAAATTCAAGATGCCATTGCCGCAAGCGAACGGGTTTTTAGCATTATTGATCTTGAGAACCATATTGTAGACGGTACGCAAGAACTCCTCGACGACATTCATACCATCACGTTTCACAATGTCTCCTTGCACTATGAAGGAGCCGTTGTTCTGCACGATATTAACGTCACCATTACCGAAGGAAAAACAGTAGCACTTGTTGGTGACAGTGGCGGTGGAAAAAGCTCGTTTATTAACCTGATTGTCCGTTTTTACGATCCTGATTCAGGATCGCTTACTGTCAATGGACACGATATTAAAAGCTATACCCAGCACTCCTTGCGTGAACATATTGCCATGGTCTCTCAGCGGGTCTATATTTTTCAAGACACCTTGGCCGCCAATGTTGCCTACGGACACAAGGTTGACGAAAAACGGGTCATGGAAGCGCTTCAACATGCCGATGCTCTCGATTTTGTCAGCAAACTGCCCAAAGGAATTAATACCCCGATGGAAGAGTTCGGCACCAATCTTTCCGGCGGTCAGCGGCAGCGCATTGCCATTGCACGTGCTATCTATAAAAATGCCTCCGTACTGATTTTAGACGAGGCTACCAGTGCGCTGGATAATGAGAGTGAAAAGCGTATTCAGCAGGCATTGCAATCGTACACGAAAGATAAAATTACCATTATGATTGCCCATCGGCTCAGTACCATTGAACATGCCGATGAAATTCTCTACTTTCAACGCGGTGAAATTATTGCCAGAGGTAGCCACCGTGAGTTGCTTGAACGTTCCCAAGAGTACCGTCGTCTTGCCGGAGCCATGCAGTAGCCCCTCTATAACTGCGCCAGCTCTTTAAACAGTGCTTCGGCCATTAGCTCATAGTTACGTCCCGATTCCAGTAATGCAGACTGCCCCCGTTTGCCCATATCTAACAGTGTATGCTCGTCCATAGCAATGAGTTCTTGTAACGTACGTGCGATTGCTTCCGATTCAAACAGACTGAAAAAAGCTTCATTCTCTTGAAAAACCGATCGGTTCGTTTCACTCTCGTTCAACAGCGCCGGCACTGCGCAGCTGTAGTAGTCCAATACCTTAGCCGGCAATGCATTATTGTAGAGGTCACGATCGGGAAGGAGTGCCAGACCGACGTCACACCCTGCAATCGTCGCTTGAATTGCATCGAGTTCGTCTTCATAAACAACGTCGATTTTATCGGTTATCACGGCATAAGGTTTGAGTATGCTCTGCGGTGCTTCGGGGTTCCGTACCAAAAGTGTAAGATGCCACGGCAGTGTCGCCATTGACTTAAACGCATTGAGCACAACGTCAAATGCACGCAGTCTGTCCAGTGAACCAACATAGATAAAACGGCGTACTCCGTCATTTCGAAGAGGTCGCGTCACTATTTTTTGCGGGTCCAAAGCACTGGGCAAAGGATAAATTTTACATGTAATATTGGGATAAAACAGCTGCTGCATCTGCATCGAAGTCGGCATAAAGATATCGACCTCACTGATAAGCCGATTTTTTGTCCAGTTACCAAAAGCAACCCGCAAACCTTTGAAGAACCCCGAACCGTCTACTTTTGCCATTTCATATGCTTGAGTCGATTTAGCAAACGAAGCACGAAATCCTACTTTATAGCCGTAAAAATCCCGATACTTCAATACGGTTTTTAAAATATTCTGGACATTTCTAACCACAACAATATCGTACGCATCCATATCGATTGACTGCTCTTGCAAATACGCAATAATATCGTGATCGTATTGGATCGGAACGACAAAATCATCATCTTTAATCTGAAAGCTGTGCTTGTATTTTGTAAAATAGACCACATTTACATGTAAATATTTTTTGAGATAGCCGTGAAACAGTGAGCCGATAGCTCCATGTTCACTGTACTCTTCTTGATCGGTGATATACAGTAGTTTTAGCATTGCTTACTCCTCATCGTCCGTTAATTCACGCCGAAATGCCGCAGCATCAAAACGGCACTTAAGATACTCACAAATCAGCTCAACATCACGCAGTGCATTACCAAGACAGCTTGTCGCTCCGGGAGAAGGTGTCATGTTGAAAATAATACCCTCTTTAGTGTTAATCGATGCCTCTCCCAACATCAGACGTTCATTTTTTTTGTCGAGTACCTGCGGGCGTATTCCCCCGAATCCTTTGGCATATTTAATATCATCTTCTTGTAGTGACGGGACAATCTTACGTGCATCTTGCAAAAAAAGTTTTTTTCGTACATAGGGCAGTTCAAACAGAAAATTTCTTACTATGTAATTTCGAATATCACTGTCTTTAAGCAGATCGTAAAAGATTTTTACAATATGCCAGTCAAAACGCAGTGTTTTGAAAAAATCCAAATAGGTACCGCTTTTAAAACGTTCCAGTTTCGGTAGAACCAGTGCCGTTGGACCAAAACGCGTATAGCCGTTAAGTAAAATATCGGGATCGCCGTGCAGTGCGGCAAAAGGAAGTTTTGGATTTTGCACCATATAGACTTTACCGTTTAAAATTTTCTTGGTCGAGACATAAAAACTTCCGGCAACGGGCAGTGTGGCATAATCCAAACCGTAACCCATCTGATGCGCCAAATACAGACTGTGCGCTCCGGCATTGACAACAACAAAATCTGCCGTAAAGTGGTGCCCTTGCACCGTCTCTAAATGGAACATACTGCCAAGTTTTTGAATATACTTTACTTCAGAATTAAAAAAGATATCGGTAACTTTATCTTCAATTTTCAAGGTATTGTCTATAAAACTGTCCGAAAGTGCTTTAAAGTTTACTGTTGTCCACTGACCTTGCGCTCCCATAGCGACAATCTCTTCGGGACGCTCTTTTCCATGCTCGTCATAAATAAGCATCGGCTCAATTTTAGCAATGGTTTCTTTCTCATATAGTTCCAAATAGGGATACAGCGGCTTAAACTCCTTAAAACGTTTTCGGATAAACCGCGCCTCTTCAAAACCGACGCCAATGGCCATTTTCTGATGGGAGAACATAATAGAGTTTTCATAACCGTGCTGTAAGCAATATTTCTCAACCATTTTAGCCGTTCGGGTAACACTTTGTGCTTTTTCTAACGTATAGTTGGTCTCAATGTCACCGCAGTGCATTGTCTGAGAATTTGCCGAACCGCTTGAGTTCAATGTTGCCAACGACTCATATTTTTCCAGCAGAGCAATTTTGTGAATGTCGGTATAGCGTCCCAGCTCATAGTAGAGCGCCGCTCCGGAGATGCCGCCGCCGACGACAATTACATTATAGTGGTTTTGTGTCATTCTTGTAATGCCTGAAATGTGTTAAATTTTCTTATTATACAACAAAAAATATTATCATGACTGTAATTACATGTAAATTAGTCAACTTCGTTACCCGTTAATCAATGAAAAGATGCTATATTATTGGTAAAAAGGAGTCAATGATGGAAATTTTTAAAACTGTTTTTTTACTCACAGGGCTTACTTTAATGATGATTTTTGTCGGCAATCTGCTCGGCGGACAAACCGGCATGATCATTGCCTTTATTGCCGCATTGGGAATGAATTTTTTTAGCTATTTCAACTCAGACAAACTGGTGCTCAAACGTTATAATGCACACGAAGTCAGTCGTAATCAGGCACACGGTCTGTATGAGATTGTTGAACGCTTGGCGCAACGTGCAGGCACACCCATGCCCAAAGTCTATATTATTCCCGACAGCACGCCCAATGCATTTGCTACCGGACGTAATCCTTCTCATGCCGCCGTTGCTGTCACCGAAGGGTTGCTCGAACTCTTGGACAAACATGAAATTGAGGGCGTTTTGGCACATGAGATGAGTCACGTCAAACACTACGACATCCTCATCGGTACCGTTGCCGCCACGCTAGCCGGTGCTATTGCACTGCTGGCACAGTTTGGCATGTTCTTTCGAGGCGGTGACAACCGAAACAATATGATTGTCTCGCTTGTTTTAATGTTGGTGATGCCGCTGGCTGCTTCCATAATACAAATGGCGGTAAGTCGCAACCGAGAATATATGGCCGATGAAGGTGCCGCCCGCCTTACCGGTCATCCCGAATGGCTGCAAAGCGCTTTAAGCAAACTCGATATGTATGCCCGCTCAGGCGATCTGCACAATGCCACGCCGCAAACGGCGCACATGTTCATTATTAACCCTTTTAGCGGTCATAATATTTCGTTTAAATCGCTATTTTCCACCCACCCGAGCACGGCAAACCGTATTGAACGCTTGGAGATACTTAAAGATCAGATACGCTAAGTCGTAACGCTGCGTTTAAGATGCTCCTCGACCGAAGCAATCTTCTTTTGAAGGCGCGTGTCTGTTCCACGGCGAATATCCAGCTTTAACGAGGAGTAGACCCGTTCGCATTCAAGCGTTTCGTATGCCTTTTGAACTATTGCCAGTGCTTCTTCAAGTGTCTCTGTTTCAACAATCGTCCCCATAGGCGTTAACCGATAAGTAACACCGCTGGTATCGATCATGTCAATAATACGACTTACATATTTTGAAACCGATGCCCCTTCGCGGCACTCATCACTGGTCGGAAACATGCTAAATTCTAACAATACACTCATGTGAACCCTTTTTAAAACTTTATTTTGTGTCCATGAATTATACATCAAAAGCGTGTTGTCATTTAAAAATAAATTTCATGTTATTATTCCTTGAAGCTTTTAATACAACGTTCATTTGATGGTAACTTTTCTACCTTTTTACCATCTATATCTAACTTTTTAGTATAGTTTACGAAACTCATCGCATAATCCAAATATGTATCTACTCCACCTCTTTGGTCTTGTACTTTTGCAAAAGTCGTGTATCCATCTTTAGCACCTGCAATATAGCTATTTGTGACAACAGTATATAGCCTGTTATTATCAATTAAATTCCACTCCCCTGTAGTTCTCTCTTTAATTTCAAGATTTTGTATTCGATTGTCTTGACCTTTTGTCATATCAATATCATATTTTAAACCATAGGCATAAGGGAATGATCCTGATGAACCACCGTTATCTGCAAAATTTGACAGAGCATCTTCAAGCACCTGTTTAATTTCAGCGCCTTTCATTTTCATAGCATAGATGGTATTAGAAAATGGGAGTAATTCATATGCCGTTCCATAACTAATATCTCCTTTTGACACACTAATTCTAACACCTCCGGCATTTTGAATACACGCATCAGCAGGTCTATATTCTTCATAAAATGCTTTTGCAACAATTGGTGCGATTTCACTTCCCAATGGATACATTGAACCATTCACATCACCATAGTTGTGTCCTGGTATTCTAATATGAGCTAAATCTGTTGCTGCTTCGCCAATTCTTTCAGCTTTTGTAACATCTATTTGATCTTTAAATGGTTTTAGTGCAGTTAAAACATCTTCATCATCACTTACAATCTCAACACTTCCATTTAAATCTCTTATACTTTTTAAAATCTTATCCTTTGTAAGTTCATCAACTTCAACTTTATCTCCATTGGCATCTTTTTGTAAAAATTTATCTTCTATTAACATTATTGCTTTACCTGAACAGAATGTAACTATACCATTATTGTCAAATTCTACATCTAAATCTCCGAGAAGCTTTGTATATTGACCTGCTTGAACAATACAAACGTTGTTGCCATCTGCATCTTTAACTATAGTTGGATACTCTCCACTACTCTTGGCAAAATCTCCAAAATCTCCAAGATATGTATGCGAGTCTCCCCCTACAATCACATCTACACCCTTAAGAGATTTTGCCATATCTATATCTTTTTTATACCCTATATGAGTCAATAATATAATCTTATTTATACCGTCTTTTGTCAGTTTATCAATATATTTTTGAGCAGTTGCTTTCTCATCAAAAAACTTTATTTCATTACTCGGATTAGAAGAGTTTTGTGTCTTTCCTGATATGGTTATACCGATAATTGCTATTTTTTGACCATCAACCTCTTTCACAGCATATGGTTTTAAATCTCCTTGCAAAATATTTCCATTATCGGGAACAATATTGGCAGATAAAATGTCTCCATTAAAGCCATCCTCTTTAAGTCTATCTAAAAAGTGCTTTAAACCATTATCACCATCATCAAATGAATGATTTCCAAGTGTATATGCATCAAATCCTACTCTACTCATTAACGCTGCATCTGCATCTCCTTGATATAAAGAATAATACAGAGTTCCCTGAAACACATCTCCTGCATGTAACACCAAAGTATTTTTATTCTCATTTTTTAACTCTTGTATCTTAGATGCAATTCTTGCATATCCACCACCGTTATAATAAATTTTTTGATTATCGAACTTAAAATTCATGCTTTCACTGTCTAAGTGTGAATGACTATCATTAATATGAAGAATCGTCATCTTAAACGGTGCTTTATCTTCTGTAGAACTGCTACTGCCGCACCCAATAACAAGCAAGCCAACTATAAAATACAAAAAAGAAAACAACAAGTTTTTGTGCATCATTTTAACCTCTAAAAAAATAGAATATGAATTTTCATATTCCATACAATCTTATGATATTACGGGAACAATTTGGATACAGTTTGACTAAAATTTGGATACACGAAGACGTTTGCGTCAAGCGCAGCAATAAAGTAGACAGTTTTTCACATATTTTTTTCATTAATACATAACATCAAGAGATACAACAATTTAAGTATTTTTCAGCTCAAATCCATGTAAGCTCAGTTCACCCGATATCGTATTCATTTGCTAAAAAGCCTCCTTCCTGTCGCTAATGCTGTTGCCGGTTCTTCCATAATAAACTTAATCTTAGTTTCATCACCTCCAACTTTAACGCTTTATTAAAACCTTAGTCAAAATGAATTTACAAAAATTATAAACAGATCTTAGATTTTTTTAAATAGCTTCCTTTTGGAGAATATATCTTTTCAAAACCTTCCGGATGAAAAGATATATCGGCATGACCGATAAACAAAATCCCCCCATCTGCAAGAAGTGCTCTCAGGTTGGCAAGTGCCTCTTTTTTTTGCTTGTCATTAAAATATATCAGCATGTTACGTGAAAAGATAACTTCGAATGTACCAAGCTGCATCAATGCCTTGTCAAAAATATTACACTGTCTGAAACTTGCGCTACATTTTATGGAACTGTCAATACAAAATTTAGAGTCGTCATTGTTAAAATACTTCTGCACGATTTCCGAAGGTAACAACGATATTGACCGCTGGGAATAACACCCTTGTTGTGCGGCATTGACCGCATCGCTGTTAAGATCTATTCCTACAATAGACACCGGCAGTGTCTCATGCATGTTTTCTTGAAGATAAAGTAGAATCGAATAGACTTCTTCACCGCTTGAACTGGGGGCACACAATATATTGTGAACAGGATGGCGTTGCATGAATTCGGCTAGTATTTCCAGATGTCCCAACTCTCTGTAAAAGTAGGTCTCACCCACCGTTAACATATTTATAAGCCTCTCTTTGAGTTCCGGTGACGATGCCAACATATTATGCAGTTGTTGAAAATCATATATCTCATTTTTAAGAGCGAAGCGCTCAATTTTTCTCATGGTAATATATTCCTGCTTGGAGTAATCAAGACCAAACTCTTTTTTGATAGCTGCTAAAATTTTCAGAGCAAGACTGTCGTCAAAATCAAACTGCTGCTCTTTGGAACATTCTTGCAATGTTTCGTTGTTCTTGCTACGCTTAAATAGTGCAAACATCAGTTGTAAGCCTCTCTTTGAATATCTATGATAATGTCGTCGATACCAAGTACCTGTTCTACCGCTCCCATTTCTAAAGCTCTTTTTGGCATCCCGTAGACGATGGAACTCTGTTCGTCCTGCGCCACCGTCTTGGAACCACTCTGTTTCAACTCGAGCATGCCTTTGGCGCCATCAGCTCCGATACCGCTTAAAAGATATGCACTGATCTCGATATGTTGAAGAGCGGCTGCCGAATCAAAAAGTACATCAATGGTCGGATGGTAATAACTCTCTTGCACACTCTGCAGTTCCAAAATAAACCGGTTGTGTTCAAAACGTACCACCGCCGTGTCGCGTACCACATAAATACCGCCGCTTTGAATCGCTGTTCGTTCCGATACCAGCATCACATCTTCGGGATGAATGCGATGCAAGCGTCTTGCAAACGATGTCAAAGAGAGCGCATCCATGTGCTGTGCAATAACAATAGCGCTATTTCGAATATTGTCTAAGGAGACCATAATCTTCTCAATCAAACCCGGGCCTCCCGTAGAGGCACCGATGAGAATCAGTTTTTTAGGCTTTAAACAGCTCAAGCGTATGGTTCAACTCTTCGGTAAGTTTGCTTAAATGCTCCGCTGCTGCCGCAATCTCTTCGACACTTCGTGCGTTATCGGTCGAAATCACCGTAATATCTTTCATATTCTGAATGACTGCTTCCATCTCTTTGGCGATATTGTTGGAGTTTTTAGCCGACTCTCCGCTTGCCGATGCCGCATTTCTCAAGGCCTCGTTAACACTCGATATTTGTGCGCTGACTTCATCCATTTTTGCAACCGCTACACTGAAATTTTTCGTATTCGTCTGCATCTGCCCACTCGAATCGCTAATGGATTGAATGACCAAATTAATGGTTCCCGTAATTTCTGTCAAACTTTTTTGTGTACGCTCCGCCAATTTTCTGACTTCATCAGCAACCACGGCAAAACCGCGCCCATGCTCACCGGCACGAGCCGCTTCGATGGCGGCATTAAGCGCTAACAGGTTGGTTTGATCGGCAATATCGCCAATAATTGCCAAGACCTCTTTGACCGAAGCCGCCTCTTGTTGCAACTGCTCCATGCTCTGCGCCAACTCCATCTCTTTTTCACTCGTGGCATTCATGGTTTCAAACAGATTGTCAATGCCGTTGCTTGCCTCATGTAACGTACGCATGGCGACACCAACGTCATTTTCACTTTGATTCACCGAATCAACCGCCTGTTTTAGCTTTTCAAATGCTTCAATAGCACGCTCTGAAGTATTGGCAACCAAGGCCGCCTCATTTTCGGCACGACCTCCGACCTCAAGTGCCGTTGCCGAAAGCTCTGCCGAAACGGATGCGTTCTCGCTCCCGTTCTCTTTCGATTCTCGAACCGTCTGCTGTACTTTTTCAATAAAACGATTAACCTCTTTCGCCAACTCTCCAATCTCATTTTTTCCGATAACCGGCATGCGCTTGGTCAAATCCCCGTCACTCGAAGAGAGTTCACGGGCGGCATTTTGAATGGTCAACAAATTCTTAACAATAAAGTTGGAGACAAAAAAAGCCAGAAACAGTGCTGCGGCAATTGCTATAGCACCAACAATACTCATAAATACCTTATCATCTAAAACCAGCTTCTTATTTTGAGCTATGATAGCCTCTTTTTTCGAAACAACCTCTTTGCTTAATTCCTCAAACTTAGGAAGAAACTGCTTCTCCATTTCTACAATTTGGCTCATATTATCGGCATCATGCTTCATCATCATTGCATCATAACGTGTCAAATCTTTTTGAATCTCTGTAACAAACGACGTCATGCCCAACTGATTCAATTCATTTTGAAACCGGTTTATCTTTGAGCGCGCACTTTTTATAGAATTCTTAAAGTTTAAACTGTACCTTGTCTCCTTGAGAGCCACATACATTGCAGCAAAACCGACACCTTTAAGAATATCTTTTTCTGCTGCCATAATCTCTGAAGTTAGAACATCATAGTGTTCTATCTCAACTATGCCTTCCGACGAAGACCCCAGTGCCAAAAATGCTAATGTATAAATTACTATTAATGCCGCAATCATCACGGAAAATGCACTCAATAATATTGATTTCATGCTCATATTTTTCATCACTTCACCTCAATAAAGTAGCATGTTGCTTTTATGGTTTAAAAGCATACACGGCTTCAAAAAAGCTCTTTAAATTTTATGTTTAGTATGCGTATTGAAGCGAAAACAGCAAACGCATACTAAGCATATTTGTTATTATAAAATAAATTTTGTTTTATATTGCTTAATAAGACAGATTATATAATTTTTTAGTGATTATATGTATAAAAATTAATCAACGATGAGATTCTTTTATTATTAATGACACTTTTCACGCAGTCTTCTTTTCCTTGCTTTAACCGGCATACTCACTCGTTAAATAAGAAATTAATCAATTCTTCTGTACAATACCGCTTATTTTAAAGCATAAGATTTTACATGTACGAAACCGTAAAACCCCTTCTTTTCAAACTCGAACCTGAACGTGCCCATTACGTTGCCGAGTCTGTCTTGCGCAGTGCCAATCTCTTTCCGCCGCTATTGGAGTGGTTGTTCCGTAACGCTTTTGTACGTCACCCCATGTTAAAGCAGGAGTGTTTCGGCACCACCTTTTACAATCCTGTGGGTCTGGCTGCCGGTTTTGACAAAAATGCCACCATGATTGCCGGAACCAAAGCGTTGGGCTTTGGATATACCGAAATTGGAACCGTAACGCCAATTCGCCAAGATGGAAACCCCAAACCGCGTCTGTTTCGTCATGTTGCGCAGGAGAGTCTTCAAAATGCCATGGGATTCAATAACGACGGACTCTTTCTTGTTAAAAAACGGCTTGAAACCTATTTTCCGTTTCCCATTCCCGTCGGTATCAACATCGGCAAAAATAAAATCACTCCCGAAGATGAAGCGCTGTACGACTACACCAAACTCATTCGCGAACTGCACACCTTTGCCGACTATATGGTCATTAACATCTCTTCGCCCAATACACCCGGTTTGCGGGATTTGCAAAATGAGCGTTTTATTGCCGAACTTTTTTCCCGTGCCAAAACCTTAACCGACAAACCGATCCTGCTCAAAATTGCTCCGGACATGCCGACTACGCAGGCTGTCGATTTGACGGCAATGGCGGTAGAAAAAGGTGCCGACGGCATTATTGCAACCAACACAACGGTAGACTACTCGCTCGTAGATTGCCCGCGTGATTCCGGCGGTATCAGCGGCAAAGTGCTTCGAGAGAAAAGTTTTGAAATTTTCGATGCCGTTGCCGCCGAACTCTACGGCAAAACAACCCTCATCTCCGTAGGCGGTATTGACTCGGCAGAGGAAGCCTACCGGCGTATTGGTGCGGGTGCATCACTGGTACAGGTACTGAGCGCGCTCATTTTCAAAGGACCTTCACTTGTTCGTGATATCAACTTGGGGCTCATTGAGCTCTTAAAACAAGACGGCTTTAGCACCATTACCGAAGCCATCGGGAGCAAACGCTGATGTTAAAAATTTTAGTATCATTATTTTTATTTACAGGAGTTATCATGGCATCATCGCTGCCGCACTACAAGAGCAAAACACTCAAAAACGGCTTGGAAGTTTACGTCATTGAAATGGGTAAAGGAAGTCATGTCATCTCTACCGATATTTTTTACAAAGTCGGCAGCCGTAACGAAGTCATGGGCAAAACCGGCATTGCGCATATGCTTGAGCATATGAATTTTAAATCTACCAAAAATTTGGCAGCAGGCGAATTTGACCGTGAAGTCAAAAGCGTCGGCGGGGTGAACAATGCCTCCACTGGTTTTGATTATACGCACTATTTTATTAAATCGAGCAGCGACAATCTGGAAACGTCACTCTCGCTCTATGCCGAACTCATGGAGAACCTCAACCTTAAAGACGAAGAGTTTCAACCCGAACGCGATGTTGTTGCCGAAGAGCGTCGGTGGCGTACCGACAACAATCCTTTGGGTTACATGTATTTTCGGCTCTTTAACAATGCCTACCTATACCACCCCTACCATTGGACGCCCATTGGGTTTATGAACGATATTTTAACATGGGATATTGATGACATCCGCACGTTTCATCAAACCTATTATCAGCCTCAAAATGCCATTATTATTGTTACGGGTGATGTCGATGCCGCTACCGTTTTTAAAAAAGTCGAGCAGCATTTCGGCAACATTAAAAATAATGGCATTGTTCCCAAAGTCAAAGCTATTGAGCCGGAACAGGACGGTCCCAAGCGCATTACGCTCTTGCGGGACTCCGAAGTGGAGATGGTCGCCATCACCTACCATATTCCGAATTTTCTGCATAAGGACCAACCGACCCTCTCCGCCATCTCCGAAATATTAAGTGCCGGAAAAAGCAGTCGTCTCTACAAAACGCTTGTCAACGAAAAGCAGCTGGTCAATCAGATTTATGCCTACAATATGGAAAATAGCGATCCGGGTCTGTTTATTTTTCTGGCGGTTTGCAACCCCGATGTAAAAGCCGAAACCGTTGAAGCAGAACTCTTGGCACAGATCGAAACTCTTAAAACTAAAAAGGTTTCTCAGAAGGAACTCGATAAGGTCAAAATCAATACCGAATCAGACTTTGTTCACTCCCTGGAAAGCTCTACCTCGGTAGCCAACCTTTTCGGCAGCTATCTGGTACGCGGTGACATCACACCCTTACTGGAGTACGAAGAGGCCATCAATGCCATTACACCAAATGATATTCTTATCGTAGCCAAGAGATATTTTGATCCTGACAAGTCGACAACCATTATTTTACGAAAGGCAAAACAATGAAGAGAGTCACGGGTGCTACCACGGCACTGATTACCCCGTTTAAAAACAATAGTGTCAATGAGGCAGATTATGCCAAACTGATTCAACGACAGATCGACAACGGCATTGATGCCGTCTGTCCGGTCGGAACCACCGGAGCAAGTGCTACGCTTAGTCATGACGAACATAAACGCTGCATCGAAATTGCCGTGGAAGTTACCAAAGGAACAAATACCAAAGTTCTTGCCGGAGCGGGTAGTAATGCTACTGCCGAAGCCATTGATATTGCCAAGCATGCCCAACGCTGCGGTGTCGATGCCATTTTCTCCGTTACACCGTACTACAACAAACCCTCTCAAGAAGGTCTCTACCAGCACTACAAAGCCATCGCTTCAGCGGTCAGCGATCTGCCGTTTATCCTCTACAATGTCCCCGGACGTACCGGTGTCGATATGAGTGCCGATACCGTCATTCGTCTCTACGATGATCTTCCCAACATTTACGGCATTAAAGAGGCAACGGGTAGTTTGGAACGTACCGTTGAACTGCTCTCAAAACGTCCCGATATGGCAGTGCTTAGCGGTGATGACATTATCGACTTTCCCATTTTGGCAAGTGGCGGGGCGGGCATTACATCAGTCACTGCCAATCTGGTTCCCGATATGAAAAGCAAACTGGTACACAGTGCGCTATCGGGCGATTTTACTACGGCAAGAGCACTTAACAGTGAACTCTTTGCACTCAATAAGGTCCTTTTTTGCGAGTCCAACCCCATCCCGATCAAAGCGGCCATGTATATTGCCGGGCTCATTGAAACGCTGGAATACCGACTGCCGCTGGTAGCTCCAAGTAGCGAAAATATGAAAAAGATCGAAGCCGTTATGAAAAACTACACCATTGCAGGAGCATAATATGAGTCATATGAAAGGTAAAACCCTTGTCATTACCGGAGCAACCAAAGGAATTGGTAAAGCCATTGCCGAAAAGTTTGCCCAAGAGGGTGTCAATATTGCATTTACCTACAACTCCAATGAAGATGTCGCCAACGCGCTTTCACAACAGTGGAGCAGCATGTACGGCATTCAGGCCAAAGCGTATGCACTCAATATTTTAGAACCCGAAGAGTTTAAACCGCTTTTTAAAGCTATTGACGAAGATTTTGACCGCATTGACTTTTTTGTCTCCAATGCCATGATCTACGGACGTCCGGTTGTCGGCGGCTACGGCAAGTTTATGCGCCTGAAGCCGCGCGGACTTAACAATATCTACACCGCGACGGTCAATGCTTTTGTCTTAGGCTCTCAAGAGGCGGCAAAACGCATGGAAAAAGTCGGTGGCGGCTCTATTGTAACCATGTCAAGTACCGGAAACCTCATCTACATTGACAACTATGCCGGCCACGGTACCAACAAAGCTGCCGTGGAAGCCATGAGCCGTTATGCTGCCGTAGAGCTTGGTGACATGGGCATTCGTGTCAATGCCGTCTCCGGCGGACCGATTGACACCGATGCACTCAAAGCCTTTACCAACTATGAAGAGGTCAAAGCCGAAACCATCAAGCGCTCGGCACTTAACCGTATGGGAAGCCCCGAAGATATTGCCGGTGCCGTCTATTTTCTCTGTACCGATGAGGCGAGCTGGATTACCGGTCAAACCATTGTTGTGGACGGCGGAACCACGTTTCGATAATGAATCTTCCCAATCAGCTGGCACTCTCCCGCGCACTTATGGCGCCCCTGCTTTTTTGGATTATTTTAAATCCGCAGGTTTTTACGGAGCACAACATTCACATTACCTGGAATTACTACAGTGCCGCACTGATTTTTGTACTGGCCAGCGTCACCGATTTTTTTGACGGCTATATTGCCAGAGAGCTCAACCAATCCACCCTGCTCGGACAGATACTTGATCCTCTTGCCGACAAGATGCTGACCATTGCCGCATTTATGGGTTTAATGGTTGTCGGGGAGGCCTCCGCTTGGGCAGTCTATATTATTATTATCCGTGAGCTTTTTATTACGGGGCTGCGTACGGTTGCCGTGAGTGAAGGCATTGATGTCGCTGCATCGTGGTCAGGCAAAGTCAAAACAGTCTCACAGATGTTTGCCATCGGTTTTCTGCTGATGCACTGGAGCGGCGGTGAGGCACTGCTATGGATCTGTGTCGCATTAACACTCTATTCGGGTGCAGAATATATTTACGGGTTTCGCAAAGCCTTACTGCAAGGAGCAAAACAATGAGTTGGTTTGTCGCACTTTTAGTTCTTTCGGTTCTCATCTTCTTTCATGAACTCGGTCACTATGCCGCAGCACGCTTTATGGGAGTCTATGTTGAAGTTTTTAGTATTGGTTTTGGACGCAAAGTAGCCTCATTTCACTGGTTCAATACCGAATGGCGCATTGCCATGATTCCGCTTGGCGGATATGTCAAGATGAAAGGTCAAGAAGATCTTGACCCTGCCAAAACTTCGAGTGATGCAGACAGCTACAACAGCAAAACGCCCCTGCAGCGCATTGTCATTTTACTTGCCGGTCCCGCCGCCAACTTTTTGTTGGCATTTGTGCTCTACCTTATTATTGGTCTTGGTGGACCGCAGGCACTCTCTGCCGTAGTCGGTGATGTCGTTAAGGACTCTCCGGCAGCTATGGCCGGTCTTCAGAAAAATGACCGTATTCTCGAGATTAACGGCGTTTCAATTGCATCATGGGAGGCAATGGCACAGCAGATTAAAAATGCCGCCGGAACCATTGATGTTAAAATTGAACGTGGCAATGACATTATGTATCTTCAGATGACACCGAAAATTACCGAGACTGAAAACATGTTCAGAGAAAAAGTACAGCGCAAGATGATCGGTATTGGTTCAGCAGGCGTAACGCACACCTTAGATCTTGGATTTGGCGAAACATTGGCATACGCCGCCGATGAGACCTACAAGGCATCGCTGCTTATTTTTAAAGGTGTGCAAAAACTCGTCACCGGCGACATTCCGGCAACGGAACTCGGCGGTGTCGTCAGTATTGTTCAAATTACTTCCGATGCGTCTAAGGTGGGATGGATGGCACTGTTTTTCTTCTCGGCACTTATTTCGGTAAACTTAGGTATTTTAAATCTGCTGCCCATTCCTGCTCTCGACGGCGGACATATTATGTTTAATCTCTACGAGATGATCACCCGACGCGCGCCGAGCGAAGCCGTTTTGGTCAATTTGACCATTGCCGGATGGGTACTGCTTTTGGGACTGATGGGCTTGGGT
>Ga0256833_1001403_pt1 | contig 17836 bp, 17 predicted proteins | sample 356284metaG_FD_190535 | JGI IMG/M metagenome (GOLD analysis project Ga0256833, IMG submission 190535) | Hydrothermal vent microbial communities from Mid Atlantic Ridge, Atlantic Ocean - 356-284 | ecosystem: Environmental > Aquatic > Marine > Hydrothermal vents | place: Atlantic Ocean: Mid... | reverse complement strand
AGACCGATAGCGGTAGTAGATTTTCCCTCCCCTAAAGGGGTAGGAGTTATTGCCGTAACATCAATGTATTTGCCATTGGGTCTGTCTTTCAGCCTTTCCAAGACTTTCTTGTAATCAATCTTTGCCACATAGTGGCCATAGGGAAGAAGCTCTTCCTTCTCAAGGCCCAATTCTTCAGCTAATTGATAGACGGTTTTCATGTGTTTCTCTGCTTCGGCAGCAATTTCCCAATCCTTCATTTTGGTCGGATCGAGTTTCATCACAGACGACCTCCTTTCCTCTGTTTAAGCCTATTTTTATCTATTTTTTATTTTAAAAAGGCAAGAAAAAATCTCGGGAAATTGAGGCGATTTTAGTATTTGAGGGACATTTGAAACGGGTTTAATCTCTTTTCTTCAGAGAGCCTTAAACATTTACGAGTTTTTGGATAAGAAACTTTTTATTTCTTGAACCAAATCATCTAAAAGATTGAAGGTGTGCTCAGCTGTCAGGGAAAGACGTAAGCGCGCGGTATTTTCTGGTACCGTAGGAGGCCTTATGGCAGGCGCGTAAAATCCTTTTTCAAAAAGATATTGTGAAAGCTTGAGGGCCATTTTGCTTTCTCCCACGATAACAGGGATAATAGGGGTGTCGTTTTCGGTAAGACCGAGCTGTTTTCTCATTTGAAGAGAAATGGTGCGTAAATGTTTTCTTTCTTCTTCTAGAGATCGCAAAAGGCTAAGGGCCTTTTTTGTGGCAGCGAGAATTATGGGAGGCAAAGCCGTAGTAAAGATGAAAGGTCTGGCCTTATTTATTAGATAGTCTTTAAGAATCTTTTCTGAAACCACCACGAAGGCCCCGTAACTACCAAGGGCCTTACCGCAAGTACCAAGAAGAATATCTATTTCCGGGCCAAGGCCAAATTCTTCAGCCAGACCAAGCCCCTTCCGACCCCTAATGCCTATGGCATGGGCCTCATCGATAAATAAAAGGGCCTCGAAACGCTCTTTAAGTTCAAGAAGGGCTTTAAGATCGGTCTTATCGCCATCCATACTGAAAATAGACTCAGAAACAATAAGAGCTCGTTTGCAGGTAGCGCGTTTTTTAAAAAGGAGCTTTTCTAAGGCTTCATAGTCTTGGTGAGGGAATCGAAAAAGTTTGGCACCCGAAAGCTTTGCGCCGTCAAGGATACTTGCATGCACCAGCTTGTCAGCAAAAATACCATCGTGACGCCCACAAAAGGCAGTAAGAATTGCAAGATTTGCCAGATAGCCAGAATTAAAAAAAAGAACCGGCCGCCCATAAAGCTCTTCAAGAAAGGTCTCAAGCTCTTCATAGTAAGCGTGATTTCCCGAAAGAAGTCTTGCAGCTCCAGCCCCAAAGTCTCCCTCTTCGAGAAAGGGTAGGAGATCTTTTAAAGATAGCCGGCCCGCAAGCCCCAAATAATCATTTGAGGCCAAGTTCAAGAGTCTTTTTCCAGAAATCCAAATATAAGGGCCTTCTTTTTTTTCTACTATTTTTAAGTTTCGAAAAAGGCCCTTTTCTTGAAGGTTTCCAAGCTCTTTTTCTAAAGGAAGATAGAAATGTTTCACCGTATTTTCTCGACTATTCTTCTTATTACTGTCCGGCTTCGGGTAAGAATTTCCTCTATATCCTCTTCTGTAATGCAAAGGGGGAGAAACCAGTAGATAACATCCCCTAAGGGGCGTAAAACCAGTCCCTCCTCAAGAGAGTGCATGTAAATTTGGAATCCAAGCCTAGCTTCTGGAGGAAAGGGCCTGTTTATTTTCCTGTCTGCCACCAATTCTAAAGCCCCCACGTAACCCAAATAACGAATGTCGCCTACGTAATCTTCCTCTGAAAAGATTTCTTCTAAGCGCCTGTGGAAAAACTCTCGAGCCTTCTTTGTCTTTTCAAGAGGTTTTTCTTCGATAAAAACTTTGAGACTTGCGGCTGCCACGGCACAGCCTAGAGGATTAGCGGTAAAAGAATGGCCATGATAGAAGGTCTTGCCTTCGAGATAATCGGCATAAAAGGCTTGATAGACCCTTTCAGTGGTAACAGTTAGGGCTAAAGGCAAATATCCCCCTGTAAGTCCTTTAGCCAGGCATATAATATCAGGCACTACGCCGGCTTGCTCCATGGCAAACATCGTACCTGTGCGGCCAAAGCCTGTGGCTACTTCGTCAAAGATAAGAAGAGCACCATATTTATCGCATAAGCTACGCAAATTGCGCAAATATTCCGCCGGATAAACTAGCATTCCCCCCGCAGCCTGAAGTCTGGGCTCCACAATCACGGCACAAATTTCCTCTCCATGGCGAGAAAGTATTTTCTCAAGCCCTTTTAGACAACGCAAACTACAACCATGCTCTGCTGAAAGGGTAAACCCTCTTCGTTCCTCACAACGAAAACAATAAGGGCTTGGGGCCCGGAAGGTCTTGAAGGTAAGAGGTTTATAAAGCTTGAAGAAGAGATCTACCCCTCCAACACTAACTGCTCCGATGGTGTCTCCATGGTAGGCATTTTCCAAGCAGACAAAACGGACCTTTTTTGAACATCCCTGATTTTGCCAAAATTGAAAGGCCATTTTAAGGGCTACTTCTACCGCGGTGGAGCCGTTATCTGAGAAAAAAAAGCGGCTCAAGGACGTAGGGAGAAAAGTCCGCAGCTTTTCTACTACTTCTGTCGCATAAGGGTGTGTAAAACCGGAAAAATTGACATGATCCAAGAGCTCTAGCTGCTTGCGAAGGGCCTCATTTAAAGCCGGATGAAGATGCCCGTGAATATTAGTCCACCAAGAAGAAATAGTATCGTAAAGGATTTGGCCCTCTATGGTTTCAAGCTTGAGTCCCCGTGCTCTAACAATAACTGGCGGATCTCGATCTTCGTAATCTTTCATCTGGGTGAAGGGATGCCAGATATGGCGGCGATCAACCTCAAGGATCTTCTTTTTGTTCCATCTCATAACAAAACTCCTATAAGGAAAGCTTGGAAAGAAACTTTCTGTGGCAAAGTTCTTGTATCTGTAAATAAAAAAATTGATTTTGCAAACTATTATTACCCCAGGTAAATTGTCGTGCGAGCAAAGCAATCTAGTTTACTCTCGCTCTCCTCGGGAAAAATTGTGCAGACAACAACTCGCCTTGCAAGATCTTTAGCAGATAAAATGTGCTGCCAAAATTTTAAGATGCATTTACATTGTGTCGAAAAAATATTGAAAATGAGAAAGCTGACAACTCTTTTCTTGTTTCTGTTTTGCTCTCTTTTGGGTTCTTCTCTTTTGGCAGGAGATATTTTTCTTGACTTGGAAGTTTCCCAACAGATAGTAACTGCCAGCTGGAAAGCCACTTTTGAAGCCCAAAGCTACACCCTTTATTATGCCCCCTGGCCAGAAATGGAACCCATCGGAAGTATTAATCTGGGCCTTTTAAACGAATTTTCCACCACCCTCCCTTATGGAAGTGCCTACTATGTGGCCGTCGGGGCCGTTGATGAAGCAGGTAATTTCCATCTCTCAAATATCGAATATTTCCGGCTTAAGAAAATCTTAAAGCCAGATCCCGGTATATCTTGGCAGTGGCAATTAAACGGTCACTTGAAGACCGATGTTCCAGTAGATCTTTTTGATATCGATCTTTTTGAAACTTCAGCAGAAACCATCGCCTATCTCAAATCTTCCGGCCGAAAGGTGATCTGTTATTTCAACGCTGGGGCTTACGAACCCTGGCGCCCGGATGCTTATTCTTTTCCTGAAGAGGTTCTCGGAAATCCTTTGGAAGACTGGCCGGACGAAAGATGGCTTGACATCAGGCGCCTTGACATTTTGGCCCCTATCATGAAAAAGCGTCTTGACCTGGCGGTTAACAAAGGCTGTGACGGAGTAGAACCCGATAACATTGATGGTTACCTCAATGAGACAGGCTTTCCCCTTACCCGGGAAGATCAGATCCGATACAACCTCTGGCTGGCCAGAGAAGCCCACAAAAGAGGGCTATCTATAGGTCTTAAGAACAATCCCGAGCTTGCCTGCTTCTTTGAACCTTATTTCGACTGGGCACTTTCGGAAGAATGTTTTTACTACCAGGAATGTGAAAACTTTTTGTGCTTCATCACAAACAACAAGGCTGTACTTGAAGTAGAATACGAGCTTGAACCAGAAGAATTCTGTCCCGAAGCAATAAAACTTGGTTTTTCAGCCCTTAAAAAAAATTGGGACCTTGATTCCTTTTACGAGAGTTGTAAGAACTACCGGTGAGCACGCCTAAATTAAGTTACCATAGTCTTTAGGAAGAAGCTTCAGAAAGACAGAGTTTTTGATTATCTTTCAGGCCTTAAGGAATGAGAACAAAAACAGATAGAGTGGACTTATATTTGGATCTTTCTAGGACTAGATGAAAAAATACCTTAAAAGCCTTTTAGAAGAAAGAGCGGATCTTTTTAAGGCCCTGGTTGAAGCCAAAAAATTAAAAGAAAGGTTTTTCGGAAAACATATAGAAACTTGTGCTATTTTAAATGCCAAAAGCGGCCGCTGTGCTTCAGATTGCAAATTTTGTGCTCAATCGATTTTTTATAACACCAAAGCTCCTACTTATCCGTTGCTGGCCAGAGAAGAACTCATCAAGAAGGCCCGAGAAGCATTCCAGAAGGGTATTGAACGTTTTAGTTTTGTAACCAGCGGTGTTTGCCTTTCTAAAAAGGAATTCCTGGAAATTCTCCAAGTAATTTCTCATCTTAAAGAAGTTTTTCCGGACCTTAAACTTTGTGCTTCCCTGGGCCAGCTTGATAAAGAAAGACTAAAGGCCCTCAAAGAGGCCGGACTTGACCGTTATCACCATAATTTAGAATGTGCACCGAGTTTTTATACTTCCATTTGCTCTCAGCAATCCTGGAAAGACCGCTATCGGATCGCCTTATATACCAAAGAAGTCGGTCTTTCTCTGTGCTGTGGAGGCATTTTTGGTCTGGGTGAAAGTACGGATCATATCCTTGAATTTATCGAGGTCTTAAAAAACCTTACTCCTGATTCTATTCCTGTAAATTTCTTACATCCCATTGCCGGCACTCCTTTGGAAGGTGCTTCTTACCTCACCCCCAAAAAGGCCTTGGCTATTCTTTGTGTTTTACGGTTTGCACTTCCGGAGACGAGTCTTCGGGTGTGTGGGGGCCGGGAATACAATTTGCGAGACCTTCAAGCCTTAAGTCTCTTGCCAGCCAACGCTCTGATGGTAGGTAATTACCTTACTACTACTGGACGCAATATCGAGGCTGACAAACAGATGATCCTTGATTTAGGATATCAAACCAGTCTCAGATAGGCATTTAGTTTATATTGAATTCCGGCAGGATCTTATTATTTTGCCAGCACATGGCAAATACAATTTTAAGAGTTGAAGGTCTCAGCAAGGTCTTTGGAGGGCTTAAAGCTGTAGATGATCTCTCTTTTGAGGTTAAAAGGGGTATTATTACGGCCCTCATTGGTCCCAATGGATCAGGCAAAACCACCACCTTCAACATGATCTCCGGACATCTTCGTCCTACCAGCGGTAAGATCTATTTCGATGGCAAGCGCATTGACAGGCTCCCGCCATATAAGATTGCCCGCTTAGGCATTGCTCGTACTTTTCAGAATCTCGAGATCTTTGGCCATCTCACCGTAGTAGAAAATGTCCTTCTGGCCATCAATAGCCATTTCAAGGTCTCACTCCTTGAAGATATTTTTCGTCTTCCTTCTTTTTTTCGCAAAGAAAAAGAAAGCCTCAAAGAAGCCCTTTCTTACCTGCGGCTCCTTCCTTTAGAAGATTGGGCCTTTAAGCCGGCTTCAAGCTTGCCTTTTGGGCTTCAACGTTATCTGGAAATCGTAAGGGCCCTGGCAGCTAAACCCCGACTTCTTCTCCTTGATGAAGCTGCCTCTGGCCTCGATGCCAACGAAAAGGCCATCCTAGCCTCACTTATAAAAAAACTTCAAAGAGATGGTCTCAGCATTCTTCTGGTCGAACACGACATTAATCTCACTATGGAATTAGCTGACGAGGTAATTGTACTCGATCAGGGCCGGAAAATCGCTCAAGGATCACCAGCAGAGATTCAACGTGACCCCCGGGTAATAGCTGTTTATTTGGGGGGGGAAGCTTAGTGCTTACCGTAAGAAACCTCTCCACTTATTATGGTCCGGTACAGGCCTTAAGAAATGTATCTCTCCATATAGGCCGGGGAGAAATTGTGTGCCTTATTGGGGCTAATGGGGCCGGAAAATCAACTCTTATGTTCACTATCATGGGGGTAGTAAAACCTTCAAGTGGAGAAATACTTTTTGAAGGCAAACCCATCCAAGAGCTTGATCCTCCAGCTATTGTCTCCCAAGGAATAAGTTTAGTACCTGAAGGAAGACAGATCTTTTATCCCCTAACGGTAGAAGAAAACCTGGAATTAGGTGCCTACCAACGTTTTAAACGCGAACCCAAAGACAGCATTTTGGCTGATATGGAAAATGTTTACGAACTTTTCCCGCGGCTCAAAGAAAGAAGAAAACAGCTTGCTGGTACACTTTCTGGGGGAGAACAACAGATGCTTGCTATTGGACGGGCTTTTATGGCCCGCCCAAAGCTCCTTATGCTTGACGAACCGTCTCTTGGTTTGGCACCTAAATTGGTAGATAGCATCTTAGAAGCTATTAAAACCCTAAATGAGAAGGGACTTACCATCTTGCTTGTAGAGCAAAACGCGCGCAAGGCCTTAGAATTGGCCCATCGGGGTTACGTGCTGGAAACAGGGCGCATCGTCCTTCAGGGACGCACTGAAGAGTTAGCCGCTGATGAGGACGTACGTCGAGCCTACTTGGGTAAAGATTATCGAAAATTTATCGATTAGGGGTTTTACAAATGGAAATCGAACGTCAAGTAGAATATCTCTCTCCGGAAGGCTGGAAACAGTGGCACCTAGAGCTCTTGCAAAGCACCATTAATCGAGTTTACACACGGGTACCATTTTACCGAAAATTAATGGACGAAAAAGGAATCAAGCCAGAAGATATAACAGATCTCTCGGTCCTCAAAAAACTGCCTTTCACCACCCGAGAGCATCTGGAAAAAAATTACCCCTATGATCTTTTTGCTGTCCCCCTGAAAGATATTGTTCGTCTTCACACCTTTCCAGGCCCCCGGACACCCATTGTAAAGGGCTTCACCCGGCGGGATCTAACAAGTATTCGAAGGTTGACAGCCCGTTTTCTTGTTACTTCCGGCGTTACCTCTGAAGATATTGTTCAAATTTGCCTTGATCCGGGGATGTCCATTTGGATCGAAGAATTAAAAGAAGGTGCCGAAGAAGTTGGAGCTTCTGTAATCCCTCCTGACCCTCAGAGTGTCAATAATAGAATTCGCATCATGCGAGACTTTCGTACTTCGGTCCTGGTAACCACTCCTTCTTACGCCCTTTATTTGTCCCATTTTATGCAGGAAAAAGGCATAAATCCTCCCGAAAGTCTGCGCCTTATCCTTTTAGTAGGGGAAGGAATAGAAGCCGTAGAAAGATTGCGTCTGGAAAAGGCTTTGGGGGTCGATACCAGACTTGGCTATGGGGTTACGGAAGCAGTAGGCCCGGGGATGGGCTACGAATGCGAACAGCGGCAGGGGTATCATCTAGCTGCTGATTATTTTTTGGCAGAAATAATCGATCCGGAAAGTGGAAAGGAAGTTAAAGAAGGTGAAATCGGAGAACTCGTAATAACGACCCTGAATGTCAAGGCTAATCCTTTGATTCGTTTTCGTACAGGGGATCTCTGCTGCTTTCTAGAAAGGGCTTGTCCTTGTGGAAGAACTACCCCTCGGATCTCACAAATTGTAGGGCAAAGTGACGGACGGGTTTCTATCCGGGGAATAAAAATTTCGCTCTCTTACATTGAAACCCTGCTCGAAGAAACATACGGCCACCTGCCTCTATATCTTCTCTTTATCAAACAAAAAAATTATTTAGAAGAGCTTGAGCTCTGGGTGGCCATGAACGAAAAACTTTTTGAGCCTAGTATTCTCGGCCTTCACCAGATAGCTACAAAGTTTGAAAAGGCCTTTGAAGAAACGTTTGGTCTCCCCTGCCGTTTGAAACTGGTAGAAAAAGACCATCTCCTTCAGGTGGCTCAAGGTAGGAAGGTTGTCAGGGCTTAGAAAGCCCTTCCTTTAACTGGATCTTAGAACTTATTCTTGTTTTTACCCAGTGAGGGTCAAGCCATTCGATTGGTTCTACAAAAATTCCTTGAACCAATACGGCGAAGTGGAGATGATCTCCGCCTGCCAAACCGGTAGTATCGGTGTAAGCGATAAGTTGCCCTCTTTTTACAAAATCTCCCACAGAAACTGTAAAACCCGCCAAATGGGCATAAAGTGTAAAAAGCCCGAGCCCATGGTCTACAATAATGGTATTACCATAAATTCCTAAATAATCGGCAAAAATTACCTTCCCTTCTGCCGCTGCCGGCACCGGAGCCCTTGCTACCGAGGCCAGGTCGATTCCCAAATGTATAGCTTTTCCTATCTCTTTTCTTTTGTAGTAATAAGTACGGTGATCACCAAAAAGGGCCCTTGTAGCCGACTTGGGTAACCTCAAAAAGGCCCTGTTTCCATAAAAGCCTTTTATTTCAGAATGTTTCGTAAGTTTAGAAATAGTAGCGTTGTTTTTACGGCGCATCTCTGTATTGATATAAATAAAAGCCTTTAACAAATCTTCTTGAGGAACCTCTGGATATCGCTCCAAAAATTCTGGAATTTTCCTCTTGAGGAAAGAATCTGTGATGTTAATCACATCATGACGATATCTTTTTTTACGTACGTAATAAGCCACGGGAAGCCGCGCTTTGTTCCCCGCCAAATCTTCAGCCTCTACAAACATCTGGGTAATTTCTTTTTCTTCTAGAGGAAGAGCTACCAGAGCGAAATAAATCCCTTTGCGCTCAGGCAACTCATAACCCTCAAAGAACCTTTTATTAAGGATTACTCCGTGGCGTCTTACTTTTTCTGAAACACTGTAAACTACTAAATTACTCCCTCCGGGGCTCAAATAATGAATAGGAGAACGGATCACAATACGAGGTGAATCGAGATCTAGCAAAACTTCCTTTTCTATGGCCAGGAGATTCCCTTTGAAGCCATTTCGCCAAGAACCATCACTAATTTCTATTAAAATCTTAGCTTTTCCGCTTCGAAAGCCGAGTTTTAAAGGCTCTAATAGGATTTCAAGATGCTCCTTCTTGACCGGAGAACCCCAAAAGAGATCTACTGGATATTCTTTTTCGAATAATATGGCCTGCTGCTTTTTTTGGCGTAAGAAAATTTTTATATTACGAATGCCGGAACGCTTATCGCTTATTTCAAGGAGAAGTTTGGTCTTCTTACCTAAGGGCTCGGGGAGGATGAACTTCTGGATTTTAGGAGGCGCACCTTCAAATTTATAAAAAAACAAAAAGGAAAGCCCTGCCAACAAACCTATTGCAAAAATAAGAACCAGAAAAGAAAATATTTTCTTCACGATTTACTCCTTAGATGCTTATAATCGCTTCATGAAACATCAACCATTTATAGTAAAAAGGCGCCTCTTTTTAAAGGGGGGGGTGTGGGTTTTTATTTGGTTCGGGGCTAGCGCTTTTACCTTCCCTTTTAAAATCAGGGAAAGGCTTGCACGCCTCCCTTACTTGGGAAAATTCTTCAAGGAAGAAAGCCCCCCAAAAAATTTAAAAGAAAAGGCTCATCAAATCCTTGAAAAGGCTTATTGGGAAGGAGCCCCTTTTTATACTCCGACTTTGTGGAAAAAAGCTCACCAATATTATGAAAAAGGGCTTCAATCTTTTTCAGAAAAAAATTATTCGCATGCTCGCTTCTACTTTGAAAAAAGCATCACTTATGCCCAAAAAGCCCTAGAGGAAACCCTTAAAAAGCGACAAAACTTAAAGGACTTAGGAGAAAAAAAATTTGCCAAAATAATAACTCGCTGGAAAAATATCGATTTGTCCTCTCAAGAAAGACTTAAATGGGAAATTCGTCTGCGTTATCTTAAAGATCTCTTAGAAGCTGAACGTTATCAAGAATTTTTTAAAGAGGCGGAAAGAATAGAAAAAGAGCTTTCCAAACTCCCCTCAAAAGAGAGGGCCCAGAAGGGCCCTTCCCTTAAAAAATAAAGTTTAGACTTCAGTTACAGTAATAGCACCGGTAGGACATACTTCGACACAAGTCTCACATCCTAAGCAATCCTCAGGACGGGCAATAACAGGTTTTCCATCTTCACCCTCGTCGTAAACCTGTGCAGGGCAAGCCTCAATACACTCCTGATCTGCCTGGCACTTGTCGTAATCAACGGTGATCTCAAACATAAGCTCCTCCTTTTGTATTAAATTTTGGTTTGGCGATAAGTGCCGATCAAAAATTCTGACGAAGAAACCCTTTGCCAATCGCTACGCTGCCCACTTTTCCATTCCAAAGCTGCTTCTACTAAACCCTTTGCCCACAAGGGCTGGCCCAAAACATGTACGTGAGTATAGGCTCCAAAAACGTTTCTGTAAACCACACCATCAAGCTTTCTAAGAAAACCATGGCCTTTTTCCAAGTTTAAAACCAAAGAAACTTGTTCTTCTCGAACATTTACCGGACGAGAATAATGAAATTCATGCCCTAGGATTTTGGTGCCCACAGGATAAAATGGATTGGGGTTAATAACATTTGCCCTCACGTAGCCATGCCCTTGAGGTCTGTCTTTAACCTCAAAATCTACCGGCAAAACCCCTACCATTTCATAAGTTTTTCCGCGCCATTTGATTATTCGCCCTAGATACATAAGGCCACCGCATTCAGCATAAGCAGGCAGCCCTTCTTCTAAAGCAATCTTTAAATCTTCCCGAAGACTTTTATTGGCGGCCAATTCTTCAGCCTGTGTTTCAGGGAATCCACCACCGATATAAAGGGCATCTAAATCCGCAGGCAAAGACCGATCTTTGAGAGCATTCAGGAAAATAATTTCTGCCCCCAAGGCCTTAAGAGCTGCCAAATTTTCAGGATAATAAAATTGAAAGGCCTGATCTCTAAAAACACCAATCTTAACCCGGGAAGGATTTTGAGGCCAGGAAAGAGGGTTTCCATACAGTGGCACAGCCTGATGAGCAAGGATTTTTATCGTTTCTAAGTCGACGTTTTTTGAAATTACCTTGGAAAGCTCTTTTATTACTTTTTCTCCTTCACCATGTTCCTGCCAAGGCAAAAGACCTAAGTGGCGCATGGGGAGAGAAAAATTTTTCAGCCGAGGCATAATACCCAAAACTCTCAAGCCGGTATATTGTTCGATACTGCGAGCAATAATCTTTTCATGCCGTGTACGTACGATTTGGTTCAAAATTACTCCACCAAAAGAAAGATCTTCCTCAAGGACTTGGCACCCTTTGACAAAAGCGGCTAGGCTGCGAGTTACTTTAGTACAATCAAGGACCAAAATTACCGGAGCCCTTAAGATGCGGGCAAGTTGAGCTGTAGAACAACTCCCTTCTGGATCTACACCGTCTAAAAGACCGCGATTCCCTTCAATTATGGAAATGGATTGGGGTTGTGCATGAGCCAAAAAAGAGGACAAAATAACTGAAGGAGCCATAAAAAAAGGGTCTAGATTATAACAAGGATGTTTAGCAGCAAAAGAAAGCCAGCCAGCATCGATATAATCCGGCCCCTTTTTGAAGGGAATAACCTTCTCGCCACTTTCCCGTAAAGAGGCTACTAAGCCAAGGGCAAAAAGCGTCTTACCCGCCCCACCCTTTTGGGCACTTATGATTAGACGTGGTAAGTAGAAACTTTTCATAAATGGAAATTTAACGGCTTTTTCAAAAAGAAAAAGGGCAAAATAAAAGGCCGGGATGATCCCGGCCTTATTAACTAAATGAGACCCCGACTTTCCATTACGGAAATGGCTATTTTGTAAAGAACCGTGATAATAAGAAATCCCGCAGCATAAATACCAATAGAAATCATAACCTCAGGAAAGGTGGGCATATATTCCGTAATTCTTTCCAAAGGATTAGGTACAAAACCTCCTACGATAAGCCCCATCCCTTTATCTATCCAGGTACCAATTACTACCAAGATACAAAGAAGAGGAAGTAGGCCAAGATTATTACGTGTTTTGGGAATAACTAAAAGAACTGCTGCCACAAGCATTAAGGCATAAGCTGTCCACATCCAAGGTACAAGTTTCATGTGACCATGAAGACCTGCAAAGAGATATTTTATAGAAAACTGGTGCCCTGGTATCCCGCTGTAGAAAGACGTAAAAAGTTCACATCCAAAGAGGAAGAGGTTAGCCAAAAGGGCATAGGTAATGGTTTTAGCTAAAGCCCGGATGGCCTTTTCTCCCGGATCAAAGCGTGTAAAAGCCTTTACAATATAAATAAGAAGCAAAAGAAGAGCAGGACCAGAACAGAAAGCCGAAGCCAAAAAACGAGGAGCCATGACCGCGGTAAGCCAGAAATGACGACCAGGAAGACCAGCGTAGAGAAAGGCCGTTACAGTGTGAATACTAAAAGCCCAGGGAATAGAGAGATAGATAAAAGGCTTTACCCAATCGGGATATTTGGTGCCTTTATATACTCCATGTAAGGCTGTCCAACCACAAATAAGATTTAAGAGGAGGTAGCCATTTAAGACGATCATGTCGTAGAAGAGCATGGAATGAGGGGTAGGATGAAGGAGAACATTAAAGAGACGGTGAGTTTGACCGATATCCACTACAATAAAGAGAAGACACATTGTAACTGCACCGATAGCCAGAAACTCCCCAAAAATTGTAAGTTTTCCGTAATCTTTGTAATTGTGAAGATAATAAGGGAGAACCACCATTACCGCCGAAGCCGCGACTCCAACTAAATAAGTAAATTGAGCCACATAAAAGCCCCAAGAGACGTCGCGGCTCATACCAGTAATTCCGAGACCAAACTTAAGTTGCTTTAAAAAGAAGAAAAACCCTACCAAAAAAACTGCCGCGAGAAAAAATACGAGAGCATAGTATTTTTTGCTACCAACTAAGGCCTTCTCTAACATAGGTACACCTCACCCTAAATTATATAAAAGACTGAAGGACCAGTTCCTAAATGCACCTTACGCCTGAGGGTAAAATGCTCCCGTAAGATCTTGTTTATTTCGGAGTGCGGATCAGCTAAATCACCCACCACAATAGCACCATATTTACAAGCTTCCGCACAAGCCGGGAGTTTTCCTTGCGCCAAACGCTCGGTACAGAAAGTGCATTTCTCAACTACACCCTTCATGCGCGTGGGATATTCAGGATTGGGATCTTTGATAAAAGGGCGCGGATCACGCCAATTAAAACTTCGTGAACCATAGGGACAAGCCGCCATACAAAAACGACACCCGATGCACCGGTGCATATCCATCATGACGATACCATCTTCTCTTTTGAAAGTAGCCTGAGTAGGACATACCCTCACACAGGGTGGATGCTCACAATGGTTGCAAAGAAGAAGAAATTCTCTGCCCTTTAAAACTTCGTTAGCGTATTCATGAGCTGTATCCGGAAAGGCATGCTCAAATTCATCTTTCCAAATCCATTTGATTTCGTGCTTTTTGTAAGGAATCTGGGGTACATTATGTATGTGATGACATGCGTGAATACAATCTTCACAAGGAGCATGTTTTTGGCAAACACGCGTATCAATCACCATACCCCAGCGGCCTGCCGTAAGCCCTTTATCTGATGGCTTTACGGCATAAGCCTTCACCTCACCTTTTGAAAGGACCCCAACTGTAGCTGAGGCCCAAAGACCGGCTAATGATGCGAAGCCGGCTGCTTTGAGGAAGCTTCTTCGGTCAAGCTTTTTACTTCTTTTGTCGCCCATCCTTTCCTCTCCTCCGGCGGAATATGACAATTCCAACAATAGGGGTGTGCCGAAACATAGTTATGACACACATCACAAAACTTCTTTTTACTAGAGTGACACCGCATACATTCGTTTTGAAGACTCATGTTGATCGGCTGCCCCTCAGAGTTGATATAAATCCGCATGTTGTTTCGTACCACATCAAATCGCCATTTCCGCAAAAGCTTCATGTGTTCACGCCGCATAAAATCCCTTGATTCCACACATTTTTTGTACTCTTTCGGAATCTCAGGTTGTGGCTTCGGAGCAGCCTTCCCAAAATTGCTCCAAAAAGGAAGCGTTACAAAAAGTACGAAAGCAATAATCCCTGGAATTACCTTGCCGGCATCATGCATTTTCTTCTTCCTCCGGCTTTAAGGGTTCTTGACGCATATCTAAAGTCCGCGGACGCTCACCCGTCTTTTCATGAGGAAAGACAAGAGCATTGGCTACCAATTCGTGAACACCACAAACCTTTACATCTGGTGCCCAATAATTCATAAGAGTAGGTAGGGCCGCACGATCAATCGCACAAATACAGGCAAGCATATTAACACCGTGTTTGTCTCTTACGTATTGTACAGCATTAGCTCTGGGAAACCCGCCTCGCATTCTCATTTCCATGAATTCATCGGTATTAAGACCCGAACCACTTCCACAACAGAAAGTCTTTTCCCGAATAGTATTTTCTGGCATGTCATAGAAATTGTTACATACGTGTTTAAGGATATAGCGAGGTTCTTCAAAGAAACCCATTCCTCTGGAAGGGTTACAAGAATCATGGAAGGTAACTATATATTTATCATTTCGGCTAGGATCAAGCTCAAGTTTTCCATGAGCAATAAGGTCAGCAGTAAATTCACAGACATGAATCATCTTGGTGGATTTTGCATGTTCAAAAACTGTTCCTGTAATAGGACTTCTGGGAGTTTCAAGATTTTTAGGGGCAGGCCCGGTAGCAGTATCCATATACTGATGTTTTACACGCCACATGTGACCACATTCACCACCAATAATAAAACGCACCCCCAAACGCTCAGCTTCGTGATAAATCTTGGCGTTAATTTTTGCCATAGCCTCATGAGAAGTAAAAAGACCAAAGTTTCCACCCTCGGAGGCATAAGTGCTCATCGTCCAATCAAGATCTAAATAGTGGAAGAGAATGATATAGCCCATCATGGTATAAATACCGGGCTCAGCAAAATAGTCACCAGAAGGAGTTACAAAGAGAATTTCTGCCCCTTTCTTATTAAATGGAACTTCGATCTTAAGTCCGGTTACCTCTTCAATGTCCCAACAGAGATATTCAATAATCTCTTTGATGGTATGCGGAGGAATTCCGATATGGTTTCCAATCTTAAAACAATTTCTTACAGGTTCGAGAATCCAGTTAGTATTACAACCTACTAAATGTAGGAGCTCACGCCCCATCATGGTGACTTCACAAGTGTCAATCCCATAAGGACAAAAGACCGAACAACGACGACATTCACTGCACTGATAGTAATAATAGAACCATTCTTTAATGATATCTTCAGTGAGTTTGCGAGCCCCAGCCAACTTTCCAAAAAACTTTCCTTGCCAGGTAAGCTCTCCCTTGTAGATAGAGCGTAAAAGTTCAGCCCTCAAAACGGGCATATTCTTGGGATCGCCAGAACCCAAGAAATAGTGACATTTATCAGCACAAGCCCCGCAGCGCACACATATATCCATAAAAAGCTTAAAAGAACGATATTTGGAAAGGCGATCCTTCATACCCTCAATAATGATCTCACGATAGTTTGAAGGCAGCTTCCAATCCTCATCAAGGGGAGACCAATCCCTTGGGTTAGGAAAACCAATCTCTTCTAAAATATTCTTTTTGGCCGGATAACAGAACCTCCCTGGTTTTATATCAGGAGGAACATCATCCATCCAATCTTTCTCAGGAGGAGTCCAATCGATACTTTTTATTAATTCATCAGGTTTCGGAAGCTTAGCCATATCTAACCTCTCCGTTTTGATTTATTTCTTCTCGTAACAATCTTCATCAATGGGCTGGCCAGACTCTATAAGCTGCTCTTTAAATTCTTCCTGCCATTCACAATAAGTCTTAAACTTGGGCTTTTTCCACCAAGGTGCAGGTTCATGCCTTACCGCTCGGCTATTGTTAGCAAGATTTCTTGTGGGGCTAAAAAAGACACCTACCATATGAACCAATTTGCTAAAAGGAAAATAAGCCATCAAAGCGCTAATAAAGAAAAGATGAATATAAAAAATTACACCTACATTTGGAGCTTTGGGCTTCAAATGTACTAGCCCCATAGTGAATTCTTTTACCTGTGTAACATCAACTTTAAAGAAATGACGCATAAGAATGCCAGATATAACAAGACCATAAATCATAAAAAGTGGTAAATAATCGGAAGCTAAAGATATGTAACGAAGCTTAGGATCTGCAAGCCGACGCAAGAAAAGAAAAGTAAGTGCAGCCAAAATCACCACATCCGTCATGTAAAGATGAGGGAGACCAATATGGAAAAAGCTGTCAATTTGATCGAGAATCTGGATGGGCTCAGGAACCGGATAGGTAAAGAATCTCAAATGTCTAAGAAGGATGGTAAAGAAAGCATAATGGAATGCAATAGCCCCTAGCCAAAGCCACTTGTAAGAGCCGTAAATTAGATTGGGCCCTTTAAGTTCTGCCTTTAAATTGCGGAAAAGACTGCGAAAAGCAAACACCTCAAGGATCATGCGGAGCACTACTTCAAAATTGTTGTAAGGGGCTTCAAGACGGCTACGCTTAATCCAACGCAGAGACTTCTGCTGCCCACAAGTAGTCACAATGCGAAATGGAACCGGCACTTTGGCCCAATCTATCATGCGATAGACCATTCCTAAAAGAAAGACTAAAAAGGCGGCGTAGGGGATTACAATTCCAAACAAACTCTTTAAACCCGCTACCCCTACCCCAACATAAACCACAATCACAAAAGCCAACACTGTAACTAATGCAAATACGGCGCCCATATGGTTACCTCGCTTAGCCCATCATATTTGTTTGTGGAGGCAAACTGCCTTCTCTTTCATCGTAAAGAAGCCCCGCTTTCCGGAGCAGCATATACATACGACTTTTCCATTCTTCAACTTTCATATGGTAGAGTCTTTCCCGGCAAGAATGATATATATCGAAAGCTTTCAGGGTTATCTCATCAATTTGCTCTTCTAAGGCCAAAAATTCCTTCATAAAGGATGGATCTTCAAGTTCATCACGCAACACTTCACGGATGGCCCTTTTAAGTAAAGGAAAAACCCTTACGGCATCAGCAGGGGTAAAATCTTGCACCGCCCTTATCCTAACAATGCGATCAATATAGTGCTTTACCTGGTCTTCATCAGTTTTTCCCAAAAGTTGGGCAAGAATACCCTCTACCCCCTCCCCTATATGAGCCCCTACTGGGTTTTCAAATTGATCTCGGTTTTTCTTAAAAAAGGCAGCAGCCTCAGGAGGATAAGTCTCAAGGATAAGTTGGTACCACTTTTTTTGGATCTTTCCTTTTTTGTCGATAAGAAGTTCTTTTAAACCCATGGCTCCTCTCTTTTTGGACTGGCGACCTTTTAAAAAATTTTTGGGCCTTGGTCAAGGCAGGATTTACCCTCAATAAAGGCAACAAATGCTAATAAAAGCCTCTTCGTGCTCAGAAAATCTTCAAATCGACGAAAGCTTGCCCTAGAAGCCTTAAAATAATCTTCAAAAAAGTTGATGAAGCCGGCGAAAAGCTTTCATCTTTTCGCTGTATTCCAAGCGGGCTTTAGAAAGGAGATCTTCCAAATAAGCGATGCTTTCATCATAAACCTTCCGATTTACAGGATAGGGGTGACCATCTTTTCCACCATGGGCAAAGGCGTATCGAGCAGGATCCTTACGGCTTACGGGTACGTTGTAAATTAGTTCTGAAAGAAGGGCTAGGGCACGCAAAT
>Ga0256833_1001402_pt1 | contig 17838 bp, 21 predicted proteins | sample 356284metaG_FD_190535 | JGI IMG/M metagenome (GOLD analysis project Ga0256833, IMG submission 190535) | Hydrothermal vent microbial communities from Mid Atlantic Ridge, Atlantic Ocean - 356-284 | ecosystem: Environmental > Aquatic > Marine > Hydrothermal vents | place: Atlantic Ocean: Mid... | reverse complement strand
ATCCTCCTCCCAAACGTCGTCCAGCTCGCACTTCGCGTAGAGGAAGAGGTCCTCCCATTCCTCAACTGTGAATGTCTTCCCTACGAGCCTTTCCAGATCCCTTTTCGAGACGTCGAACTTGGGCATGTTATCACCTCAACAGTTCTTCAATTGGCAGGGCATCATATTGACCCTTGTTATCAAGTCTTGAATTCCTGCCATGCCTCTTCCCTCAGTACCTCAATTTCCTTAATGTCTTCCTCCTCGAGATTGAGCCTCTTTGCAACGTCCTCCACGAAGGCAAGTCTCGCCATCTCGGCCTCAATGGCCCTCCTAACTTGAAGCTCCACGAACTCCCGCCTCACACCAGAGGGGAGTTCTATAACGACCTTCGGCATCTTTAACCCTCAACGTGGGCATTTTCTGCCTTTATCTTCTCGATGAACTTCATGAACTCCGGCAGGATTAGCTCCCTCGCGCGCCATATCTCAAAGCCAACGACTTCTCCGTTCTCGTCGAGGTCAATAACAACATCGCCCCTCATGTCGGCATCGACGGGTTTCTTCTTTGAGAGCTGAACGTAGAGAATATCAACGTCCGGATCGTACCTAACAAGGATTTCCTCACTCATAACTCAATCCACCTCCCGGATGATAACTTAGCCCCCATGATTTTATCAACTTTGCTTGTGTGGTAAGTGGTAACGACGACTTTTTCACCATGAGCCACCTCGTAGACCACGACCAAGCCATGCCCGTTTTTCTTCCCAATGGCCACATAACGATTTGAACCAACGTCAAAAAACAAACGGAGGGGACTGCGGAGGGTATCTTCTACCTCCTCCCTCGAAATGCTGTACTGGCTCATTCGAATCTCTACGATAGTGTAGTGAATCACTGAACTCACCACACCAGCTTCGCTTCCCTGAGCCATCTTAAGTCGTAGCTGAAGAGATACCTTATGTCGTCTATTCCGAGTTTGAACATGGCAAGCCTGTCGATCCCTATTCCCCAGGCTATGACCGGGACGTCAACTCCGAGGGCTTTCGTCATCTCCTCGCGGAAGATTCCCGCTCCACCGAACTCGACCCAGCCGAGCTCTGGGTGGTAGGCGCTCATCTGGACGCTCGGCTCGGTGAACGGGTAGTAGTCCGGTAAAAATTTCACCTTCTTCGCTCCAGCGATTTCCACCGCGAAACGCTTCAAAATGCCCAAGAGGTGCCTGAAGTTGAGGTTTTCTCCAACGACAAAACCGTCAATCTGGTTGAACTCTATGAGGTGCGTCCTGTCGAGGACGTCTGGCCTGAAAACGCGCTGTATGGTAAAGTACTTCCCCGGAATCTCCACTCCCTTAGCGAGCTGTCTGGCATCCAAAGCCGTTCCGTGAGCCCTCGGCATGAGGAGCATCGCTCTCTCTGGGCTCCAAACGTAGCCCCAGCCCCTTGAACCTGCCAGGCCCTTCTCGTGGGCCGTCTTAACTCGCCCCACGAGTTCTTTCTCGGGCAGGGAACCGCTCTTCGGGTACTTGAGCTGGTAAGTGTCAGTCCACTCGCGAGCGGGGTGATTCTGGGGCTGAAAGAGGGCATCGAAGTTCCAAAACTGGGTTTCTATGAGACTCTCAACCGTCATCTCGATGAAGCCCATCTCTATGAGCCTTCTCCTTATCTTGTCGAGGAAGGCGCGATAGGGTTGCTTCTTGCCCGGATAAACCCTCCTCACAGGGGCCCTTATGTCAAACTTCCTGAACTCGACTTCCTTCCATTTTCCAGACTTGATAAGCTCGGGCGTTAGGATGGAAACCTCTCTCTTAAGCTCCACCTTTGGCACGAGCTCCTCTCCAGCTGGAGTTATCTCAACGGTTCTCTCTGTTACCGTGTCTTCCTCGCCAATTTTCCTTCTCTTGAGCTCTTTTACAGGAACGAGGGTTTCCACTTCCTTAACCGGGACGGTTTCCCTCTCGGTGAGGAGCTTCAATGCCCTGTCAATCGGCCTCTCCCCCGCTTTGAGACCCCTCTCCGTGATTTCGAGGACGAGCTTTCCGTCCTCCTTTCTAACGCTCGCCCAGCCCTCCTTTCTAAGAAGGCCGACTATGGGCTTGAGCTCATCCTCGCTAAGGACCTCTTTGAGATCGTCCAGGGTGACCTTTTTTCTCTCCCTGAGGAGCCTCAGGGCCCTCCACTCGGGGAGGCTTATTTCAGCGTATTTTTTTCCCGTCTCAGTAATTTTGACAACTTTCTCGCTCCTCTCGTGGAGCTTGGCCAGTCCCTTGCTCTGAAGGCCGAGGACGGCCCTCATGACGGCGACCTGCTCAAGGCCGGTTCTTTCAACCAGCTCTTCAAAATTGGCCCTTTTCAGCTCGTTAAGCTTTATGAGAGTGAGTTTCTCCTGGTAGCTCAGTTCCATTCCAACACCTCCGGGGGAAGTGGGGAAGAAATTACTTAAGAATTGCGGTGAAAGAAGAAGGGATGATTCAACCCCTTTGAGGGAAGAATACAACTTTTCCCGTCTTTCCTGCACGCATTAGCTCGAAAGCCTCCTCGAAATCATCGAAGCCATTATACTTGTGGGTGATTACCGGGTCGAGGTTGAGCTTGCCACTCTGGATGAGGCTTGAGACAGTGTACCAAGTCTCCCAGAGGTGCCTTCCAGTTATGCCGTGAACCTCAAGGGCCTTGAAGATAACCAGGTTGTTAAAGTCCAGCGTAACGTTTCTCGGAAAGAGGCCGAGAAGTGAGACCCTTCCCCCGGGAGTGGTTGCTTTTAGCCCCTGCTCCAGAGCTTTTGGCGCTCCGCTGAATTCGAGGAAGACCTCGACTCCGGCTCCGTCGGTTACGTCCATCACGAACTTAACGGGATCCTCCTCGAAGGGGTTGACAACGTAGTCAGCTCCAACCTTCTTTGCAAGCTTCCTCCTGAACTCGCTCGGTTCGCTCACGATTACTGGGTAGGCGCCGGAGGCTTTGGCCACAGCAATTCCAAGGAGTCCAAGCGGGCCGGCGCCGGTTATGAGCGTGCTCCTCCCTGCTATCGGGCCGGCAAGAACGGTATCGACTGCATTACCAAGGGGTTCTTGAAGGGAAGCGTACTCGGGCTTCATGTTCTTGGGGTTCTTCCAAGCGTTCTGGGCCGGAACTATCGCGTATTCTGCGAAAACACCGTCCATGTCAACGCCGAATATTTTCGTGTTCTGGCAGACGTGGTAGCGGTTGTGCCTGCAGGCATAGCACTTCCCACAGACGATATGTGTTTCCGCGCTTATGTAATCGCCCTCCTTCAGCGTATCAACACCGGGCCCTACTTCAACGACCTCACCGGCAACCTCGTGGCCCATGATCTGGGGTGGTTTTATCCTGCTCTGCGCCCACTCGTTCCATTCGTAGATGTGCAAATCGGTTCCGCATATGCTGGTGGCGAGAACCTTGATGAGAACCTCACCGGGCCCGGGCTTTGGAACGTCGACCTCGACGAGCTCGGCACCGTAAGCGGGCTTTGTTTTCATAATAGCTGGCATCTTTTCAGCCATGGGGATCATCTCCTTAACCTTACAATGAGAATCTGAATGGGGATGATATAAACCTTTTGCGGGGAAAGAACCTGCGAAGAAATAAAGCCCCATTCATCGGGGTTAAAAATGGAATCAACAAAAAATCGGAAGGCTTATATTACCCAATGTCAATCTTCAGAGGGGGGCATATCATGGCACTTATTGTTGTTACTGGACGCGGCGGTGCCGGCAAGACCACAACGACGGCAAACCTCAGCTCAGTTCTCGCATCAAAAGAATACCGCGTCCTTGCCATAGACGGGGATCTGTATCTTCCAAATCTTGGGTTCCATTTCTCCCTCGATAACGTGAAGTACACCCTCCACTCAGTTCTTAAAAACCCGGACCTCGACCCCGAGTGGGCAATCTACCGGCACTCCGTGACCGGCGTTCATGTGATGCCGGGTAGCAGTCAGCTTCACGACGTCCTTGGGATAAGCCCAAGGAAACTCACAGATATCATCGAGAGAATAAAATACAAGTTCGGTGTCATTTTTATCGATTCACCCACTGGGATTCCCTTTGATACACTTCCAACGTTTGAGCTTGCTGGATACCAGCTTATAGTAGTTGAGATCGAAAGGTCCCCAATATACTCCTTTGAAACCATGGTCAGAAACGAGATTGAAAAGCTTAAGGCCATTGGAGACAGATACAAGTTGAACATTGGTGTGATTTTAAACAAGGTTAGAGAAGCGGAGAACGTTGTTGATGATCTCATCAAAACCATTGAGGACGAAGTTGGGGTTCCTGTCCTTGGATGGATTCCCTTCGACAGCACCGTTCCGGAATCCATAAACGCCGGCATTCCAGTTGTAGCGTACGCTCCGTGGAGCGATGCTGCGGTGGCATTTAAAGAGACGGGAAACGTTTTAGAAGAATGGATATTCGGCTGATTTTGGGGGGAGTAACATGGAGTTTAATGAGCTCGTTAAACGCGTTGTTAGTGGCGAAATAAAACTCCACCAGGTGGAGAAATACACGGACAAGAGAACCGCCACGGAGGTTAGGAGGAAGGCCCTCGAAGAAAAATTGGGGATAAATCTCGAGCACGTCGGGCACTACTCAATAGATCCCGAGAGGGTCATAGGCAAGAACATCGAGAACATGATAGGCGTCGTCCAGATACCGATGGGAGTTGCAGGACCACTTAAGATCAACGGGGAATACGCCAGGGGCGAGTTCTACATTCCCCTCGCCACCACCGAGGGTGCCCTTGTTGCCAGCGTTAACAGGGGTTGCTCCGCCCTGACAGAGGCGGGTGGAGTGAAGACCACGATAATAGACGACAAGATGACCCGAGCGCCACTCCTCAAGTGTCCCGATGCCAGGAAAGCAAGAGAAGTCGCCGAGTGGGTAAAGGCTAATCTCGACTACCTCCAGGAGAAGGCCGTGAGCAAGGTCACTAAGCATGGGAAACTAAGGGAGGTTAGGCCCTACATCGTCGGCAACAACCTCTACCTGCGCTTCGAGTTCGAGACCGGCGATGCCATGGGCATGAACATGGTAACGATAGCGAGCGAGGAGATAATGAAGGTCATCGAGGAGCACTTTCCGGACGTGAAGTACCTCGCCCTCTCGGGCAACCTCTGCGTGGACAAGAAGCCAAACGCAATGAACTTTATCAACGGAAGAGGAAAGACGGTAATAGCTGAAGCGATAATCCCGCGCGAGATAGTTGAGAAGAAGCTGAAAACGACGCCGGAACTTATAGCAGAAGTCAACTACCGCAAGAACCTCGTCGGTTCGGCCCAGGCCGGTTCCTATGGCTTCAATGCTCACTTTGGGAACATAGTCGGTGCAATTTTCCTTGCCACCGGCCAGGACGAGGCGCAAATAACAGAAGGCTCTCACGGAATAACCCTCGCGGAGGTAACCCCCGAGGGAGATCTTTACATAAGCATCACCATGCCGAGCCTTGAGATTGGAACGGTTGGCGGAGGAACGCGCGTTCCCACCCAGAGGGAAGCCCTGAGCATAATGGGCGTTGCCGGTGGTGGAAACCCTCCAGGTACAAACGCCAGGAAGTTCGCAGAGATAGTGGCTGGGGCGGTTCTTGCAGGGGAGCTTTCTCTCCTCGCGGCAATAGCGGCGAAGCACCTGGCGAAGGCGCACGCTGAGCTGGGGCGTTAGCCCTTTTTCTTTCCTTTCGTTCCGAGTCGAATAACGAAGACCTTTGTGCGGACTTCTCCTGTTGATATAACCTCTACTCCCCTGAGATAGAGCAGTGAGAACGGATAGTCGAGTATCAGATAAAGGATTAGGGCAAAAATTATTGTGCCGAGAAGACCAGCCCAGTAATTTCCAAACTCCATCAAGGATGAAAAAACCACACCTCCCAAAAGACTCATAAGGAAGTTCAGTGTCGAGCGGTGTTTGTGTCTTATACCACCGATTTTCTTTCGACTTATGATCTCAAGGAGGGAGTGGAATCCTTCTTTTCTCTTCACGCGAAACGCGAGGACGAGCTCAGGGGTTGGAATTCCTTCGAGGCCCACTGGCGCCTCCGAAGAGGCCAGATAAAAAAGGCGACTTAGCCCATCGGTTAGTTCTATCACCATCAGAAACTTCCCACGGTCGTAGAGATTACCCCCCGACGACACCAGCAGGTACGGATCGGGATCGACCAAACGGGTGAATTCAAGCCCCATGGATTTGAAAGCCTTCTCCACCTGCTGTGTGCAGCAGGAGAGAATCTCACACCTAACGAGCGCGTAGGTGCACCTCTTTCCACCCATCCAGCCAGCGATCATTCCTTCACTCTTCGCTTTAAGAGCCATGCCATCACCACACCTTCCTCTGACGGTCGGTGATCGTCGTGCTCACTTTTTCCTCTTCTTGTATCCCCTCCTGAACCCCTCTATGAGGCCTGATACGAGCAGCACGAGGGGCAGGAAGCCGTTGATCCACTCCAGCTCATCGTTTTTGTAGCCCAGATAGCTCAGGAAGAGGAATCCTCCCCAGAGCAAGAGCTGCAACACTGCGGAGAATTTATCCACGCCGAGCTTCCCGTGTGCTGGCCCTTCCGCTATCTCTCGGAACACCACTTCAAGTGCCTCTTCCTTCCCAATCACATATTCGTAAGCCGCTTTGGGCTTTTCCAGACCATCCACACCCTTCGCCAGGTAGAACCATCTGTTGAGGTCGTTTCTAATCTCAATCACATAGCCCTTCTCTGAGGCCCCAAGGACGCTTTTGAAATTCGTCATGAGGGTGTACTCGTCCGGATTCACCAGCCGGACGAAGCGGCCGAGTTTTGATTCAACGGCCTTCGCGTAGTTTCCGAGGGGCTCGTCTTTAACCTCGTAGAGATAGTAGACGACTTTGATCTTCCGCCCCATGATTCCCACAAGAGGAAGTAAGGAAAGGGGGTTAAAAACTTAACCCTCAGCTCAGCTCCTGGATCTTCTTCCTCACGAGCGAGCTGACGAGCTTCCCATCCGCTCTTCCGCGGAGCTTTGCCATCGCACGCCCCATGATCATGCCCATCGCTCCCATCCCTTTGGCCTTGATTACCTCGATGTTCGCTTGGATTACCTCCTCTATTATTCTCTCGACCTCTTCCTCGCTGAGAAGGGTGAGGCCCTTCTCCTCCGCCACCTGGGCGGCACTCTTCTCGGGTCTCTTAGCCAGTTCCTTGAATATCTCCTCGAAGGCTTCCTTTGCTATCTTCCCGTCAAGGTAAAGCTCAAAGGCCTCTCTGATGTGATTATCGGTTATGTTCTCAATGGGCACCTCCTTTTTGAGCCCCTTGAGAACCACCACGAGGACTGAAGCGACCAGTGAAGGCTTGACTCCCTTTTCCACAAGCTCCTCGAAGAGCTCATCGCGCTCGTCGTTCACCAGGGTTTCTGCTAAGCTTTTGTCGATTTTATACTCCCGGACATAGCGCTCAACGCGTTCCTGCGGCAGCTCTGGCAGGCTGGACTTAATCATCTCCTTCTCCTCAGGTGAAATAAAAATTGGAGGTATGTCCGTTTCGGGATACATCCTCGCCTTACCGGGGAGCGGGCGCATGTACTGGGTGTTGCCATCGGGCAATGCTCTCCTTGTCTCCTCAGGAACGCCCTCGATGGCTTCCCTTGCCCTCTTAAGAACCTCGCGGAGGGCTTTCTTTGCAGTCTCCTCCTCAGAAGCAACGAGAACGAACGCATCCTCTTTGCCGAGTCCGAGCCTTTCGACGACGGCCTCGACCTCTTCCTCTCTAATTCCATAGTTCGGCAGTTCATCAATGTGGAATATGCCCTTCACGTACTTCTTGGCCCTGTCGGCCATCTCCGTTCCAAGCCGCCTTCCGGGCTGAATCTCCTTACCTATAAGTCCGCGGAACTTGGGGAGCTTTATTGCCAGAACCTTTCCACCCTTCTTGAGTGTTCTCGCTATTATCTTTGAGCCCGTGTCCCGGAAAATCTCGGTAACGTCGTAGAACTCCTCCCTGATGTCGTTTGGTTTAACGCCTCTCTCCCGAAGCTCATCCCGGATTTTGAGAAGATTGAGCTGTCTCTCAACTTCCCTCTCGATGATGAGTGGAATCATGTCGAGCTCCTGGACACCTTTGATTTCGACCCTGGCTCCTCCCCTGATGGAGACGTTCAGGTCCTGCCTGATGGTTCCAAGACCGCGCTTGACCTTTTTAGTAGCCCTGAGCGCGTCGCCTATGTACTTGGCGACCACCTTCGCCTGCTCGGGGTGGTGTATGTCCGGGGTTGTGCTTATCTCAACTAAGGGAATTCCAAGGCGGTCGATACGGTAGATTACTTCCTTCTCCCTTCTCTCAACGATGCGACACGCGTCCTCCTCCAGGCATATCGTTGGTATTCCGACGCTTCCCCAGGGAGTATCGACTTTTCCGTTCATGGCTATTATTGCAGTCCTCTGGAAGCCGGAAACGTTGGAACCGTCTATGACTATCTTACGCATGAAGTGGACTTCATCAACGGGGGTAGCTTTGAGGAGATAAGCGATTTGAAGGGCAGCCTCTAAAGCTTCTCTGTCCGGCCCCCTCGGTGGCTCCTCATCCATGTAGACCAAGTCACTCAGCTCATAGTTGCCCTCGTAGACGTACTTTTTACCCTTCTTGAACTCCTCCAAAGCTGCGGGATCTATCTCTCCGAGCTCGCTCATCGTGGGTCTTAAACGTCTCTCAAAAGTAAAGTCCACCTTTTCGGTCAGCTCGCTTGGAACCGGAGAAAAGAGTTTAAAAGTGTCGAGCTGACGGTGGATCTCCAGGCCCACCATCAGGCCGATCTCTTCATAATTCACTCTCCCCAGTGCTCCAGAAGCTCCCATTCGTCCACTACCTGCTGCTTGGGGAGTTCCCTCACTATTACTTCGACCTCTACCCCCTCCTGAAGGGGAACTTCCTCGAGGGGCTTTAGAATGCCGCCCTCGTATACCGCCTTCACCATTTATATCACCCCTGGTGTTGAAAGCACGATCTTCAGGTGACATATCCTTCACACCTCCTTTATATACTTATCGCCTGAGTACGACTTTGAGCATAATAATGACAGATGTACATCCATTTTTTCGATCACCTTAAATATACATCAGGCCTCGTATATGGTGTTATCTCTCCCGCGTAGTTGGTTAGCATCATCCTTCTAACCTCTTCGAGATCATTGGTGTGGCCGAGAACCCACATCAGCTTTACATAGGCCGTCTCCGGAAGCATGTCCTCACAGGGAATGGCTCCAGCCTTAAGGAGCTTCCTTCCATTGGAGTAGACGTTGAGGTTAACCCTACCGTAGAGGCACTGGCTCGTTACACAGACTGCGACACCTTCCTCAACGGCCCTTTGAACGTGGGGTATGAACTCCTGGGGAACGTGGCCAAGGCCGGTTCCCTCGATAACCACACCTTTATAACCCGCCTCCACAAGGAAGTCGAGGAGCTCACCGCTTATTCCCGGATATATTTTGAGAATCGCCACCTTTTCTTCCATCTTGTCATCGACGATCACTTCTCCCTCTCTCCTTTTTCTGTAGTCACTCCTGAGAAACTCTATTTCTTCCTTCCATATTTTGGCTATTGGGACGTCGTTTATGCTCCTGAAGGCATCCCTCCTGCTCGTGTGCATCTTCCGGACCTTGGTTCCGCGGTGGGCAAGGCAGTAGGTGTCGCCGGTTTCGCCGTGCATAACCACCATGACCTCGGCAACGTCGCTGGTTGCCATCTTTACGGCACAGGTTAGGTTCATAGCCGAGTCGCTGCTCGGCCTGTCGGAGCTCCTCTGAGCACCAACGAGAACAACCGGTTTATTCAAACCTCTGAGGAGAAAACTTAGGGCCGCGGCACTGTATCCCATTGTATCAGTCCCATGGGCTATCACAACACCATCCTCGCCCCCATTCAGGGCCTTTGCCACTTCCTTCGCTATCTTGATCCAGTAAGTTGGCTTCATATCCTCACTGAGAATGTTCATAATCAACTTTGGAGTCAGATTGGCTATTTCGAATACCTCTGGAACTGCCTTTGCCAGCTCTTCCGCCGTAAAGGCAGGATGAACTGCTCCAGTTTTGTAGTCAATCCTGCTCGCTATCGTCCCACCAGTTCCGAGGATTGTGACGTTTGGGAGCCCCTTTCTCTTGGGCAAAACTTCTCGGAAACTCGCTCTATCCCTTTCCCCACCTTTCCTTAGTACCTCCACACTCTCGATGGCGTCAATGAGTATTCCGACGTTGTAGCCGTTGTCCAGTTTTATAGTCAGGGTTTCGCCGGGGGAGAGCTCGTAGGGGGGCATTACCAGCCCCTCAAGGTAGATCCTCCCATTCCCCTCGACCTTTGTTATTCTGACCAGGTCCCCCACTTCAAGACCTCGGGTCCTCATAAACTCCTCCACCTTTCGCATGGACTTCACCTCGGTTCAATCTTAAAGCGCGGTTCTTCAATCCACTCCGACTTACACTTTGGACAGCGAGAGGGGAGGTTTATCTCCGGCCGAAAAACGAAGCCACACCTCTTGCACTCAGCGGGTTTGATACGGAGAACCTTCCCCTCCCTCTTAAGTACTTTTTGAATCGCCTTCAGCTCCTCAATAACCAACCTCCGCGATCCTCTACCCCTGAGCCCAAGGGCCACTGCCAACTCGCTGGGAGAGTAATCCCTTCCCTCCAAAAGGCTTATTATCCTCTGCCTTCGAGTCATCATGGGGTTTAATTGGACGCGTCGATAAAAAGCTTTAGGGTGGGAGGATGATACTTGAGAAGTCAGCCCAGGTAGTGGAGAAGTACGAACTCTGCGACCACTGCCTTGGGAGACTCTTTGCTAAGCTCGGCAAGGGAACTGATGAGGGGCGGGGAAAATCTATACGGTTCGTTCTCAACATGGAGCGTTCAGCCAGGGGACTGCCCCCGATCGAAGAGCCCGGAAAGTGTGAGCTCTGTAAAGACGTCTTCGAGAGGATTCCCGACTTCGTTGGAATGATGAGGGAGGCGAGCGAGGGGATTGAGTTCGAGACGTTTCTCGTGGGTTCACGATTTCCAAGAGAAATCCTTGAAAAAGAAAAGAACATCTGGGCGGAATTGGGGATTGAAACTGCCGAACCCATCAACAGGGAGTTCAACCGTGAACTCGGAAAGGCTTTTGGGAAATCAACCGGAAAGGAAACATCAAGGACCCCCGACGTGGTTTTCATTATAGAACCCTATTCCCATAGAATAGAGCTACAGATAAATCCCCTCTATGTTTACGGCCGCTATCGGAAACTCGTACGGGGCATTCCGCAGACGCCCCTGCCGAACTTTGAAGAAAGTGTTGCCTCGATAATATGCAGGCCCTTTTCGGAGACATCCGGGGGAAAATGCGTTTTCAAAGGGGCCGGGAGGGAAGACGTGGACGTTCGGATGCTCGGGAATGGAAGACCATTCATAGTTGAAATCAAACGTCCCAAAAGAAGAAAGCTTGACCTTAATGGAATAGCAGAAAAAATAAACGCAAGCGAGAGAGTGGAGGTTCTTGATCTTAAAGTTGTCTCCCCGAGAGAAGCGGAGAGGGTTCTCACACAAAACCACCGTAAGGAGTACCTTGCCCTCGTCCGTGTGGAGGACGGCGTGACTCGTGAGGAGGTTAAAAGGGTGGCCAAAAAGCTCAATGGCATGGAGATCCATCAAAGAACTCCGTGGCGTGTGAAAAAGACAAGGGCGGACAGGATAAGGGTTAAGAAAATCCACAGCGCGGAGGCGAGATGGATTGACGAGAGGCACTTTGAAGTTAAACTGGTCACCGATGGCGGACTTTACATAAAAGAGCTCATCTCCGGAGACAGAGGACGAACAACCCCAAGTGTTAGCGAACTCCTGGGAAAAAGGGCTTGGTGCGAGAAGCTGGACGTGTTGAATATTCTCGACCACTGAAAACTTTATAAACGGTTCCCGCCGATTGGATAGCGGAGCCATAACAGGCTTAGTCCGTATGCTGGAGAGGCCTAACAAGCCCGAAATGCATTCGACGTGTGTTGAAAGGTACGCAAAATCTTGAGGGGTGATTGGTGATGGTTAAGAAAGCACACAGCTTCCGGAGGAAGACTCGCGGGAAACTCAGCAAGAAGCCGAGGGAGAGAGGGTTACCCTCCTTAACGAGATTCCTCCAAGAGTTTGAAGTGGGCCAGAGAGTCCACATAGTCATCGAACCGAGCTATCACAAGGGGATGCCCGACCCAAGGTTCCACGGTAGAACCGGAACGGTAGTAGGGAAGCGCGGCGACGCTTACGTCGTTGAGATAACCGACGGAGGAAAGGTTAAGACGTTCTTCATACACCCCGTTCATCTCAGGGCCCAGAAGGGATGAACATGATAGGCCGCAAAAAGCTCGAGGAGCACTACCTTACGGTATCCGAAACAAAGGAGCTCCTTGAGCGTAGGAAGGCAGAGGGAATGGAGGAAAACCCGGAGGAGCCCATGTTCTACGAGGCAAGGGTTAGCCTGGAGCACGCCGAAAGATTCGCCAAGCTAAAACCCGAAGAGGCACGGGAACTCAAGGAAAAACTAATGGAGCTGTTTGAGTGGATCGACGAAAGACTTGCCTCCAAGATAATAGACCTCATGCCAGAAGACTACTTCGACGTCAGGGTTATCTTCTCCAAGGAGGACTACATACCCTCCCCTGAGGAGGCCAGAGAGATAGTGTCACTCCTGGATGAATACCGGGAGTGACTTTTCAATCACTTTTCTTAACAAAGTATAAAAAGTCAGATGGGTATATCCTTTGGGGGAGAGAAAATGGATAGGTACAGGAGGCACTCTTACCGAGAAAGCATCGAGAAGAAAAGGAGGAACGTTGAGTACGAAGATTACGCTTATGTGCTGGACTACCTGCCAGAGGGCTACACCGACCTCAGCACCGGGCGGCGCAGCGGTAAGCCCACTGCCCAGGTTCTCGGAGAGAAGGCATTCACCCTGCTTGAAGTAACTCCAAAAGCAGACCTAATGCTTTATGAGAGAGTATTTGTGGGCAAGGGGGAGAGGGATAAGGTTCTCATGATAAACAAAAAGATACACTACGACGATCTGACCGCCACTGCAAAAGCAGAGCTTCCCTACGTTGTTGAGGAGATAGTAAAGAAAAACGAAGAACGTTTCATACAGTTCTTTAACATGGCCCCACCAATAACGAACAGGCTTCACAGCCTCGAACTCCTTCCAGGAATTGGGAAGAAGCACATGTGGCAGATACTCGAGGAGAGAAAAAAAGAACCGTTCAAAAGCTTTGAAGATCTGAAGGAACGTGTTAAGGGGCTCCCTGACCCCTACAAGATGATGGCAAAGAGAATAGTAGACGAGATTACTGGCAGGGACAAATATCGATTATTCGTTGGCCCAAGGAGGATTTTCAGGGTATGAAAGACCGTCTCTCCTATTTTATTTCCAAGTATGGACTCATCGCTCGAAAAAAATTTGGACAGAACTTCCTTATTGTTCCAGACATAATAGAGCGCAACGTTGATAGGGCCGAACTCTCAGGGAAGGATGAGGTTCTGGAGATAGGCCCCGGTTTAGGCTTTCTTACCGACGCTCTAAGCAGGAACTCGGGAAGGGTCTATGCAATAGAGAGGGACAGTAGGTTAACAGAGATACTGAGGAAGGAGTACTCCTGGCCAAACGTTACCATACTTGAGGGAGATGCAACGAAGATTGAATGGCCTCCCTTCACAAAGATGGTATCCAACCTGCCGTATCAGATATCTTCAGCGGTCACGTTCAAACTTTTGGAACACGAATTCGAGAAAGCCGTCCTGATGTACCAGCTCGAGTTTGCCCAGAGGATGGTGGCAAACCCAGGTGATCACAACTATTCTCGCCTTTCATTGATGATTAAAGCAAAGGCTAACGCTGAAGTAGTGGAGAAAATAGGAAAGGGCGCCTTTTGGCCAAAACCAAAAGTAGATTCCGCAGTGGTGATACTTGAACCAAAACCCGCGGAGGAGAGACTCAACCTTAACGAGAACCTCGTAAGGGCCCTATTTCAACACAGGAAAAGCACCGTAGTCGGTGCTCTTAAAAAATCTCATCACATACTCGGGTTGAGCAGAGACGACCTAAAAGTGGCCATTAAGGCAATAGAGGGGACTCCTTACGGAAGAAAGAGGGTCTTCCATCTTTCCCCTATGGATGTGCTTGAGATAGAAGAACACCTAAAGAGAGAAAATTTCCTAAAGAATTTAGAGAATCACTCGGGGGGCAATCCGAAAAGAGACGTGTAAAGATCTCTCAAAAGTTTGTAATGCCCCTCTTCTATCTTAGACAGCCAAAGAAGCGTTGCTTTGGCTTCTTCGTCTTGGCTTTTCTCTGCAAGGTACTTGTAAACGTCATGGGCCAGTATCTCCGTTCCCATAAGGTACTCTATGATATCCCTGAGCCTCCCACTTCTAACAAGCCTTTCCAACTCTTCCTTTGAAAGCTCAACCTCAAGGGAAGGCAGGTTTACCTTGGGAAGCTCTTCTTTTGGAAACATCTCCTCGAATATTTTCAAAAGGACCTCCGCATGACCCAAGCTTTCTTGATAAAGGCGGAAGAAAAGCTTTGGGACCCTCTCATCCCACTGAACTTCCTTGCTAAGTTCGTAGAGGTAATGGTACATCTCCCCCTCCTTGACTTCCTGATCAATCCAGTAGGCCATCAACTGCTTGGTATTGAGTTTGGAAAGGGCATCCACTATCTCGGAAAGACGATTTTTCCCTACGGTTTTGTACCGCATGTCCATAACGCTCACCATCGGTAACATATAGTACACGGGATTATATACGAGTTTCGGAGCGAGGGATTTTTAAAGTCCGAAACGAGAGCTCCTTAAGATGATAGTTGCCATTATCGACGGTTATACAGACGAACCTGCGGGTCTCGGAGTGCCCCCCTACCTTGGAATATACCCACGATACGCCTACGGGGCCATAAAGAAGGCCAGTACAAAAACGAGAGTATTCTACCTCACCATCGATGACCTCAGGAGTGCTTTCTTTGGTGAAATGGGAATAAAAACCAAAAACAGGACCCCCAATTTTCCCGAAGCTAAGAACATACTGCGAAAGGCCGATCTCATAGTGTACATCGGCGGCCTCCACACACCGGGGAAATACCTCTCAGCCGTACCCGGGAGCGTTGAGGAAATTTCACACTTCATAAGAGACGTTAAAGCAGAAAAGATACTCGGCGGGCCTGCATTCATGGGATCCGCCTCCATGGGAGGCGTCAGAATAACTAACCGAGAGCTTCAGCTGGCCGAGCTCCTCTTTGACCACGTTGTGTACGGTGACCTCGAGGCATTTCTCTTCGATCACCTGACTAATCCAAGGGACGCTGATCCTTTCAGGTTTAGAACCTACGATGAACTGCGAGACTACGCAGTAATCGGTGCAGAAGTCGTCAAACAGTTTCCAGACTATCCAGAGTCTGTTATAGTTGAGGTAGAAACTCAGCGCGGATGCCCAAAGGCCATGGGGGTAGGAGGATGTTCCTTCTGCACTGAGCCCGTGAGATACACGGTGGTTGAAGACAGACCTATAGAAGATGTAGTGGCTGAGGTCAAAGCCCTCTACGATCTCGGAGTAAGGCACTTCCGGGTTGGGAGACAGAGCTGCATTTTCTCATACATGGCCAAACCCAACGGCCGAGTTCCCATACCAAATCCCGCTGCCATAGAAAAACTCTTCAAGGGGCTTCGTTCGGTAGCGCCGGGAGTTAAGACGCTCCACGTGGACAACGCCAATCCAGCGGTTATAGCAAACTATCCCGAGGGGAGCGTGAAGATAGCAAAGACGCTGATAAAGTACGGAACTTCGGGAAACGTGGTTGCCTTTGGACTTGAGAGTGCAGACCCAAAGGTAGCCAAGCTCAACAACCTAAACGCCACAGCTGAAGAAACCTACGAAGCCGTGAGGATTCTAAACGAAGTGGGGGCAAAAAGGGGGCCAAATGGAATGCCGTGGCTTCTCCCTGGAATAAACCTCATTTTTGGCTTACCCGGGGAGACAAAGAGAAGCTACGAGATGACATTCCACTTCCTCAAAAGGATTCTCGATGACGGGTTGCTGGTGAGACGAATAAACATAAGGCAGGTAGTTGTCTTCCCAGGGACACCGCTATGGCGCATGAGGGAAAAGGTCAGGGTGGAGAAGCACGAAAAGCTGATACAACACTACAGGCACAAGATACGACACGAGATAGACCTGCCGATGCTGAGACGTGTGGTCCCCGTCGGGACAATCCTACGGGACGTTCGAGCGGAGATCTTTGAAAACAACCTGACGTACGGTAGGCAGATAGGCAGTTATCCCATCATAGTGGGCATCCCCAAGAGACTTCAATTAAACCGGTTCTATGACGTTCTCATAGTGGACCACGGCTTTAGGAGCATAACGGGAATCCCTGTCCCAATAGACGTTAACTCAGAGAGCCCCAAAGTTCTTGAAAAGATTCCCGGAATCGGGAGAAAAACCGTTGTCAAGATCCTCGCAAACAGGCCCTTTAAAAGCGAAGCGGACTTCTTCAGAATAGTTGGGGAGGAAAAAAGAAAGCTTCTCGGTGGAAAGATCAGGACGTAGAGCTCACCGTGCTGTTTGTGGGCCATTGGAAGTTTATGAGATTCTCAACGAGCACGACCTCGGCCCTGAGAACCTCATCTGAAGTGCCCTCAAAAACGAGAAGGCCCTTTCTTGGCACAAAAACCCTGTTTTCGGTGCCCCCCTCCGCAGGTCCGATTAAGAGAACCGCGAGATTATCGGCGTTTCCCAAGCTACCCCTGCCTATCTCGAACTTGGTCCAGAAATCGAGGTAAGACTTTCTGCTCCTTTTAAGGGTCTCATTGTAGGCGTACTCCCTGGCGGTTGTGTTGTTGTAGCCCATGGCAATGCCCTTCAAATAGTACATCGTGCTGAAAATGTTGCTTACAAATGCCGCGACCTCCATCACCGCCGCGGTTCTGAGGGTACAGCTCCCCATGTAGAGGTCAGGGTTATCCTTGCAGTTCTTCACCGAAGGGTCTCCAAGGACTATCGTGTAGGAGTCGTAGAGGGAGCGCAGAGTCGTGTTTAGGTCAACCACAGGGCTCCCCGTGATGTAACTCTCGACCTTAACCTTGTAGACACTGGAGCCCTCCGGAACCTTGCCCCCCTCGCCAAGGTAATCCTGGAACTCCTTGAGTGTCATTGAGTAGAACTTTCCGGCCGGCGTCTTTACCACCACGTAGTCGATGCCGTTAACCGGTTTGCCGGGGTTAAGGACCTTTGAATACGACGAGTACCCGTAACCAATGTAGGCCAAGGGGGCAACTACAACAAAGAGCACCACTAAGGCTACTGCAAGCTTCTTCGGTTCCAACTTCAAAACCCCCAGAAAAGGAATCTAAAGATAAAGGAGGAAAAGACCTCAGAGGTTGCTGAGGTAGTCCATAAGGGCCTCGGCAGCGGCCTTGGTTCCTTGCCTGTCGGTACCGGCAACGAGGAGGACACCGTAGCCGCCGATGGCACCGCACTCGGCCTTGTAGGCTATGACACCGCTGTCCGCACCTGTGCCGTACTCGCTCTCCCATCCGTTGTAGTCGCCGGGCACGCCGAGCTTGTCGGCGAGGGCGGCGGTGACGCTGTTGACAACGGGACCGCCGACGAGGATGATGTTGCTGCCAACCTTGTCAAGTCCCTCTGTCATGACCTCTGTGTCGAGGACCGTTATCGGCTGGGTGACCTTGCTCGGCTCGTAGGTCTTGACCTTGCCGAGGTCACTGAGCTGGATGTAGTCCTCTCCTCCGCTCATACTGACATCGTAGAGGGTGTCGCCCTTCTTCATACTCCAGGTGGCGAGGTTGCCAACCTTGTCGATTTCAAT
>Ga0256833_1001401_pt1 | contig 17854 bp, 15 predicted proteins | sample 356284metaG_FD_190535 | JGI IMG/M metagenome (GOLD analysis project Ga0256833, IMG submission 190535) | Hydrothermal vent microbial communities from Mid Atlantic Ridge, Atlantic Ocean - 356-284 | ecosystem: Environmental > Aquatic > Marine > Hydrothermal vents | place: Atlantic Ocean: Mid... | reverse complement strand
TACTACACACGCATGGAGTGAGCGTTATGAGACTTGTGAAAATGTCAAGTCTGTAGGTTTGGCACTTTGTTCTGGTGGTATATTTGGTATGGGTGAGAGACAAGAAGACAGAGATGCTTTATTGAAATCTATAGCCTCCTTACGACCAGAATCGACACCACTAAACTTCTATCATCCAAATCCTGCTTTACCCATCAAAACACGAAATATAGAATTTTCTGAAGCCGTAAAAATTATTGAAAAAGCAAGAACACTTCTCGGAGAAGATGCACTTCTTATGGTTGCAGGAGGACGAGAATTGCTCTTTAATCAACAAGAGTCTGCTATGTTTGATGCAGGTGCCAATGCCATGGTCATTGGCAATTATCTCACTACCTCTGGTCTTGCCCCAGATAAAGATAAACAGATGTTACTTGACTTAGGCTATGAGGTGGCTACGACTTGTGATTCATAATAATATTACACTGATTCTCACACTCTCTTTGTTAATTTGGGGGAGCCCTTTTGTCTCTAAAGTATTTCGTATCCCTATCCCACCTGTGGAAATTATATTAGGCTCACTCTTTGCCTATTTTGGATTTATTGGACACAATGAATATTTTTATCTCATTGCTGAAGTAGGATTTCTCTATCTTATGTTTTTGGCTGGTATGGAAGTTGATTTAAAACAAATTACCAAAAGTCCCAAAGCCCTTATTCAAAAAGCTATGCTTTTTTTATTACTGATGGTTCTATTTTCTATCGCCAGTGGGCTACTTTTTGATTTACATACAATTGTTATTATCTCTATGCCTCTTATCTCTATAGGTCTCTTAGCATCACTTTCAAAAGTATATGGAAAAGAAGAGATATGGATTAAACTAGCCTTGATTGTAGGTGTTTTAGGTGAAATCGCGAGTATCGCCGCTCTGACTATATTTGATGCAGCAAGTACAACTGGTTTTGGCGTAGAACTACTAGGGAAAATAGGGTATTTAATTTTATTCATTTTTGTGGTTTACTTGCTATATAGGGCACTGCATCTACTCTTCTGGTGGTTTCCTGAACTTAAAAATACCCTAATGCCTAAACTTGACACTTCTGATCAGGATATTAGGCTCGCTATGTCTCTTTTCTTTATTCTCATTGCTGTAATGTTGAGTTTAGGTCTAGAGCTTGCATTGGGTGGATTTATTGCAGGGGTCGCAATTTCGGCATTTTTTCACCATGAAAAAGCACTGGAAGAAAAAATGTCAAGTCTTGGTTTTGGGTTTTTAGTACCTCTCTTTTTCATCCATGTTGGAGCATCATTTGATTTAAGGGCACTCTCTTTAGATGGTGTTGTCTCTGGGGCACTGCTGATTACCCTACTCATGATTCTTTCTAGGGTATTTGCGGCTATCGTACTCAAACGTTTAGCAGGGACAAAAGGTGCACTTCTTGTAGCGCTTTCCCTCTCTATGCCCCTAACCCTTTTGGTTGCTGTTGCAACTATTGGTCACGATACTAAATTATTAGATTTACTCAATTATTATCAACTTATCTTAGCCAGTATTTTTGAAATTCTAATCTCTATGACTCTGATAAAAATATTACAGGCAAAAAGAAAAATTTAATTTTCGGCATCAACCTCAGCTATTGCCTTAATATATGCTCTATCAGCTTCTCTTTTTTGCATTCTCTTTTCTTGCTTAATATCTATTTTCGCAATGGCTTCATTTTGTAATTCTTTTTTCATCTTTTGTGCTTCGTAGGCTTCAACTTCCAAGCGTTCTTCTTCACGCTTTTTCTTTTCCTCTTTTGCTTTTAGTGCAAGCGCCTCTTGTTTTCTTATCTCATTATTTTTCTTTTCTAAAGCAATTCTGTTTGCTTCTGCTTTTTCTTTCTCTTTTTCTGCTGTTATTTTGGCTTGTTCTTCTTTTTTCTGTTGGGCCATCTCTACTGCTTTTGCATCTGCCTCATGCTTGGTACTGCTTGCTTCTTGTACCGTCTGTACTTGTGATACTGCTGCACTTTTTTGCTCTGGTACAACACCTTCATTCTCTTTGACTTTGGCTATTTCGACTTGACCTTTTGTTTCTTGTTTGCCACTCATCTCTTTTAAGGCTGAAAGTAACACATCTTGATCTTGATCTATTTTTTGCAGATTCTTTTCCAAATCAAAAGGATTATTCTCTGCTTGCAGACTCAATCCTGCTAATATCGTCATAAGTAAATATTTTTTCATCTCTAAACTCCTATTTTTGGCTTACCCATCTTTGGGTTCCAGTTGTTTTAATTCAAAGTACTTTTTTTGAAGGTACTGATTTTTATTTTTCAGCCTCGCGCTCTCTTGAATCAGGTTCTGTTTTTTCTCTTTGAGTTGCTGCAATACAGTGAGTGAATTTTCCCCAAAAATCAGTACACCTATATAGATACCAAAAAGTAAAATTCCAATCATTGTGACCACTAAGGTTTTAAAAGAAAACCCAGCAATTGCACCTACTTTTTCTACAGCCCCCAAAATATATGCTCCCTATTTACTAAAAAGTAGGTTGCCCAAATATTCAAACTGCCCAAGCTCTGCTTCAATCTCTAGCAGTCTATTGTACTTCGCAATTCTATCACTTCTAGCAGTTGAACCTGTTTTAATTTGCCCAGTATTCAGTGCCACAGCAAAGTCTGCGATAAACGTATCTTCACTCTCTCCAGAACGGTGACTCATCACACAGTTATATCCATTACGTTGTGCTAAGCGTACGGTTTGCATGGTTTCAGAGACAGTACCAATTTGGTTTGGCTTGATAAGAATAGAATTTGCTATCTCTTTTTCAATCCCTTCTGCTAAGATAGAGACGTTGGTGACAAAAAGGTCATCTCCGACAAGTTGCACTTTATCTCCTAATACTTCAGTCAGGTGTTTCCACCCCTCCCAGTCATCTTCACTCAATCCATCTTCGATAGAGACGATAGGGTATTTCTCACAGATATCCGCATAGTAAGCTGTAAGCTCAGCAGAGCTAATCTCTCTATTTTCAGACTTTAGTACATACAGCCCTTTGTCATTGATAAGCTCAGATGCCGCGACATCCAATGCGATAGCAATCTGTTCACCTGCTTTATATCCTGCCACATTAATGGCTTTCATGATGACTTGTAGTGGCTCTTCGTTTGAGCTAAGGTTTGGAGCAAAGCCACCTTCATCACCTACGGCTGTACTCTCACCCATACCATCGATGATTTTTTTAAGATTATGATAGACCTCAGCACAGGCTCTAAGCCCCTCAGAAAATCTATCAAACCCTACAGGCATGACCATATACTCTTGGAAGTCCACAGAGTTGTTTGCATGTTCTCCGCCATTGATGATGTTGAGCATTGGTACAGGCATGACTACCGCATTGGCACCGCCTAGGTAACGATAGAGTGGCATCTTCATACTGGCTGCTGCCGCACGTGCTACAGCCATAGAAACGCCAAGGACTGCATTGGCTCCTAAATTGCCATAATTTTCAGTACCGTCTACCTCTTTCATCGTGAGGTCAATCTCTGCTTGGTTAAACGGGCTAAGCCCTACAAGTGCATCACAAATAGCTCCGTTTACATTTTCACAGGCTTGAAGCACCCCTTTACCCATATAGCGGTCACCACCATCACGAAGCTCTAATGCTTCACGCTTACCTGTACTTGCACCACTTGGGACAATGGCATTTTCTACTGTCCCGTCACTCAGACTTACAGTGACCTTGACTGTTGGGTTACCCCTAGAATCCATTACTTCTGTTGCTACAATTTCATCAATAAAAATCATATATATACCTTTAGTTATAATTAATGCTCTTATTTTATCTAAATGTTGCTGACAGCTATGGTAAAAGGATAGTGAACATTTGTTCTTTTTTCTACTATAGCGCGTATTTATGGGTATTATAGGTGAGTTAATGCATTTTAATATTTATAAATATATCATACGGTTTTAACCCAAATTATGTATTAGAATCGTTTCAAATTCTGTAAAGACTTAGTGCATGGGTGTTTGCAAAGAATTTGAGGTTAACCCAAAGGTTAATCGATGATTCTTTGTGAATGCCCATGTGCTAATGCTTTGCAGAAGATGGATGATTTCTAATGCATATTTTGGGTTTAAGGGATGAATAACGCTTTTTCTTCCTCTTTTGGCATACGACACGACTCCATTTTGCCAAAAAACGTATAGCGATACTTGGCAACAATATCATAAAGATAATCTCTCATAGCCACAGGAATAACATACGACACATTCACGACAACCCACACTCCTCCGAGACTACTAAGTATTTTCAAAATGGCTGTAGATTTAGTATACAATTGTCCCTCATTATAAAATATAATACTATCCATACCATTGGGAAGATTCAAACGCTTCACATACTCTCCTTGCAAGGATGTATATCTCAGTACCTTATCTCTATCTATCTTTATCAATAGGCTCAAAGCGCTATTGCACAACATACATTCCCCATCAAAAATAACGACTTTATCTGACATTCTCTTCTTCCTTATTTGGTGGCATAGGCACAAAATAGCCTATCAGTAGTAACAAGGTACCCACCACCATAAATGAGATAATACGCTCTATCGTACCCGAATGTGCAAGCTCTACAAAGAAGAGTTTGAGTACCACTACGATGAGTAGCCCAAAGCCTGCCATCCAGAGTGTTCTGTGCATGTAGCGTTTTGAGAGCACCATAAAGATGATAGCCAACACCGACCACAACAAAGACAAGCCTGTTTGGAAGTAGTTACTTTTCCACAAGGCATGGATGGTGTAGGCAACATGCTGAGACTGATGCACGGTTCTTGCGAATATCACCGTGAGGAGCGAGAAGCCCATAATGGCTAACACCCCATAGAGTAATATTGTGCCATCTTCGGACAACACACTTTTATTTTTATAGCCCCAGTAAGCCATCACCGCAAGAACAGCTATTTGCATCATGTCTAGCAGGTTAAAGAAAGGTATATAGCTTCCCTCTAGTACCTGCGAGAAAGCTTTAAATTGCCATAGCCCAAGTGCAAGTAACAAGCCACCTGCCCCTAACATTTGGTAGTTTTCTCTCTGTGGTTCTAGCCAAGCTTTGTACGCTTTGGGTACCAAGAGTCCTAACGATACCGCTAGAGGTAGTGCAGCAAACGATAATAGAGAAGCACTACTTGTTTGATACATAGCTGTCACATGGTAATGCAACTCTACACTCCCAAGCCCTACAAAAAACCAAAGCCCTATCATATGCAGATGCCTTGCCCACTGCCACTCTTTTTGGTACATATAAAGTAGCACAAAATGCAAGACAAACAACACCCCATACAAAAGAGCACCAAAGTCTGCAAACGGATGAATATAGGAGAGTCTCCCTATGGCTGACACAAAGAAAATTACCATACCTAACAAGAGGGTAGCTTGTAAAACATTGATAAGCAGTTTCCATCTTAGTTTCCTCGTGACTAACATGAGTAATATTACACCTGCTATCAATGCTAAAAGCATCTCTTGCCCTTGAATGAAATGATGGAGAAGTGACAAGATGTCAATCGTTGACACAAACCATAACACAAGCCCAGCAGTCAAAAAGAGTTTTGCAATAGCAACGTCTAAGCTAGGTAAACTCTTTTGATGACTATCGAGTAGATAGGCAGAAACCAGTGTCGCTATGGTAATGACGATGTAACCCAAATACTCTGCCATACTTAAGCCATAAATACCTACAGACTCAGGGTAGACAAGCAAAGAGATAAAGAGTAAAAGCTCCCCAAAATAACGTGTCAACATACGGTTTTGTTTTAAGGCTATCCAAATCACCCCTGCACTCTCCAGTGACCAAAGTGCCGCAGAGACATCTGCATCGAAAATGTATGGTACGGCTATAGTAAAGAATACCACCGACAACGCCAAAAATGACTGTGCCAAAAGTAGAGTACGCTCTTTGTTTTTAAGTATAAACCATAGCCCTGCATAAAGCACACCTAGCACCACTGCACTATAGGCTTCACCATACTCATATATAGATACCAAATTGACTTGCAGAGGAAATGCAACCACAGGCAAGCCAAAGACCAAGGTACCATCTACAAGATTTTTAGGCTCGTAAGGATGCTTGATAGTGAATAAAATGGAAATACTCAGATACATCAAAAAGTAGAGTATCAAAAACGGTTCTGTCGTAGCAAATATGCCCGACTTGTAACGCAACACACCCCACACTGTAGCGATGACAAAGGTAAAGAGAAACCCAACCACATTCAGCACACGCCAAGAACGAAACCACGCCACAATGAACAAGCCAAGATTTAAGAAAGCGTAGTAGCTAAAGAGCATAATGTGAGAGCCATCACCACTAGAGGTGAGTATAGGGACTAAAAAGCCTCCTGCTGTCGCAAACAGTGCCAAAGGCAAGGAGTCTTCTATGACAGCAAGTATAGAGCCTAACACCACCACGCCCAGCATCAACACAAACGCCATCTCTAAAGAAATCAAACCATAAAACTTAGATGCCCCATAGATGACAAGGTAGAGTATCGCCACGCCAAGCCCTTGAAGTATCTGCCCATAGGCACCTTCTCTAGCCCTAAGTCTCCACCCTATACCTATGAGTACTATAGCCGCCAAGCCTATGCCCCATAAACGCATCTCTATACTGATGATACTATGTTCTGCTGCATACTTCAGTAAAAATGCCAATCCAAAAAAGAGTATCACCCCTCCTATACGTACGAGCAAGTTACCGCCCGTAAAGTAATTACTCAGCATTTCCATCAACCAAGACGGCTCTGTATGTACAGGTTTCTCTTTAGAGTGCACCACTCTTGTGGTAGCCTTTGGTGTCGTATGTTCTGCTTTAAGCGCAGAGACTGCACTGAGATACTCAGTATCTTCCTCTTTTGGCAGCTCAACTTTGGCAGGTTTTGGTACAATGTATTCGGGCGTTTCTTTATGTACCGCAGGTTTGATTACAGTTTCTTTCTCACTATCGAGTAAGCCTTCGACTAACTTTTCTAAATGTTTGATTTTATTCTGCAACACATAGATCCAAAAACCTAGTATGAGTATCCACAATTCTGGGGTGTTCATCTCTTATCCTTCACTTAAAAGAAGAGCCAACTTCTTAGCCCCTTTAAAATCAGCCTTCCCCGTACCAAGTTTAGGCAACTCCTCTACCTTATAATACTCACTAGGCACAAAAAGCGGATTCATTTCTATGGCTTTTATCTGCTCTTTGAGGGTATCTAGTTCCATCTCACCCTCTAAAAGTAAGACCAACTTCTCGCCCTTTTTTGCATCTGGCAGAGCAGAGATGGCTATCTGGTCGTTTTCGCCTAAAACCTTGACGATTTCACTCTCTACAAGCCCCAAACTCACCATCTCTCCTGCTACTTTGGCAAAACGACTGTATCGGTCTACGATGGTGAGGAAACCATCTTCATCTAAACGCCCTTTGTCACCTGTAACGTACCAACGTATGCCGTCTAGTTCTTTGATAACCGATGCGGTTTTTTGCTCGTCTCCGATGTAGCCTTTCATGATTTGTGTACCACCGATAAGTATCATCCCCTCTTCACCTGTGGCTAGTTCTTCAAAACTCTCAGGATCGACTATCTTGAAACTGCTTCCTGGTACGGGTAGCCCTACAGTACCTACCTTATGACCTATCTGTGGTTTCCATGAATCTTGCATGAGTACGTCTGGTATGTTTATAGACGCAACTGGCGTGGTTTCTGTCGCACCATAGCCCTCGTAGATGTCTAGCCCAAACTTCGCCTTAAAGGCTTCGCGTATCTCTAATGGTAACTTCTCTGCCCCTGCAATGACCATGCGTAAATGGCTAAACATTAGTGGATGCAGCTTTTTGTTCCGTGTATAGAGCCTAAAGAATGTTGCCGTGGCAAAGAGCATGCTCGCTTCATATTTCGCTGCCATTTTACCTATGCCAAAACCATCGGTTGGATCAGGGTGACAGACAACTGGTATACCCTCTATGAGTGGCAAGAGTGTCGTCACCGTCAGCCCAAAGGAATGGAAAATGGGTAGCGTTCCTAGCATCACATCTTCATCGTTAGGGTTAATGAGGGTGATGGCTTGTTTGATGTTGCCCATCATATTTTTATGGCTAAGCTCTATGCCTTTAGGTGTCCCCTCACTTCCACTAGAAAAAAGTATCGCTGCGGTATCATCAAGATTTACACCTTTGACATACAGCAGGCTCAATAACCATGTAGGCAAGAACTTCACAAGCCCAAGTGTCAGTAAACCTTTGACTTTGCTCATCTTCTCTTTTACCTCTTCTAGGTAAATGACCTCTACACCCTCCAGAGCTTCTGTCATGTCAAACCCTTTGGCTTTGAGTTTGGTGACGAACTGTTTAGAACTCATCACCGTAGTAATATTGGCGATTTTCAATGCATGAAGCAAACTCTCTGTGCCTGAAGAGTAGTTCAGGTTTACTACTGTTTTACCTAAGCTCAACAATGCCATATTGCCCATAGACCCACCTACAGAAGTAGGCAAAAGTACACCCACATTTTGCGTGTTGTTTACCACAGGCTTGAGTGCAGAGGCTATCATAAATGTACCTGTAGCAAAACGCTCACCACTTACTTCTACCCCTGTAGAGTCTGCCATACAAAGCTTGCTTCCTGCCTCTTTTGCCGCGTCAATCCACGCTTTTTGTATGCAGGGTAAGGTGTTGGCGTAGGCTTTCCAACTTTGCACAGAGAGGTCAAAGACTGCTTTTTTTACACGTACTGCATCACTATGTACATCCAATGCTTCCCCAAAAGTCACAGAGATGTCTTTGTTTTTGTTGCGTTTCATCTTTTTAGAGGCGTACGAGAAATTATCTTCCCAAAGCCCTTTGAGGAAAAATGGCACGATAATGGCATTGCTAGCTTCCTTAGTAGCAAGTTCAAAACCTCTTTGAAAGGCTCCCAAATGCCCATTACGAGAAAGATGTCCTTCTGGAAAGAGTGCTACGGTCTCACCACGATTCAGTGCTTCTGTCACCAAAGAGAGTGCGGTTTTGCTCCCACGACTAGAGATAGGTATCACCCCAAAGAAGTCAAAAAATGGTTTAAGATACCACTTTTCATAATAGCTACGCTCCATCACAAAACGGATTTGCTCAGGGTATGCCATTTGGAGAATTGCCCAGTCTAAAAATGAGACATGGTTACCCAAAAGCAATACCCCTTTGTCTGCTTCGATGTTTTTAAGCCCATCTACATGTAAGCGGTACTTGAAACCGATAATCATACGCACTACATAACGAATGAGTGACTGAGGTAATTTGATAAACGTATATCCCATACCCACAAATGCCACCGTGGCGATGATGTAAAACAAGCCTGTAGAGCCTAAATCGAAGTAGCCAAAGAGTGCTGTAAGTATAAGGAAAAGAAACATACTCACATTTTGCATAAAGTTGTTTCCTGCAAGCACTTTTCCCAATATAGCGGATGGCGTGGAGAACTGTATCATCGCATTGAGCGGTACCATAAAGAGCCCTGCTGAAAAACCAAAGACAAACAAAGAGGTACCCAATGCAGTCAATGAAGTGAGACTTGGCATCATGTAAAGTGCCACAGTGACACCCAAAGCACCTAGAGGGATGATACCTGTTTCGATGTAATTTTTACTCACACGCCCTACCACCATGGAACCCACTATCATCCCCAAGCCAGAGAGCGACAACAGTCCTTGTGCCACCACGGTATCGGTCACCCCCAATGTTGTTTTAAGATGCTCACCAAAAATGGCCAAGACCACTTGAGAGACACCCCACAAGATGCTTAGTCCTAGAATGCTAAGCCATACCACTTCATTCTCTTTAATCACTTTGAGATTGGCTTTGAGGTAGTGTAGGTTTTGGTACTCTTTTGGCTCAAAAGTCATACTCTCATCTATGGCTACAGGCGTAAAGGTTTTCGCCAAACGTCTCGCAAGCAAATACTCCATAATGCTCGCAGCTATCAGTAAAAACCCTACAGGTTGTATGTACTGTAGTATCTCAGAGGGTACGGTGCTTCTGTCTTGTAAAAGTGACTCAAAAAAGAGTGAGTACACCACGGCACCAAGTAAAATAGAGACGATAGTCACAGACTGCACCAATGCATTGGCAGGGGCTAAGTTTTCGTTTCCTGTCATCTCTTTGATGAGCCCATACTTTGCAGGAGAATAGATAGCTGACTGTGCTGCGAGTACAAAGGTAAGCCCAAACGCTACCCAAAACCACCCCATAGTATAAGAAATAAGGATGAATGATGTAATCCCAATCGCTGCACCAGAGGCATACTCTATGACTTTGGTTTTAGGATACTTATCCGATATATATCCTGCAGGAGAAAAGAGAAAAATAAAGGGTAAAAGAATCAAAGCATTGACAATCGCTGTAAGTACAATAAGCTCTGAGCCCTCATAGGCTTTAAAGATAGTGTTTTGCAAAATAATCTTATGCCCCAAATCAGTCATCGCATTGAGAAATATAATCAATATATAAGGGGTAAATCCTGTAATTTTAAAGAGTGCTTTCATGGGTTAATCCTTTTTTACGTTTGTTTGATGTGCTTCTACTGTATGCATATTAAAGATATATGGCTTGAGGGTTAAAACCAAATCAAAAAGTAATTCATACCGTTCGTCATGTGCTTGTGTGTCATTTTCTAGAAGTTTACTTCCTACTTCATTTTCTTTATTTGCCAATGCTTGTGCTGTAGTGACATAAGCATCTAGCAATGTGCTATCCAAACCTAGTCTTTCTGCACGCAGAAGTATCTCTGCGATTTCAAGCTCTTTGTCTGAAAAACCTTTTGCTTTTTCAAAGAGATATTTTTTTTGCTGGAAGTGTTTTAATTTTGCCTCATCTATGCCCAACAGTGACAGAAACTCTTGTTTGGTATACCACTGACTACCTTTGCTTGCAGAGAGAAGCTCCAATGAACGTACCATCATATCAAAAGAGTCGTCAAAATCAAACTTATTCTCGCTAAAGATAGTCTGTATATCAGAAATACTGTACGAAAAATTATGCTGTAGATATTTGATAAATTTGAGTATCTGCACACAACTTTCATCATAAAGGTGTACATTGGGTTTGGGTTTGGAGGGTTCAGGAAGGAGTCCCTCTTTTATATAGTAGAGTATCGTTGATTTACTCTCATCACTTAGCGCCATGAGCTCTTTCATTTTTAGTGCCATCACTAGTCCTTTGTATTTAACTAGTGACAGTATAAACTATTTTTCCTTAAAGTGTAGAGTGATACTTTACGCTTTTCATATTTATTTCTTAAGCATCATCTTGCATTTCACTCTCATCTACAGTGAGTGCTTCACCAAAACCAAGTGCCTCTTTGACTTTAGCATCTATCTCTGCCATCATTTCTGGATTCTCTTTTATAGTTACTTTAGCATTCTCTTTACCTTGTCCCAGCTTCTGCGCACCATACGAGAACCATGCACCAGACTTGTCGACGATATCCATCTTGATACCATAGTCAATCAACTCACCAATATAAGAAATCCCCTCTCCAAACATAATGTCAAACTCTGCTTGTCTAAATGGTGGAGCCACTTTGTTTTTCACTACTTTTGCTTTGACACGGTTACCGATGCTTGACTCCCCTTGTTTCAGTGTCGCAATACGTCTTACATCAATACGCACCGAACAGTAAAATTTCAAGGCATTACCACCTGTAGTTGTCTCTGGTGAACCGTAACCCATAGTACCAATCTTCATACGAATTTGGTTAATAAATATTACCGTCGTATTTGTTTTGTGTAAAATCGCTGTAAGCTTACGAAGCGCTTGCGACATCAGCCTAGCTTGAAGTCCTACATGGGTGTCCCCCATGTCACCTTCTATCTCAGTTTTGGGTGTCAACGCTGCTACAGAATCGACAACTATCAAGTCCACTGCACCAGAACGTGCCAAGGTTTCAAGTACATCAAGAGCCTGCTCACCAAAGTCTGGTTGTGAGACGAGAAGATTGTCTGTATCTACCCCAAGATTTTTCGCATACACCACATCCAATGCATGCTCTGCATCGATAAAGGCACAGACCATCTCTTTTTTCTGACCTGAAGCAATAGTCTGTAGTGCCAATGTCGTCTTACCAGAAGACTCCGGACCATAAATCTCAATAATACGCCCCTGAGGTATCCCACCAATTCCCAATGCCATATCAAGCCCAAGTGAGCCCGTAGAGATAGACTCGATAGGTTCAAACGCCTTGTCACCCAATCTCATCAGTGTACCTTTACCAAACGTTTTGTCTATCTGCTTGATTGCCATATCCAGTGCTTTTTGTTTGTTTGCGTCCATTGCCATAGTCATATCCTTAACCTTTGTGTTGAAGTAATTTTATCTAAATAATCATTAGTTACTTAGTCATGGTGGCAGTTTAATACAATTTTGAAGAAATAGGCAAAAATATTGCAAATTGACATATTTTTTTATATTTAGGGTCAGAAGTAAAGTCTAATTTTGACAAAAACTTGACAATATCTCTATAAACTACCACACCATAAAAGTTAAATAGGTTCAGAAGGAATATAATAATGAAAAATAAAAACTTTTACTCTTTCTGCTTGGGAACCACTTTTATTTCTACTTCATTATTTAGTGCAAATATCAAATGCGAACAGTTTAAAACATACCAAGATGCCAACAATTATTATAAGGCACATAAACCTGATTATCAAGCGCTTGATAGAAATAAAAACGGTACGCCTTGTGAGCATTTAAAAAAAAGAAAAAAGAAAAAAAATATACGACTTATAATTTATAAATATGGATATCCTCATAGTATAGGTGGAAAATTTCCATCACTACAGTCTTGCGAAAAGAAGAAAAATAAACTCACTATATCTAATATAGGTTTAGACTATTCCTATAAATGTGAGTAAATAATGTATAAGATTATTATGCTTATTCTCATATTTTTTGTGACAAATACATTCTCTAGAGAAATACCTAAAGATAGCAAAATCCAAGGAATATTAAACATCATTAATGGTTCTAGTGCGGAGTGTGTCATGCATCAGTTCTATACACAAAGTGACTGGATACAAGTAGAAGGAGAAATTGGACGCAATGGTATAGATGGATTATATTATAAAAATAAGCATGGAGTGATTAAAGATGTTCTTGTTGCTGAAAGCAAATGGAATACATCAAGGTTAGGCAAAAGCGGAAAAGATAAATCTATCAAGCAAATGTCTCAAGCATGGGTACTTCGGGTCATCAATAAACTTATCAAAAAGAATCCCTCTCAAACCTATATCACCTTAAAAAAATTTATCGAAAATAATCAATATAGAGCAAGACTCTTTCGGCTAAAACCAAAGGCGAATAATACCATACAAATTAGTATTTACAAGATTAAAAATAAAGGATTAAACACCTTTGATGAGATAAAGGAGAGACAACTACCTTCTATAGCAATCGATCATCCTAAAAATGATTTTGAAAATAGAATACTCAATGCGTATAACGACTGCAGAAGTGAACAACTCCATAAATATCTTGGTATTTTGAAGCGTGCTGAAATCAGTATACTACTTCAAGACAATTATATTCAAAAGAAAGATATAAAATTTCTGTTGCATGAGGGATAAATACTCCTCTCATTCTACTCTTTGCCCTCTTATGCTAAAATACTCTCATACTAAAACAAGGTCACACCATGCCAAAAAACATCCAACTAGCCCACTCTCCAGATGCCGATGATATCTTTATGTATTTTGCTATCAAGTTTGGATGGGTGGACACCAAAGGATATGAATTTTCTAACATAGGGTTAGACATCGAAACACTCAATGTTGAAGCGATGAAAGGGACGTATGATGTAAGTGCCATTAGCTTTGGAATGTATCCGCTTATCAAAGAGGAGTATGCACTGCTTCGTACGGCTGTGAGTTTTGGTGAGGGGTATGGGCCTAAGCTTATTCGTCTCAAAGACAAAAAGTTAAAACGTAACTTTAAAGTGGCACTTTCTGGTAAGTACACCACCAATGCTATGCTCTTTCGTATCTACTACCCTGATGCACGTCCTGTCTATATGGATTTCTTAGAAATAGAAGAGGCGGTTGTAAGTGGCAAAGTAGATGCAGGCGTACTCATACATGAGTCTATCCTAAACTTTGACGAGAGCCTGGAAGTCGAAAAAGAACTTTGGGATATTTGGGTAGAGCTAGCAGGAGAGGGGCTGCCCCTACCTCTAGGCGGTATGGCGATACGTAGAAGCCTGCCACTTAACCGTGCTATAGATATAGAGAATATCCTTATAGAGGGCGTGAAAGTGGCAAACGACAGAAAAGAAGAACTCTGCAAAAAACTGGAAAATGACTCTCTCGTACGTATCTCCGACGAGATGCTCACGAAATACCTCGATATGTATGCTTCAGATGAGTCTGTAGAGTTAAATGAACTCCAACTTAAAGCCCTAGATACACTCTATACACTAGGATTTGAACATGGACTTTGGGATGCTCCTTTAAAAACTGAGGATTATTTGATACCTAAAGAGTATGAACATTTACGGAACAGCTAAAAGTCATTTTATACTTGTATACTAGTATAAAAAATGCTATAATCATACTAGTTTATAAGGATATAAATGAAAGAGACGTTTAAAAAACTTATTACAAACTTTCAAGAACGAAATTTTGGCACTATTGTTCCTAGGGATTACGACATCCCCACCGAAACCAAAAAGATAGTCTCTCTCATAGGTGTGAGACGTTGTGGGAAGACTTATATTCTTTTTTCACTTATTGAAAAACTACGAAAAAATATAGATACCTCCAATATCATTTATATCAACTTTGAAGATGATAGACTTTTTCCCATTGTATTAAAAGATTTAGATTCACTTCTAGAAGGCTACTACGAACTCTACCCACAGAAACGAGAAGAAAAAGTGTATCTTTTTTTAGACGAAGTACAAAACATAGAGGGGTGGGAGAAATATGTACGCCGTATCTATGACACTGAAAATGTACAGCTCTTTGTGACAGGCTCTTCTTCAAAGCTACTCTCTAGTGAAATCGCCACATCTTTAAGAGGGAGAACCATCACTTATGAGATATTCCCATTTTCATTCAAAGAGTATTTGGGATACAAAAATATAGAGATAAATCTCTACTCTTCAAAGTCTGTCTCTTACATAAAAAACGCTTTTGATGCCTATCTTGTAGATGGTGGATTTGCAGCGACTTTTGATGAAAATGCCGATGTGCAAAAACGTATACTCAAGGACTATTTAGATCTTATCGTCTACAAAGACATTGTAGAACGCTACCACATAAAAAACCAAAGCCTCCTCAAACACCTCATCAAATATATGTTTGTCAACATGGGTACACTCATCTCTGTCAATAAGCTTTACAACGACTACAAATCACAAGGCTACAAAGTGGGCAAGGACACACTACAAGACTACCTGTCTTACTTACAAGAAGCCTACACACTCTTTACAGTGCCTATACACAGAAACTCGGTAAAAGAAGAACAAAGAAATCCTAAAAAACTCTATGCCATCGACAATGGGTTTAAAAAATTATTTAATATCTCTATGAGCAATGACTATTCTAAACTATATGAAAACTTGGCATTTCTTCATTTGAGAAGAACTACCAATGAAGTCTACTACTTCAAGCAAACACAAGAGGTAGACTTATATATAAAAACAGACAAAGAGTATCTAGTCAATGTAGCCTACCAAATAGACGATGAAAAAACATTCCAAAGAGAGATAGATGCATTAGCAGAAGGCATGAAGTATTTTAATCTAACCAAAAGCTATTTGGTTACTACTGAAAAAGAGGAGACTATCCAAGTCGAGGAAGGAGACATAGAGGTGATACCTATGTGGAAGTGGTTAGTCTTGGAGGGAAATGATGCGTAATAAAAGGGTAAACCATGTACACTAAAACCATCGACTTCTCCAAATACTCCAGTATCAAAGTAGGACAGCCCACAGAAGTACTGATGATAGAAAAAGGAGATACTATCCCTACCGATAGATACCTCATCGGTGGTGCATATAACCTTCTGGTCTCTCCTACTCCACCTCCACTTATGATGCTCTCCAAAGACTTTGCTTACATAGAAGAAAAAGAGGGATTTTTAGAAATAGGTGCCGCTATGCCTACAGGACGCATCGTCTCCTATGCAAAAAAGAACAACATTGCAGGCTTTGAATTTTGCTCTAAATTGCCTGGCACGCTTGGTGGGATGCTCGCTATGAATGCGGGGGTTAAAGCGTATGAAATCTTCAATATCTTACACAGTATAGAAATATCGGGAAAATGGATACCCAAAAAAAATATAGAGCATGGCTATCGTTTTGCCAAACTTAATGGTATAGCTACCGCAGCTAGATTTGAGACAAAAGAGGGATTTAGCCAAGAGCTACTTGATTCGCTACTTAAACTACGTTCCAATCAACCCCATGACCCCTCAGCAGGTTCAGCATTTAAAAATCCAGAAGGTGATGCAGCAGGTAGACTGATAGAAGCAGTGGGACTCAAAGGGTTTAGAAAAGGGGATATGCAATGGTCTCATGTGCATGCAAATTTTTTAGTAAATTTGGGTGAAGGTACCTTTGAAGATGCAAAGTACCTTATCGACTTGGCCAAAGAAAAAATCTTTGAAAAATTTCATATCGTCATGCAAGAGGAGATTAAAATCCTTTAACCCAAATTATGCATTAGAATCGTTTCAAATTCTAATGCATATTTTGGGTTTAATCGCTACCGTGTTGTATACTCTGGGTCAGAACTCAATAGATATCTCTTTTTCGGTGTCTCGTCACCCATACATCTCACACATCTAATATAATTTGATTCTCTTTTATATCTTTTGTATGGGTAAGCATCTGCAGGATAGACTACATAATATCTACTATCTGTTGTAGGTGTAGATGACCAGAAATCATTATCACGATAATAACTAAATACTTCTCCTTGTTTTCTATGTACATGTACCAATTCATCAGAAGTAGGAAGTCTCCAGTCTGAATACCCAGCATAATTCAATCTTCTACAGTAATTGACAGCATGATTCCATTTTCCTGCTTTTGCAACAGAGTGATTTCGCTTAAAAGCACCATCTTCTGCATCTACATATGCCTGATCTTGCCACATTAAATTGGCATCTTGCTCAATGTATACTTTGTTTTCGTTACAAATTTTATTTGGAATCTTCGCTACTTCAGATAAATAAGGATCAATATTCCCCCCTGCCATTAACTGCATTCCAAATAAAAATATTCCCATACCTACTAGTGCTTTTTTCATTATCTGCTCCTTTAATGTCCAATATTATACAATATATTAATATAACATTTGTCAAACTCTGCTAAATTCTATTGCATATTTTGGGATTAAGGATAAATATCTATTTTTACCCCCCGTTTTACGGCTCTCCAAAGTTTGCGCATCGTACTATTGGGTACCGCAATACACCCCTCTGTCCAATCATGCGCAAAAGTATAATGATTTCCTATACCATGTGCATTCCACTTTGGCTGCCCGTGTATCGTGATATATCCCCCAGGATTCACTCCTAACCTCCGTGCTCTTTCTCTATCTTCTCTATCAGGATATGAAATCATAAGTGACCGGTATAATCTTCTGTCACATTTTTTGCGTACTATATGATAATGCCCTATCGGGGTTTTATAGTCACCTGCTTGAATTTTATGTCCTTTATCCGCATTTTTTCCTAAAGAGATACGACATTTTAGCACTAGTTTCCCTTTAGATAGTGCATACAGACGTCTTCTTTTTTTATAAACAATAAGCTTATCAATTTGAGGTCCTTTTACTTCTGCATGACAATCAAGCTCTCTTTGACACTCCTGT
>Ga0256833_1001400_pt1 | contig 17859 bp, 16 predicted proteins | sample 356284metaG_FD_190535 | JGI IMG/M metagenome (GOLD analysis project Ga0256833, IMG submission 190535) | Hydrothermal vent microbial communities from Mid Atlantic Ridge, Atlantic Ocean - 356-284 | ecosystem: Environmental > Aquatic > Marine > Hydrothermal vents | place: Atlantic Ocean: Mid... | reverse complement strand
GAAAAATATGGCTTTTCACATTCTTATCTAAAAGATATTGTCCCGCAAGAATTAAAAAATCAATACAAAAAGACTTATTATGCCAAATTTAATAAGCAAGCTTTCCAAAAACTCAAAGAGCATTATAACAATAGCACCGAAAAAGATATTTTTGACTTGTATTTGCTTTTGATTTACGGATTTAACCGAATGCTTCGTTTCAATTCAAAAGGAGTATATAATTTACCGGTTGGTAATGTGGATTTTAACAAAAATGTTGTCAATGCCTTATATAATTATTTTCATTTTGTAAAAAACAAAAACATTGTTTTTTACAATCTTGATTTTACGGAATTTTTATCAGAAATAGACTTTCAAAAGGACGATTTTGTTTATTTTGACCCGCCGTATTTAATTACATTTAGTGAATATAACAAACTATGGAACGAAAGAAAAGAATACGAATTGCTGGAAATTTTAGATGAGTTAAACAATAAAAATATAAACTTTGCCATATCCAACGTAACGCATTACAAAGGAAAAGTAAATAAACTTTTTTTGAATTGGAGTAAAAAGTATTTTATCCAAAACGTCAAAAGCAATTACATCAGTTATCACGATAATTCGATTAAAACATTTAATGAAGTTTTGGTTACTAATTATCAATCGAAAACTATTACTCAAACAAATATGTTTGAAACGAAAACAATTAATTTTGTGGCAAAAGAAATAACCGGCAAATTATGACAAGAAAAGGCACAAAAAGAAAACCGGAATACAAACAAATGGCGTTTGAAACAGCCGTTAGAAATCCCGAACGATATTTGGAAATTTTAACCGCTCTAAAAGATTTTGATGGCATTGTATTAAATGATGAAAACTTACTTGATATTGTTTCACATTTATATTTGGAAAAAATTGTAAAAAGTGACAAAATAAAAATAGATGAAACGACCACAATTAACGATATTAAGGATCTCGTCATTGAGGTAAACAGCACTCGAAATTCCGATGGCGGTTTTCCAAAAGGCTATCCGGCAAGATTTTGGACGTATATGCGAACACCTTCCGAATTAGGTTTTGTTTATGCACGCTATGGTGAAGTATTTCGTTTTTCGGAAATTGCAAAAAAATTAATCAATGGTGAAATTGACGAACAAGAAGCATTTTCCATTCAATCAATGAAATACAACCGAAAAAATCCCTATCGTAATGTATCTAATGATTTTAACTTTTTTAGGTTTATCTTACAAGTTCTATTAAAATTACGAGAAAAAGGGCATTCGTTAAGTTATGAGCAATTTATTGTCGCAATGTTTAGCAAAGACGGAAATGTAGATAATTTTTTGAAAATAATTGATGATAACACTTTTCCCGATTTTAAGAGTGCTTATGATTTCGTAAAAAAAGAATATGGGGTTACTACAAAAGTCGAAACCGTAACCCGAGATTATCCGGACGTAGTAAGGAGAGTTTTGATTATTTCAGGATTTATAACTATCAGGTATACAGGCAAAAAACTCATTCAAATCAACGAAAATAAATTGGATTATATCAAAGATTTGTTGTCCGTAGATTTTGAATTAACCGAAACGGAAAAAACACAAGCAAAAGCTTATTTTGAAAAATTGGATAGTATAAATGAAGTGTATATTAAACTCATTTTAAAATATCGCGAACAAGACAAAATTGATGGCGAAATTTATAGAAATCAAATTTTTAATATCATTAAAGCCTATAATATAGATGAAGAAAAAATAACGGAAAGTATCAATAAAATAGGAAGCAGGAAAACTGTAATAGAAGAGTTTAAGGAAATACCGGAGCCGTTAAAATTAGAATTTTTCATAGCCATTTTAATCGCATTAAAATATGGAAAGCAATTTGCTATCAGGCCTAATTACAAAGCAGACCACATAGGTAAACCCTATTCACACGCCCCCGGAAATAAAGGAGATATTGAGATATTTTCCAAGCAAATTTATTGGTTGATTGAAGTTACGCTAATTCGTAACAAAACCCAACAATTAAATAGTGAAACAACTTCTGTAATCCGGCATTTATATTCCAATGAAGAATTTGCCGATAGATTGAAAAAATATTTATCATTCGTTGCGCCCGTGATTCACCAAGACGTAAGAGAATTTTATCATTATTCAATAGTTCAAAGTAAATCAAAGGGTTATGAAGTAAATTTGAAGCCTTATTCGGTGGATGACTTTGTAAAAATCACACTTAAAAAAGAAAACTTTGCGGATATGGAACAATATACTAAAAATGTGATTAATGAATTTAGAAAAAATTTGAATTAAGATTTTAGTTTAAAGTATTTTTTTGAAACTAAATATTTACCAGAATTTGACGCATAAGTTATAAATTTGTTTATTTTTGCGGCAAACCATAAAAAAAGAATATGGCTATTAAATTAAAAGGAGATAAAGAGATAAAATCTGCGCCTTCCATTATGCAAAAGGCACTTAAAATAAATCTAAACGAAAATATATACGGAACTTTTTCCGAAATTGGAGCGGGGCAGGAGACTGCTCGTAATTTTTTTAGGGCGGGAGCTTCGTCGGGAACGGTTGCCAAAGCTATGTCTGCTTATGCCAAAGAGTTTAGCGATGCAATTTACGGTAGAGAATCGGACGGAAGGTATGTTACCAAGCCGCGTTTGTTGAAAATGTTGAAGCATGAAACGGATTTGATGGAGCAACGTTTGGAACGTTCGGCTTTTCCCGACAGAATTTATTTTTCGTATGCCAATACAGTTTCCACTATTGATTTTTCAAAGAAAAACAAGGGGCACGGTTGGGTAGGAATTCGTTATCAACTCAATCCGTTGGAAGGATATAATCAGATAATTTTACATATTCGTTTTCATGAAAATGACTCTAAACACCAACAGATTACTTTGGGGAAGCTTGGGGTAAATTTGATTTACGGAGCATTTTACCATCATGACGATCCCAAGGAACTTTTGATTTCTTTGTATGATCATATCGATAAAGACAAAATTGAAATTGATATGATTAATTTTTCCGGTCCCAGGTTTACGTTTGTAGACAATCGTTTGATGAGTTTGTTGTTGGTAAAAAACGGATTTACCGAAGCCGTAATGTTTGGTCCCGACGGTTATAATATTTTACCTGCTGACGAATTGTATAAAAAAAATATTTTAGCTTTGCGAGGAAGCTTCCGTCCGGTTACTAAATTGGCTGTGGATATGTTGGAAAAAGCCAAAGACAAATTTTTTAAGGAAGCCGATGTAAAAGAAGAACGTAAAGAAATTATTTTTGAAATGACTTTGGATAATTTGTCGTATGAAGGAGATATCAATGAAAGGGATTTTTTGGATAGAGTAAATTTATTGAGTTCGCTTGGACAATACGTAATGGTAAGTAATTTTAGAGAATATTACCGTTTGGTCGAATATTTTTCACGTTTTACAAAAGAAAAAATCGGACTGATTATTGGTGCCAATCATCTGGTTAAACTTTTTGACCCTACGTATTATAAAAATCTATCCGGTGGAATAATGGAAGCTATGGGAAAAATGTTTGAAAAAAATTTGAAACTTTTGGTTTATCCTTATGCAGAGAAAGATTCCGAACAAGTAATGTGTGTAAAAAATATAGAACTTCCCAAAAAAGAAAAATTGCTGTTTGATTATATTAATGCCGAGAACAAATTTGAAGACATTAAAGATTACGACCCTAAACTTTTACGGACATATAATCGTGAGTTGATACATCAAATACAAAGAGGGGAGAGCGGTTGGGAAAAATTGGTCCCGGAAGGTATTGCCGAATTGATAAAAAAACAAAATTTATTCGGTTATAACAAAATCAAAAATTGATTATGAAACAATTTAAAATTACTTTACCCAAATTCAGTAGGGGATATCATATTATAACTGATATTATTGAAAATGAACTGCGAGATGAATTTCCGCAAACGGGCATATTACATTTGTTTATTCAACATACTTCCGCAAGTATAATGATAAATGAAAATTATGATCCAAGTGTAAGAGTGGATTTGGAATTAGCTTTTAATGATATAGTAAAGGAAGATCAACCTTATTATACCCATACCATTGAAGGTAGTGATGATATGCCGGCTCATATAAAAGCGGCTATGATTGGCACAGATATTAGTATTCCAATCACTAACGGTAAGTTGAATTTAGGCCAATGGCAAGGCGTTTACATTTGTGAATTCAGAAATAATGCAAGCAATAGAAAGCTAATTGCCACTATCATCGATTAATTTCTCTTATTGATAATTTTAAATGTATCATCTTTGTAAACTATCATAATATAGTCTATGAGATTATTTATCTGAGAGACTTGTATAGGAATATTTTGTTTTGACTCCGGATGATTTATGTTTGCAATTTTTTCGGTTTTTACTTCTACTTCCACATAATCCAAAGGAGTTTTGTTCTTATTATCCGTTGCCAGTTTGGAACTTTTTCCGGTTATGAACCATTCCAAGTCCAAATCAGGAAAATGTTCTTTAAACTTTTGTAAAAAATCAAATGAAGGTTTATTTCTTCCGGATAAAATATGTGAAATACTGCTTTTTTGAACACCCAAAATCTCAGCAAATTTAGAAGCTGACAATTCTCTCTTGTTCAACCATTCCTTTAATCTTTTTGATATGCTATTTTCCATTTGATTATTTTTATTTACAAATGTAATAAATTTTTATTTCCGTTTTATAATTTATAAATACTTGTCTATGAATTTTAATTTTAAAGATTTGTTTTTTCTAATAGCAATTATAAGTTTTAATAGCCTCTTGCATAAATCAAAACTTAAATTGACACTCATAATTATTTGATTATTAGCATTTAATTAAATAATAATAAGAAAAATTTATGTATGTTATTGGGGGTTTTTAATTTAAAATATATATTTTAATAAGCATTGAAAATTAAAAATAGTTATATGATTAATTTTAAATTATCTTAAATGCGCTTTAATAATTATTTAAAATATGTATAAAATTATTGTCAATAAAAATACTTTTTTTATATTTGCATAGAAATCACATAAAACTAAGAAAATGGGAAAATTTAATTTAGATGAAGTGGATTTGCAGATCCTCGATATGCTCATTGAAAATGCAAGAATGCCTTTTACCGAAATAGCAAAAAAACTGCTTATTTCTGCTGGAACTGTTCATGTCCGTGTCCGTAAAATGGAGGATGCCGGTATTATCAAAGGCTCAACTTTAATTTTGGATTATGATAAGTTGGGTTATTCATTTATAGCATATATTGGTATTTATCTTTCCAAAACTTCTCAAACACGTTTTGTCTTAAATCGTTTAGAAGAAATTCCCTTTGTTACGGAATCTCATATTACAACAGGAAAATTCAATATTTTCTGTAAAATAAGAGCAAAAGACACTCATCATGCCAAAGAAATTATTTTCAGAATTGATGATATCGACGGTATTATCAGAACGGAAACAATGATTTCATTGGAAGAAAGCATCAATGACAGAAAACGATTAATGCATGTAATTCTTAAAGATTTGATTTAAATTAAGAATACTACTATTTATTAATTATTTTAAAAGTGGTAAAGTTATCTTTACTACTTTTTTTATTTGTATAAATAGGTAAAAGATTCTTTGAGCAAATTCATATTATTGATAGTTTGATCAACGACTACTTGTCCTTTATCCGATAACAAGACAAAATTTATATCTCCATTGATGTTTTTCTTGTCAAATGCTAGATATTTTATAATATCTACTATCTCTAAATCTGAAAAAAACGGTAGCGGATATTTTTCCAGAATTTTTTCTTTAATTGAGTTTACAAATGTAAAATCAATTAAATTACTTTTATATGATAAGTAAGCAGCCAAAATCATTCCGATAGCAACAGCATGTCCGTGTTTTATGGGTTTGCCGGATTGATAACCGTAACTTTCAATGGCATGTCCAAGCGTATGCCCAAAATTCAAAGATTTTCTTACCCCCGATTCATAAGGATCTTGTTCAACTATCATCGCTTTTATATCAATTGATTTTTTTATCATTTGATCAAGATTATGTTCAGGAAAGTTTTTGAGTAATTCGTTCCAATAATCAAAGTCGGCAATCAATCCATGTTTAAGCATCTCGGCATAACCCGAAAGAAACTCATCTTTGGGAAGTGTTTTTAGAAATTCTGTCCAAATCAAAACCATTTCGGGAGTTTTAATATTTCCGATTTGATTTTTAGCGCCTTCAAAATTAATCCCGTTTTTTCCACCAATGGCTGCATCAACCATACCCAATAAACTGGTCGGAATATGTATGAACTTTATTCCTCTTTTGTATGTTGTAGCTGCAAATCCTCCAATATCCGTTACAACACCTCCGCCTAAATTTATAATCAGGCTTTTTCTATCGGCACCTAACGATAACAATTTACTCCAAATCTCTTGTAAAGTTCCTATATGTTTATTTTTATCTCCGCAAGGAATTGAAATCGTGTCAAAATCAAAATCAATTTTCTTTTGAAATAAAGGTAAACAAAATTTATGTGTATTTTGATCAGTAATAACAATAATCTTTCCGGGATTATACTTTTGGATAAATTTATTTAGTTTGTTTTCGGCTTCTTTCTCAAAATGGAACATATTGCAATTTTTGGTCAAAAATACGTCATTTTTATTATTATAACGTGAGTTCGATAAAAGAATCGAAGCAAAAATTCAATAAATACGTGTGATACAAACTAATTTTTCTTATACTAACGGGTTAGTTTAATAAAAATTAGTGCAGTAGATTGCGTGTTTAGTGGATTTTGGCTCGAAATCAAATACTTCATTTGTTAAACAAATTAAATTTATTAATAAATATTTTAATAATTCATTTTAAATCAATAACTTATAAAAAATAAAAATAATTTCTTATATCGAACTCACGTTATTATATTTAAATCCAAATGAAAAGAATAAATTCTAATAAAAATCATTTTTAAATTATCTAAACTTTTTATTTTTGAAGAAAAAAATAATGAAAAAGAATATATTTGATAATACGGAAGTGGCATTTGCTTTGAAAAGTGATGCTGAATTGGAAAAAGCTTACTGGTTGTTCAAACTTATAAAAAGTGAATCCTTGGTAAAATTATCAACCGGTCTAACAAAATTTGCACTTAAACATCACTTTCCCATTGAAGGTATCATCAAAACTACCGTTTTTGATCATTTTTGTGGAGGGGTTACGGAAGAAGATACGTTAGATTTGGTTAATAAGCTTTATAGCAAAGGAGTATATTCAATTTTGGATTATTCGGTAGAAGGAGCCGAAAATGAGGAAAGTTTTAATCGGGCTTTTCAAAAAACAATGGAGTTAATAGATTTTGCCAAAAACCGAAAAGAAATGCCTTTTGCCGTTTTTAAGCCCACCGGTATGGGGCGTTTTGAAATTTATGAAAAAGTAACCACCGGAAAAAAATTAACCCAATCGGAGGAAAAAGAATGGAAAAAAATAGAAGAAAGATACGAACGTCTGGCGCAAAAAGCCTATGAAAACGATGTGCCCTTAATGATAGATGCCGAAGAAACCTGGATGCAAAAAGCTGCAGATGACTTGGTGGAAAAAATGATGGAAAAATATAATAAAGAAAAACCCATTGTTTTTAATACTTTACAATTATATAGGAAAGACAGGTTGCCATATCTTAAAGAACTGTATAAAAGGGCTAAACAAAAAGGATTTAAAATAGGAATGAAATTGGTTCGCGGTGCGTATATGGAAAAAGAACGGGAGAGAGCATTGGAAATGGGGTATGAAGACCCGATTTGTAAAGATAAAAATTCTACTGATAAAAATTATAATGAAACATTAAAATATATGGTAGAACATATTGAAGATATGAGTGTTTACGCGGGAACGCATAATGAAAATTCTGTATTGTATTTGATGAATTTGATAAATGAATTTAATTTGGAAAAAAACGATTCACGTGTTTGGTTCGGACAACTTTTAGGAATGAGTGACCATATTACCTTTAATTTGGCAAAATTGGGTTACAATACCAGTAAATATATTCCATTTGGTCCGGTAAAAGATGTAATGCCGTATCTGATTAGAAGGGCCGAGGAAAATACTTCCGTTGCCGGTCAAACCAATAGGGAACTGGAATTATTGTCCAAAGAAAGAGAAAGAAGAAAATTAAATAAGTGATTGAGTTTGTTCACAAGTGTAATTTACAAATGTAAATTACACTTGTAAACGCATTCCGTCATATCCCAAAAATACATTATCAGGTAGTTGCTTGTTTATTTCTTCATATAATCCCATATGATGACTGATATGTGTCAATACCGCTTTTCTGGGTTTAATTATCTCTATCATTTCCAAACTCTCTTTTAAATTCAGATGCATTTTATGTTCTTTGTGATGCAAAGCATTGATAATTAATAAGTCAACCTCTTTAATTAAATCTATACTTTTTTGAGGAATAGTCTTTGCATCTGTTATATAAGCCATTCTATCAACTTTATAAGCATAAATAGGTAAAGTGCCGTGCATTACAATAAAAGGTGTAATTTCTTTTCCACCGATAAAATACGAACGATAGGCTTTGGGAGTAAAGGGAGAAACCTCCGGCGCACCGGGATACCTATTTACTTTTGTAAAAATGTATTGGAATCTTTTTTCCAAATCCTCAATAACACGTTCTTGTGCATAAACAGGTATCGGGCTTTTTCTTCTAAAATACAAGGGGCGAATATCATCTAAACCGGCTGTATGGTCAGCGTGTTCATGTGTATAAAAAATACCGTCCAATTTTTCAACTTTTTCTCTTAACATTTGTTGTCTGAAATCGGGTCCCGTGTCTATTACAAATGTAAACTCGTTCCATTTCAATAGTGCAGAAGTGCGAAGTCTATTATCTTTCGGATTTTGTGATTGACAAACTTTACATTGACAGCCTATAACAGGAACTCCTTGTGAAGTGCCTGTGCCCAATAATTTTATTTCCATTTATTTTTTAAGCAAATTTACTTTTTTCATTTATCTTTTGCTAAAATATTTAAAAATAAATTTTGTCTTTTCGAAAACTCAAATTATATTTGTTTTGTTTATATTTATTTAATGAATAACAAAAAACAAATTTTTTACGGAATTATTATTTTTATTATATTTCTGTTAATTTTTACTACCGAAAAACGCAATGGCAAGATTAGTTGGTATCCTACTTATGCAGTCAATCATAAAATACCTTTCGGAACTTATGTTTTCTTTCATGAAGCTCAAAATATTTTTAATGACAAATTGATTTCTACCAATCAAAGTCCTTATATTTTATTAAATCATTCCACCGATACTACCGGTGTTTATGTTTTATATAATTCCAACCTTAATTTTGCTAAAACCAATATATCAAGCTTGTTAAATTGGGTTAAAAAAGGTAACAAATTATTTCTGTTTGCCAATACATTCAATCAAAAATTATCCGATACCTTAGGTTTTACTACTGAGCGTTTTTTTGCTAATAATTTTACGGATTCGATTTCCGTTTATTTAAAAAATAATGATACTTCTTTTTCTATAAAACAAAAATTTTTTCCTTATATTATAAAAACAAAAGACAGTTTAAATCCTGATATTGAAAAACTCGGTTTTTTTGATGATAAACATAAATACGCTAATTTTATAAAAATAAAACTTGGAAAAGGTAATATATATATCCATTCATTTCCCGTAGCATTGACCAATTATTTTATTTTGAATGAAGATAATTTTAAATATGATGAATTTTTGCTCAACCTTATAAATACTCCCGGTAATATTTACTGGGATACGCATTATCAAAACGGGTCCGGAAAGCAAGGTTTGTTTAGGATTTTAATGGAACATCCGGCTTTTTTATGGGCATATCGTTTAATGTTTGCAGGAATTATAATTTTTATTATTTTTCAAGCCAAAAGGCGTCAAAGACCTATACCGGTGGAAAAACCTTTCACAAATGAAACACTTTCTTTTACTAAAACAATTGCAGAAATGTATTTGGAAAACAAAGCTCATGACGAAATGTCCGATTTACAAATTCGGCTTTTTTATGATTGGTTGAGAGCAAAAACACAAATTATTATAAATGAACCTGTTGATGAAGAAACAATACAAAAAATAGCTCAAAAAACAAAAACTTCTCCGATAGATGTTCAAGCGGTTTTTGAAATGATAAATTATTTGAGAAACGTGCAAATAATACGCGCAAAAGATGTGCTTAAATTAGAAAAACTCATTGAAAAAATAAAAAAATAGAAATTATGGAATATAACAATAGAATAGAGATAGAGCGATTACAACAAAGTATTGAACAAATTAAAAACGAACTTGGAAAAGTCATTATCGGACAAGAAAATTTTATAGAAATGCTTCTAACGGCATTGCTTGCCAACGGTCACGTATTGATAGAAGGGGTGCCGGGTATTGCCAAAACACTAACGGCTAAATTATTAGCCAAAACTTTACAAACCGGATTTAGTAGAATACAATTTACCCCGGATTTAATGCCTTCCGATATCTTGGGAACATCGGTTTTTAATGTCAAAACCCGTGAATTTGAATTTCATAAAGGACCGATTTTCAGTAATTTTGTTCTGATTGATGAAATAAATCGCGCACCTGCAAAAACACAAGCAGCATTGTTTGAAGTAATGGAAGAAAAACAAATAACGATTGACGGTCATAATTTTCAAATGAAAGAACCTTTTATTGTTCTTGCCACTCAAAACCCTATCGATCAGGAAGGAACTTATGCTTTGCCGGAAGCCCAACAAGACCGTTTTATTTTTAAAATCAAAGTAGGTTATCCCGATTTGAAAGATGAGTTTGATATTCTTAAATCTCATCACGAAAGAAAAATCAGTCAACCGGTAGATTTGATTCAACCTGTTATGACAGCAGAAGATTTGATAAAATACCGAGAACTTGTAAAACAAATAGTAGTTGAAGAAAAAATATTAAAATATATAGCTGAAATTATTCATAAAACACGTAATCATTCGCATATTTATTTAGGCGGTTCGCCAAGAGCTTCCATTGCTACTTTGAATGCTTCAAAAGCTTATGCTGCCTTGCAAGGACGAGATTTTGTAATTCCGGATGATATTAAAAAAGTTTTACCCAACGTATTACGTCATCGTATTATTTTAAATCCAGAACAAGAAATGGAAGGTTTAACGGAAGAAGATATCATTGAAATGATTACCGAAAGTGTGGAAATTCCCAGATAATTGTGAAAAAAATATATCAACATATCAAAAACTTATATTTACATCCCAACTTTTATTTAATTTGGGGCATCGGTTTATTCGCTTTATTTTTGGGATATTGGTTGGATTTTACATTTGTAATCGGTAAATATTTGTTTATATCATTGATTTTAATCACGGTAATAGATTTTTTATACCTTTTATTTTATGGAAAAATTGAAGCCAAAAGAAAAATTCCGGATAAATTTTCAAATGGTGACCCCAATCCGGTAAAATTAAACCTATCCGGTAATTATCCAACCAAAATTTTTATAAAAGTTATTGATGAACTACCATACCAATTTCAGAAAAGAGATTTTATCATAAATTTAGTCCTAAAACCGGGAGAAGCCAAAGAATATACTTATAGCTTACGTCCGGTAAAAAGAGGAAATTATATTTTCGGAAATTTGAATGTTTTTGCTTATTCTCCGTTAAAATTGGCTTGTTATCGATACCGGTTTGATAATCAAAAGGCGGTTAAAGTTTATCCGAGTTTTTTACAAATGCGTAAATACGAATTGATTGCATTGACCAACAAATACGGAATGGGTATGCGAAAAATAAGAAGGATAGGGCATACTATGGAATTTGAACAAATCAAGGTTTATCATAAGGGAGACGATTATCGTTCGATAAATTGGAAAGCGTCCGCCAAACACAACAAACTGATGGTCAATCAGTATCAAGATGAACAATCGCAAACGATTTATTCATTGATTGATATGGGTAGGACTATGAAATTGCCATTTAACGGTATGACGCTTTTGGATTATGCTATAAATTCAACATTGAGTTTTTCCAATATCGTAATGAAAAAAAACGATAAAGCCGGATTGATAACTTTTGAAAACAGAATCAAAACTTTTATTAAACCCGGAGACAAAAAATCCGATTTAAACAAGATTTTTGAATCTTTATATGCTGTTGAAAATCAATTTAATGAAACGGATTTTGAGAGATTATATACTTTTGTCAAAGCTAATATTAACAAAAGAAGTCTATTGATGATCTATTCCAATTTTGAACATATCGGTTCTTTGCGCAGACAGATTCCTTTTTTGAAAAAGTTAGCCAAAAAGCATCTGGTGGTTTTGATAATTTTTGAAAATGTTGAATTAAATAAACTTATACAATCCCAACCGGTTGATAACAAAAGCTTGTATCATAAACTGATTGCAGAGGAATTCGCTTTTCAAAAAAAATTGATGATGAAAGAGCTTAAATTACACAAGATCCACAGCATTTATACCAAACCGGAAAACTTAACCGTAGCTACGATAAACAAATATACCGAACTGAAAGCTAAATCGTTGATATAATGAAATTTATAAAATTTGCTTTAATAATATCTTTAAGCATTTTGTTTTTGACTTCTTGTAAAGAAAATGCTACAAAAACTAAGCATAAGGAACCGGTTATTAAAAAAAAGAGAGAATATAGAAATTTCTCTAAAAAAAATTGGATTGAACTCAAAAGTCTGGATACTACTTTTATTTACGATATTCGATATGCTGGGAAAAATAATTTTGTTCATAAAAAAATGTATCCTTGTGCAAAATGTTATTTAAGACCGGAAGTTGCTCAAATTCTTGTAAAAATTCAAAGTGAATTAAGAAATAAAAATTTATCTATAAAACTTTTTGATTGTTATCGCCCTGGAAAAGTTCAAAAAAAATTATGGGAAATAAAACCCGATCCACACTATGTTGCTAATCCCAAAAAAGGTTCTATGCACAACCGAGGTTTAGCAGTGGATTTGACCATTGTAGATAAAAACGGAAAAGAATTGGATATGGGAACACCTTTTGATTATTTCGGTAAAAAAGCCCATCAAAACTATAAAAAATTACCCGATACGATTTTAAAAAACAGAGCTTTATTACGAAATATAATGGAAAAATACGGCTTAGAACCTATTCGAACCGAATGGTGGCATTATTCCTATCGAAAAAAAGATTATCCGGTGGAGCAATGGGTTTGGGAGTGTGATTAGACTTTATCGCACGTTATTGTATTTTTATTTTTTCTTTTGCTCTAATTCCATTCAAAAAAGAAGCCACATCCATTTGTTTTTTGCCTTGTATTTTGACAATTTCCGGTAAAATAAACCCATCATCGGTAGCAATTTTCATTTGTTTTTTTGTAGTAATTACAGTAGCAGGTTTCAAATTGTGTTTTTCATTTACAAAATTGCTTTTGTAGATGATGAACTTTTTAAAATCCTCTTGTGGATGAGTTTGAATTTTTGTCCAAGCTCCGGGATAAAAAGACAAACCTCTAATGAAATTATGAATTTTTTCCGATTTTTCATTCCATTGGATTCTCGTATTTTCATTGTTTAATTTCGGAGCTTTTTTGGGCAAATCTATTTTGGGTTGCGCTTGGGTTTTGATATTTCCGCTTTCTATTAAATCGATGGTTTCCAACACCAAATCACTTCCGATACTCATCAACTTATCATGTAGAGACGAAGCATTGTCCTCGGATAAAATAGCAACTTCTTTTTGCAAAATAATTTCACCGGTATCAATTTTTTCATCGATAAAAAAAGTAGTTACCCCGGTTTGGGTTTCTCCGTTAATAATTGCCCAATTAATAGGAGCAGCCCCACGATAATCGGGGAGAAGGGATGCGTGTAAATTAAAAGTTCCTTTTTTAGGCAAACCCCAAACTATTTCGGGTAACATACGAAAAGCTACTACTACTTGAATATCGGGATTCAATTTTTTTAATTCCGCATTAAACTCTTCCGATTTCAAATTTTTCGGTTGCAAAACCGGAAGCCCAACTTGTTCGGCATATTGTTTTACGGCACTTTTACGCAATTTTTTTCCACGTCCGGCAGGCTTATCAACCGAAGTAACTACACCCACCACATTGTATCCGTTTTCTATCAATTTTCTTAAACTTTCCACGGCAAATTCCGGAGTGCCCATAAAAACAATTCTAGACTTGTTATCCATAAATTTTGTATTTTTACAAAGATAAAACAATCCTGATAATTCTTATGAAAACCTATAAATTACTTTCAGCTGAGCAATTCAAACAATGGGATTCACAAACGATGAAAATCCAAAATATTTCTTCAATCGATTTAATGGAACGTGCCGCAACAAATATTTTCAAAAAAATACTCAAAAACGAAAAAGAAATTTTGAAAAAACATACCATTGATATATTTTGCGGGATAGGAAACAATGGCGGAGATGGTTTGGTTTTAGCCCGATTGTTTCACCAAAAAGGTTTTGATGTTCGTTGTATTATCGTGCCGTTTTCAACCAAAACTTCCAAAGATTTTGATACAAATCTTCATCGGTTAATGCAATTGCCAATTGAAATAGAAACCTTTACCGGACAAACGAAAATTTCAAAAAAATCTATCGTAATTGATGCCATTTTCGGAACAGGTTTATCACGACCCGCTGCCGGAATTGCACAAGAAGCCATCAAACTTATCAATCAATCCAAAGCTCAAAAAATATTGAGTATTGATATTCCTTCGGGTTTATATGTCGATAAGCCCAATGCAAAAAATGATTTAATCGTAAAAAGTGATTGCGTTTATACCATAGAACTTCCGAAGTTAAGTTTTTTCTATCCGCAAAATATCGAGTATGTAAAAGATTATAAAATTGTAAAAATCGGATTGGAAAAACAAGTTTTAAAAAAACTACCTACTGACAAATTTACTTATAAAATACAACCGAGAAAGGTATTGAAAAGACCCGATAATTCATATAAAAATATTTTTGGACACGCTTTAATCATCGGAGGAAGTTTAGGAATGATAGGAGCGGCTATGCTTTCATCAAAAGCGGCATTGCGAATAGGTGCGGGCTTAGTTTCGGCTTATATTCCAAAATGTGGATATATTCCGTTTCAAACTGCCGTTCCCGAAATTATGGTAAAAACGGATAAAAATAAAAAATATATTTCTAAAATTGATTTATCCAATGCTTATCAAGCCATTGGAATAGGCCCTGGCTTGGGAACGCACAAAAAAACACAAAAAGCCGTTTTGGAATTTTTTTCCAATCAAGATTTTCCCTTGGTAATTGATGCTGATGCACTAAATATTTTGTCTTTAAACAAAGAATTTCTAAACAAAATTCCCGAAAATAGTATTTTAACTCCTCATCCGGGAGAATTTAAACGCCTAACTGGTAAAACTTGGAACAACGATTTGGAAAAAATTCAGTCAGCCAAAGCATTCGCGAATAAATATCAAATTATTTTAGTGTTGAAAGGAGCTTTTACATTGATTACCAACGGAAAAAAAGTTTTTATCAATCCTTATGCCAATTCCGCTCTGGCAACTGCGGGTAGTGGAGATGTTTTAACGGGAATTATCACGGGTTTACTCACACAAGGCTTTCATCCTTTTAAAGCGGCAAAAATAGGTGTGCAATTACACAGCCAAGCAGCGGAAATTTTTGATGACGATATCTACTTAAAATCGAGTATGATTGCCAGTGATATTATTAAAAATCTAAAATTCTTTTAGTGTGTATCCTTATCCAAATAATTAGGAACACCATCGCCGTCAGTATCATCGTTGGTAGGGTCGCCGTCGCCATTGGTATCTTCATCTTTGGTTAAAACACCGTCGTTGTCATCATCTTGGTCAAAATAATTAGGATAAATATCTCCGTCAGTATTATCATTGGTCGGATCTCCATCACCATCCAGATCTTCCACTGAATTGGGGATATTATCATTGTCCGCATCCAAATCTGCCAAAAATGTTTTAAATGAAAAAATCAAAGGAGAATAGGGGGGAACTTTATTTTGGGCAAGATGATAATAAGCCAGACCCGAAGGGGTAATAAGCATGCCTGCACCATATCCGTCAAAGCTTACCGTACCATCATTATTTACGGTATAGGTGCCGTCTTTAAATAAAGGAATTACATTTTCCCAGGCTTTTATAGTGTTTCTAGGATAAAACCATCTGGGTAAATTATCAACCGTTTGGTCAAAAACTTTTCTATTTAATAACCAACCTTTATAAGAAACCAAAACATTATCATATTTTGTAAAGCTATTGCCGGTGCCTATTTCAAAAGGAATATAATACAAATCGTAAATTAAATCAGACACTTCCGGATCGGCTACTTGTAAAACTTGTAAATTCGGATCATCCCAAATGGAAGTCTGATTTTGCGGATCATCCAAAGTATCTAAAACTACATTATATTGAGTATCCAGTTCATACCTATGGGTTTGCATAAAATGGATAATGGAGTCTTTTTCTACATTATTGTATTGCTCTTTACGGTCTTTGATTTCAGGTCCGTTATTAACATCCTCATCCTTTTTACAATTGGTTGTAAACAATAAAATAAAAACACCGATTAAACCTAATATTTTAAATTTCATAAACTAAATTCTTAATGGAAATAAGCCGCAAGATACAATTTTTATTTATTTTTGTCAATCCATTAACAAAGTTTTAGCAAGTATATGAGAGTAGATAAATTTTTATGGGCAGTTCGTTTCTATAAAACCCGAAGTATCGCAACCGATGCTATAAAGAAAAATCATGTTCGTATCAATGGAATTGTTGCAAAACCTTCCAAAGAAGTTTATGGTGGGGATATTTTGGAAATTCGTAAAAATCAAATCGATTATAAAATTCTTGTACTGGATACGCCCAAAAGTAGAGTAGGCGCCAAACTGGTTCCGCAATATATCAAAGATCAAACACCCAAAGAAGCTTTTAAACATCTTGAATTGCTAAAAGATGCCAAAAATTATTACCGTAAAAAAGGAACCGGTCGCCCGACTAAAAAAGACCGTAGGGATTTGGAGGAATTTTTAGGAGATGAATAAAATAAAACGTCGCTAATTCTTGTAAGAGTTGCTGCTTGGAACGATACCGACACTAAATTTCTAAATGATAAAAAATAAAATGATTAAAATTAACATATTTAGCCTTATATTTTTATTAATAACTTCCTGTAACTCAGCAGATAATATAAAACAAAAACCAATGAAACAAACTTTGATAACACCCCCTATTGCAAAAAAAATCCCAAAAAAATTAGAAAAACACGGTGATGTCAGAATAGATAATTACTATTGGCTTCGCGAAAGAAAAAATCCCGAAGTGATTAAATATCTTGAAGATGAAAATGCTTATTATGAAGCAATGACGCAAGAAACAAATGAATTGGAAAACACTATTTTTGAAGAATTGAAATCTCGTATCAAACAAGAAGACGAATCCGTGCCGTATTTTGAAAACGGATATTATTATCAGACCAAATATTTCAAAGGCAAAGAATATCCCGCCTATTACAGACGAAAAGGAAATTTGGACGCAAAAGAAGAATTAATTGTTGATGTAAATCATTTGGCACAAGGACATAACTATTACCATTTGACAGGATTGGAAATCAGTCCCGATAACAAAATTGCCGCTTATGGCGAAGATACGGTTAGTCGTAGAAAATACACATTGAAATTCAAAGATTTAACCACCGGAAAATATCTTAAAGATGAAATAAAAAATACTACGGGACACGCCGTTTGGGCTAATGATAACCAAACGGTTTTTTATACCCGAAAAGATCCGGAAACATTAAGGGCTTATAGAATT
>Ga0256833_1001399_pt1 | contig 17865 bp, 19 predicted proteins | sample 356284metaG_FD_190535 | JGI IMG/M metagenome (GOLD analysis project Ga0256833, IMG submission 190535) | Hydrothermal vent microbial communities from Mid Atlantic Ridge, Atlantic Ocean - 356-284 | ecosystem: Environmental > Aquatic > Marine > Hydrothermal vents | place: Atlantic Ocean: Mid... | reverse complement strand
TACGTTGCAGAGCACAACGCGCCGGGCAGCTCCATCAAGAGTATATGGGACGCCCTGTGGGCGGTCATAGTGACGACCACCACGGTAGGCTACGGGGATATCGTCCCAGTCACGCCCGAGGGGAAGTTCATCGCGGGGACGCTAATGGTTCTTGGGGTCGGCATAATGATGTTCCTTCTAAGTAATCTCGCGACAATAATAACGAAGGTCACAGTCCACGAGGAGCTGGAGTCCATGATACCCCCGGCGGAACGGGCTAAGAGGGAGATAATCAGGGAGGTCCAGAGGCTTGAGGAGCTCGACGATGAGGAGTTCCAGAGGCTTATAAACCTTATGAATACTGTTCGCATAATAGAGGGGACACCGTCTAAGATCAATGAGATATTAAACGTTGATCTCCAAGGTACCAGTGGGGAGGGGAAGGCGGTAGCGTAGGCCTTCTATACCTGTGTAAGGCCGGTAGCAGAGTGGGAGGAACGCTTTGACGAGGAAAGTGGAGGGGGACTGGAAGATAATACTCGTGGGGCGGGACCAAGCCCTTGTTTTATCTTTAGACAACCCAGGATTTTACCCTGAACATATAATTATAATTGATAGGAGCGGGGAAGTGCGCGTCTACCACCAGGCCGGGAAAGCCGGTAAGAAGGGCAGAGTAGAGAGCAGGCAGGAGGCGGAGACCCTCATCCCAGCCCGCCCAGCCGGAGGCCCGGAAGGTCGTAGTGATGTTAAGGCAGTTTTCGACCAAATGTTCCGCGGCTTCGCCGATATTATAGCTAGGGAGGTTCCCGGCGTCGAGCTGCACGAGATTGTCGGTCGAGGGCTCGATTCCCCCGTTAAGAGTGGGGTCTCTACGAAATGGCCTGCAAACGACGATTACGATGTGCTTAAAACTGTTGAGCGGCTAGCATTGCAGGGCGGGAAGGTGGTTTTCTTCACGGGCGATAAGAGGCTGGCCCGGCAGGCTGAAGCTCTAGGGCTCGACAATGTCATAGTCAAGTATATGCCTCCAAACGAGTATACTGGGAAGGAGAGCCTCGCGAGGGCGATGATTAAAGCCATAGTGGAGGCTATGGGTTCTGGCTGAAGAAGCGTATAGCCTCGAGGTATAGGCTGGGAGTACCTATATCTACGAATACTGCCGGTTGCGATAGTACAGCGCACAGCTCCCCTTTTTCCGCGAGCAGTACTAGAGCGTCTGTAAGCTCTACTTCTCCCGTCGAATCGTTGGCACCCGCATTCTCCAGCGCGGCCATTATGCTTTCCGTCGCGAAATAGTACATGCCGCTTACGGCATAGTTGGAGGGGGGCGTGGAGGGCTTCTCTATGAGCCCCCGTATTCTCGCGTACCATTGCGCCGCCCTCACACCTGTAGGCCTCCACTCGCTGCCAGGCATTATCACGCCATACCTTCTCGGATCCTCCACTTCTATCGTGTGTATAATGTTGCCGCACTCGCCCTCTACTTTGCGGGCCGCTTTAACGAAGCTCTCCACGACCGGCCTCCTATCGGGCGTGTAGACAGAGACGTCTCCCAGGTGTACTAGGACCTTCTCCGTGCTGACAGCCTTCAACCCTCTTAGGACGGCGTCGCCTAGCCCTTTTGGTGAGGGCTGGTCTACCCATATTATGGTGCTGTCCTCCACTTTCTCATAGAACCTTGCAAGGCTCCTGGCTTCCCTCTCCTTGCCTTTAGATATTAGGAGGTCGTGGAAGCTCCAGTCAACGATGAAGTGGTCCTGGATTATGCGTTTTCCTCTTCCCACGACGAAAACGAAAACGCGTACCCCGGCATCGTAAAGGTTCTCAAAGACTATCTGCAGGAACGGCTTGAAGACGAGCCCTCCCTCCCCACTCTGGGGGAGCGGGAGCATCTCTTTCGGAGCCTCCTTAGTGGCTGGAACCATCCGGGTCCCGAGCCCGGCGGCCGGTATGACAGCGGTTAGATCGGTTCTAGCATCCAATTTACGATCAACCCCTGCAGTACTAATTATACCGTCCGACCACAATTATTGTGCCGCGAACGTCTATTTTTATACAGTACAGCGTGGCCCGGGGAGGAGGTGAAAGGGGGAGTGGAGCCCGAAGCGTGGGACTGCGTCGAGGAGAGGGTGGCCGAGGAGTCCCATGTAGCGGAGCACCTAGCAGATAGGGGCGAGCTGGTCGTATCCACACCGTGCATGATCCTCTACATGGAGCAGGCTGCGAGGAGATGCCTCGACTCGAAGACGGGCAGGCCTAGCGTGGGCTACAGGGTGGACTTCAAGCATAGGAAGCCTGTAAGGCCGGGGGAGAGGCTAGTGTTGAAGGCTAGGGTTTTCGAGTTCGACGGTAGGAGAGCCCTAGTATATGTGAAGATCCTGGGCCCGGAAGGGGTTCTGGTCGGGGAGGGGATAAATGAGAGATACGTGAGGTAGGACCGTGCTGTTCTCCGGGAAAATATAATTGCGCTAGGAGATACTTTCGGGAACGTGTATGACACGCCTATGCGGGTGGGACGCATGGTTTCTATTGATCTTGACATGCTTAAACAGACCGTTATGGCCCGGGGAATCCCAGGCTTCGAAGACGAGGTTAGAAAGTTCATTCTCGAAAACGTTAGTGGGGACAACAGTAACATAGAGGTCGACGAGCACGGCAACATAATTGTATTATACGGTGGTGAGGGGCCCCTCCTCATGTTCGCGGCACACATGGACGAGCTCGGCCTGCTAACAACAAACGTTTTCGACGACGGCAAGATAAGCTTCCGGAAGCTCGGAGGCATAGACGACAGGGTACTACCGGCTAGACACGTGGAGATACGCGGAGATAAAGGGTATATCCCAGGAGTAATAGGGTTCCCAAGCCCACACCTGAACTTCGAGCGCGAGCAGAATGTTATACCATGGCACAAGCTGAGAATCGACATAGGCGCTAACAGCAAGCGTGAAGCAGTCGAAATGGGTGTAAAACCCGGGCAGCCAGTATTCTTCAAGAAGCACTGGACAATCCTAGCCGGGGGCAAGGCGGTATCCACGAGGGGGCTCGACGATAGGGTGGGAGTATTCATACTGTTACAGCTGGCAAGACGCCTGAGAACGGAGCCTCCAAGAGATAGGAGGGTTGCGCTCGCGTTCACGGTGAGAGAAGAGATAGGCCTGTGGGGCGCCTACGCGCTAGCCGCAAAATACAGGCCCGACGCGGTGATAGCTGTCGACACCATGGCCTGCTGTAGGCCGGAGATAACGGGTGAAATGCGCCCTGGAGGAGGACCAGCGTTAAGACTGGCCGATAACCTTTACATCGCGACCAGCAAGGTGGCAGATATGATACGTAAATCGGCCGAACACGCGAAGGTGAACCTGCAGGTCGCCACAGGAGGGGGCTCGACAGATGCGAGCGCCTTCCAGAGGCTGGGAGTACCGGCGGCAGCGATAGGAATACCCTTATTGAACACTCACACCTTCGCCGAGATAGTATATCTGGACGATATTGCCGGCGCCATAAAACTGCTGTTAGAAGTCGTATACGGCTGAGCCCTAGATAATGTGAATGCTAGCAGACCAGTCTAGTGGTGGAGGAGATACACGGCATAATCCAGTAGAACCCCCAGGCTCACCACCAACCCTATAACCAGGTTGAGGTTGAACGCTCGAGGAATATTCTCAAGACTCCTGGCAACCATTAGGTCAGCGTACAGCATGAGAGCCCCTCCAGTAAGGCTCGACACTAGCGTTCCAAGCCCTGCCGGAGGATGATAGGTGAAACTGCCCGCAAGGAAGAATATCGTGCTCAGGACGTGGGAGGCTATAGCTACGAGCAGAGCGCCACGGGCACCTAAAAGCGCCGGCACGCTCCCCAGGCCCATGCGCCTGTCAAAATCCATATCCATTATACTATAGATTATGTCGAACCCTGCAACCCATAATGTTACGCCGAAAACGTAAAGCCAGGGCACACATTCAAGCACGCGGGCTAGACTATCGTATGTGGAGCCCGCGACGGCCACAGCGCCGCCGAAAACTGCGAACCCCAGGACGAGCCCCAAATGGTAGTGGGGGAAGCTATGGTATCGTTTAGCGTAGGGGTACGTTAGTGCTAACACCCAGAGTAGGGGGCTCAGGAGCAGGGCGTACCTGTTGAGGAGAGCGCTACTAGCATAGTAGAGAAGGCTCCCCACAGCAACCAGGGCCCAGGCGCACTTTAAACTGACGGTCCCCTGAACTAGAGGCCTACTCCTGCTCCTGGGATTTGCACGGTCAATATCAAGGTCCGCTATATTATTGAACGCCATAGCCGCGGTTCTCAGCCCGAACAGGGCCAAGCCGATCAGAACTGCCTGCTTAAGGTTTAACGGTAACCCTGTCAGCGCTGCCCCGGCATAGGCGAAGGGCAGGCTGAAGAGTGTGTGCTCCACCCTTATGAGGCGGAGCACGCCGTGGAGCCGGCTCCTCCTAGGAACCGCCCCGGGATCCCAGCGTGGCACGCCCCCACCGGCTTGCTGCCCGCGGCTAGCCATCTCTAGTGCACCTTTCAAACGGGCCGTGAGGTTTAGAGCCGAAGAGCTCCTCGTAAACCCGGTCTGCCCACTCCCGTAGCTCTCCGGTTTCCGAAACGAGCTGGGGAGGCCTCCTCCCGCCACTCTCCTCGGGGAGCTTGCGTGTCGCATCTATCCCGAGCTTCCCACCATATCCTGGTGCGCGCGATGCAGGGTCGAGCATGTCGGTGTGAGCCCCGTCTAGGACGATGACGTCCCTCTGGGGATCAACATAGCTTGTCACGGCCCACAACACCTGGCACATGTTGTGGGGATCCACGCTCTCATCTACAACGATCACCATTTTTGTCAGGCTAGTCTGCCCGACCCCCCAAAGCCCGGAGATCACCTTCTTCCCATGCCCGGGATACCTCTTCCTTATGCTCACAATCATCGCGCCCTGGAAGACGCCGTGGACGGGGAAGTTCACGTCGACTATCTCGGGGAATATCATTCTCATTAGTGGGAGGAAAACCCTCTCCACAGCCTTCCCTATGACCGCATCCTCTAGGGGCGGGAGGCCGACGACGCTCCCATAATATATCGGGTCGTCCCTGTAATGCATCCTGGTCACGTGGACCACTGGGTACTCCTCTATAGGGCTATCGTAGAAGCCCCAATGGTCGCCGAACGGCCCCTCCCTGCTCGTCTCGCCAGGGACAATATAGCCTTCAATCACGACCTCAGCATTAGCGGGAACATGCAATCCATTATCAAGCCTGTACAGCTGTAACCCCCTACCCCTCACTATCCCAGCGAAAAAGTACTTGTCCAGGGGTGGGGGGACAGGGGCTACGCCCGTGAAGAGAGTGGCCGGGTCGGACCCCACCACTAGGGCTATAGGGATCTCCCTGCCTTCCCCGTACTTCTCGTAGTCCTCCGCGCCCCGCTTGTGGATCTGCCAGTGCACTACTGCAGTCTCACCGTCCACGAGCATGACCCGGTAGACGCCGATATTGTAGGAGCCAGTATCCGGGTCCCTGGTAACCACGAGGGGGAACGTCAGGTAGCGCGACGCGTCTCCAGGCCACGTCTTGAAGGCCGGGATGAGGTCCAGCGGGGCCCCACCACTAGTGATAGTGTGCGATGTGAAGGGCGCCCTCCCAGTCTCGCCCGGGAGCATTCTCGCCATACCGCTAGCCTCGCGTAGCGCCTTCAACTTCTCCCGGAACCCCATGGGCGGCGGCTGGAGAGCGCTCCTGATAAGGCGGAGACCTATCTCCTCCAGGCGCTCGACACCTAGAGCGTCACGGAAAGTTTCAAGGCTTGGGAAGAGGTTCCCTGCTACCCTCCAGTCCGGGTACCCCTTGACATTCTCAAATAGGATTGCGGGACCGCCACTGTACATTACCCGTCTTAGGAGGGCGGGTATCTCAAGTATGGGGCTAGCCTCAATGTTTATCCTTGCCAGGCTCCCCCTAGATTCTAGCCATTCGATGTATGATCGGAGATCCTTTAGAGGGTCGGGTGATCCCATTGTTTCGACCTCTACATGCTCCCATGCTACAGGGATTACCGTTCGTGGTAGAGTTTTATATTGGAGGTGATAAGCATTCACCACTGGAGAGTGGTGTAGGATGAGGAGGGCTAGGAGCGGATGGGGGGTTATAGCCGCAATCATAATAGTGATCCTCGTAATCGCCGGAGCAGCAGCGTACTACCATAAGAGTGGGGGACAAGCCCGGACGACCGCCCAGACAGGCCAGACCCGCACGGCCAGCCAGGCGAAGACCGGGAGCCTAACGATAAGGGCTGCAACGCTCCAGGGGGGAATAAGCACTCTCGACATAATGCAGGCGGCGCACCTCCTCGACAGTAAAGGGTACAACCTCAAAGTGCTCAGACTACAGAAGACCCCCGACATAATAGCGGCCCTCGCAAAGGGAGACACCGACTTCGCGGTCATACCGGCCGAGATGGCGGCGAAAATGATAGAAAACGGGGCTAACATAAAGATAGTAGCCGTAGACATGCTGCAGAACCAGGCAGTACTAGTTAGAGGAGACAGTAACATTAGGAACGTGACCGACCTCAACGGTAAACTCGTAGGCGCCGTAGTCGCGAGCGGGACATACAAGATTTTCAAGGCGTACATGAAAATAGCGTACAACATGACAGTAGTAGAGGAGAACACCAGGAAGCCAGGCGTCATAAGCGTGGTAAACGTGCCCCCAGGAAGCATCCTAGACGCGCTAAACCAGGGGCAAGTGGACGCGATAGTGATATGGGAGCCCTTCGTAAGCCTAGGCCTAGCCCATGGCGACAGGATACTCGCCAGCTACCCTGAGATGTGGAACAAGACGGGCCTAACAGGAGAGCCGGTAATGCTGGTATGGGTTGTGAGAGGCGACTTCGCCGCTAAACATCCCGACGCGGTGAACGCTTTCATCCAGGCCAGGGATGAGGCGGCGAAAATATGGGTCAACAATAAGACCTACACGTTCCAGGTCCTCGGGAGCCTCTACAAGCTGGACAGTAAGGTTCTAAACATACTGTACAACAGGACCGTTATCGTGACAGGAAACCTCAACAGCGGGCTGATCAAGAGTATCAGGAGCGAATGGTGGCTAGCATGGAAAGGAGGCTACCTGCCAAGAAACCCCCAAACAATACCGGACACCGTCTTCTACAAGGGCTAGGCTGGATATACCTGACTATTTTCCTCCTAGCAGTATGGATAGTCCTCTCCCGATCATACCCCCAGCTCATACCCACACCCACCGCCACCATCGAAGCGCTCGAATCCTACGGTACAGCGAGGATCCTACACGCTGTCAGGATCACCCTAGCTAACAGCCTCATAGGCTACGCTATAGCGCTAGGCCTAGCAGTCCTGAGCGTCCTCCTAAGCTACGCCAGCAGGCACTTGGAGGCGTTCTTCAACGCCCTAAACACTCTGGTCCAGAGCATAAGCGTTCTCGTATGGGCAATAGTCCTAGTAATGATATTCGGGGTGACAAGCAGGAAACCCCCCATACTCGTAGTGACCGCGGCGACCTACCCGGTCCTACTCTCAAGCCTGTTCGGAGCGGTGAGAAGCATCGACTCGAGGATCATGCTTCTCGCGAGGAGCCTGGGCGCGGGGAAATGGGAGGAGCTATTCTACTTCGTACTCCCAGGCACCATCCCCTACCTGGCCGCGGCAAGCCGGACCGCGATAGGGATAGCACTAAGGATAAGCGTTGTGGCCGAAGCCTTCGGTAGTAGCGGGGGAGTTGGGTACTGGCTGGTTTTCAGCTACGATTACGGGTACAAGGAGGGGGTGTTCGCCTGGGCGCTGGTCCTCGTCGTCCTCATGATAGCGGTGGACATGCTCCTACTCCGGCCCGTGGAGAGGTGGAGTGAGAAGTGGAAACTGTAATCGTTGTGGAAGGACTGGTAAAAACCTACAACGGCGAGCTAGTCCTAGACCACATATCCCTGAGGGTGCGTAAAGGTGAGAGCGTGGGGATAGCCGGCCCTAACGGGGCCGGTAAGAGCACGCTTCTCAGGATAATAGCGGGGATAGAACCCTACGATGACGGTATCGTGCAAGTCAAGGGCAGCATAGGCTATGTGCCGCAAGACATCATACTACTCCCCTGGAGGACCGTGAGGGGCAACATACTCCTAGCGGCAAAGATAAGGGGGATCCCGAGGCTGGAGGCCGAGAAGATAGTTGAGGCCGAGGCTCCCCGGCTCGGACTGGAGGAGTACCTGGACAGGTACCCAAAAGAGATCAGCGGGGGGACGAGGCGTAAAGCGCAGATACTCATGGCGCTAGCCCTCAAACCAGACATACTCCTCCTCGACGAGCCGTTCACCGGGCTGGACTCCTCGACGATAGAGGCGTTACAGGAGACTATCCGGAGGCTGAGAGAGGAGTACGGCCTAACAATAGTGACGGTGAGCCACATGATGGACGAGCTCACAAGCATAAGCGACAGGCTCATACTGCTAACATATAAGCCGGCCAGGATTAAGGCTGTAGTCGAGCTGTAAGCCGCGCCCGGAGGGAACTGTCGTTGAGGTTATATGGTATGAGAACAGCTTTTAAACTGCTTGGACCGCACATTTGAGAGACGGGCTCAAACGTGTGCCCGGCCGAGAATAGAGGATTAGACCTTCTATCCAGGACTAAATGGACCTATATTTACTTCACAGACCTCCAAGGGGTTTTCCGCAGGGTTCTAGTAAGATCCGACATGCTAGACGAGGAGGCCTTCAGGGAGGGACTGGGCAAGCTGGACGGGAGCAGTGTTAAAGGGTTCACGAGCATAGACGAGAGCGACATGGTCCTTAAACCGGACCCGGACACTATAATGCCGTACCCGTTCCACACGCTGGAGGAGCCCGTCGCGAGGCTCATAGCCGAGGTGTACAAGCCCGGCGGCAAGGAGAGGTATCCTAGAGACCCCAGGCTCGCGGCTAGGAGGACTGTAGAGCTCCTAGCATCCCAGGGCCTGCACGCAGTTATGGGTGCCGAGCTCGAATTCTTCATATTCGACAGTGTGAGCGTACAGGTCGAACCGTGGTATCAGAGCCTGGAGATCTCCAGTATAGAGGGGCCATGGGAGGGGGAGGCTCCGACCCTGAACCTTATGAAGGACGGCTACTACGTGCCGGCCCCCCGGGATACTACGGAGGATTTGAAGCTCGAGATAGCGGGCGTCCTCGAGGAGTACTACGGTATAAGGGTCGAGGTGCTCCACCACGAGGTCGCCGCGGCCAGCCAGCACGAGATAAACTTCCAGCCCGGCAACCCCCTCGAGACCGGGGACAGGATCCAGCTGATAAAAGAGGCTGTCCGGACGATAGCCGCCGAGGAGGGCTACGCGGCGACCTTCATGCCCAAACCCCTATATGGGGATAACGGTAACGGCATGCACGTCCACGTCAGCATATGGGAGGGCGACAAGAACATATTCTACGACGAGAACGACGACTACGCGGGGATAAGCCAGTACGCACGGTACTTCATAGGCGGGATAATAGAGCATGGGAGGGCCCTAAGCGCGATAGTCAACCCAACGGTCAACAGCTATAAGAGGCTCGTCCCAGGCTTCGAGGCACCAATATACCTGGCATGGAGCAGGGCGAACAGGAGCGCGGCGATAAGGATACCAGTCTACAAGAAGAAGATGAGCAGTGCAAGGCTAGAATACAGGAGCCCCGACCCGAGCGTTAACCCTTACCTTGCACTCTCAGCAATAATACTGGCAGGCCTGGACGGTGTGAGGAGGAAGATAGACCCCGGCAGCCCGGTGGACGAGAACATATACCGTATGAGCCCGGAGCGTCGGAGGCAGCTGGGCATCAAAGTGCTCCCGCGCAGCCTCGACGAGGCGCTTGACTGTCTCGAGACCGATAACGAGTGGCTCCTCCAGGCATGGCCCAAGGAGCTCGTGGAGGCCTACATAGAGCTCAAACGGGAGGAGGCTAGGACTGTTAACAGCTACGTGAGCCCGGCGGAGATACAATACTATTTCGGCCTCTAACCGTAATCCTTAAACCTTTCCTCGCCAACAATAAGCCCTCTCCAATGGTACCCCCTAGCCTCCCAGTAGCCGTCCAAGTACTCCTCACCCACTAATAGCATCCGTAGCCACTTAACACTCTTCCACCCGTAGAGCCGTGGAATTACGAGTCTAACCGGCCCCCCGTGCTCGTATGGCAGTGGCTTCCCGTTTAGCCCCACAACTACCATAGCATTCTCTAGGATCACCCTATCATAGGGGAACACTGCAGTGTACCCCTTAGCGCTCACAGCTATGATCCACCTACCACTAGTATTGTACGAGTCTAGAAGGTCGAGAAGCCTGACCCCCGACCATTCGATCCGGCCAACGCTCCAGCCTGTAACACAGTGGAAGTCTGCCTGGAACGTTTCAGCCCTACTCTCAAGCTCCCCCAGGCCTACCCTCCTTGAAGGCCGGGGTCCCCCAGCGCTATACGGGCCCACCAGGATCTCGCCTGTCGCGCCAGTCTCCCCACCGTCCTGGAGCGGGGCTTCAGCCGAGTATACAACGGGCTTCCTTATAGTCTTCTGTCCCGGGGGTGACGGTGGAGGATCGAGGGGCCCCTCGACCCCTGTTAACCGGGGGGTGAACATTGAGGACCGGGGAACACCCCCAACAACACCCCTATACACCGCGCCAGCCCAAATAATACGGCCAGAGCGGGTATCCCTCACAGCCCTAGCCTCATACAGGAGGCCCCTCGAATCCCTAGCGACAACCTTGTACACGTTAAACCTCCCGCCTATGAGCTCCGCCGGTAGGACCCTCCTCTCAATACCATCAGCAGAGAACCCTTCCAGGACATGAACTAGACCTTCAACATCCCTAAGCACATCCCCCGGACCTGCAGAGGCGCGTGGGACGCACTCCACAACCGTCGGGGTCCCAGTAAGGCTCGTGGCCCACGAAGAGTAGACCTGGCACTCCCTGACCCCACCCTCCAACACGGGCACCACCAAAACCGTTACCGAAACACATTATTCCCCCTACAAGCGGAAAAGAAATAGTATATAATGGTTGGAGGCCTGCCGGGGCGAGAGCCCCGCAGTCCTCGGGGCTAGCATGGCTGTGAGCCTCGGAGGCTCCACCCCTAGGCTCCAACCACTACTACTTTCCCTCCCTGCCGGGGCCTTACAAGCCAGTATCCTATAGCTACTAGGACTAGCAGAGCCCCCACTATAATATAGGGGAGCCTGGGGCCCAGGGGCTTGTAGCCGTATAGGGCCCCGCCTATCATCGGGCCAACAATCATGCCCAGATTGTTTATAGCGTTCGACAGGCCAACTATAGCGCCACCCCCGGCCCCCTCGACTAGGGTCGCGTTCCTCGTGAGAGGCATGCTGGCCCGCGAGCTGGCACCGGCGAGCAGGTAGAAGGCCAGCAGGCTCCACAGGCCGGACGCCATGCCTATACCTATACCTCCCAGAGCGGCGCCGAGGAGGACGCTTGTCAGCGCTATAGGGAGTCCTCTTATGTCCCCGAGCCTTCCCGCTACGAGCCCTACTGCCGCGCCGGCAAGGCCTGTTAGTAGGAGTATGTTGCCGAGGTCCTGTTTAGTTGTGCCGAATATTTCGTGAGCGTAAATGTAGAAGTATTCTCTCATAAGGCCGCTCAGCATGCCTACAGTGAACGCCGCCACCAGGACCCATACTATGAGCCCGTGCCTGGCGGCCCGGGCGATGTTACGGGCAAGCCTCCTACCCCCCGCCTCCGGCGTCTCGACACCGATTGTCGATATGAGTAGTGTCACGCCGGCCAGGAACATTAGCACGCTGCTCCACCTAATCATCGCGGCGTAGCTAGCATGGAGAAGCCCGAAAAGCTTGTTGCCGAACGCTATCCCTACAGTGCCGATGGCGAAATATATGCTTAGAGCCGTGTTACTCCTAGGCTTCGCTAGATGGGCGGTTATTGTTTGCACGCTCGGCCACGTGAACCCTGCCAGGAGCCCCCACAAGCCCATGAGGACTAGTATCGCGCCCACGCTATCCATCGAGGGGATAGTGTACGCTATCAGGCTCGCGAAGAATACAGGGGTCGACGCGAGGATCCAGCGTATCCTCCTGCTCAGGTCCCCGAGGAATCCCCCGAGCACGCTGGCCAGAGCCCTACCGGTCATGAACCCGCTTGTCAGCCCGGCAGCGGCCAGGACGGAGCCGTGGAGCGTGTAGCGGACGAAGTAGGCGATGCTCGGCCTGTTAAGCCCGCTAGCAGTGCTGGCCAGGAACACTGCTACCAGTATTCCAGCATACCTCCTGGTCCACAAGCTATACTGCACCCTCCGCCTAGCAGGCCTACTGGTGGTGTAGGGAATAAACGTTCTCCTCCTAGCCGCTCAGCCCACCCTCTTGTAGGCCCTGCTTCTAGCCAGGTGCTTCTCCTTCTCCTCGGGAGTGGTAACGTGTATGTCGGCAGGATGGTATGGTGTTAGTCTCGCAGCCCTCCTAGCCGCTTCCAGCCTCCTCCGTATCTCCTCCTCGGAGAGCCTCTCCCGTGTCACAACGAGCAGGTCAACGTCATGGCTCCCTTCCAGGTCGCCGCGAGCCACGCCTCCCACAAGGTATACCTCCGCCTCCCTGAAAACCTTTCTCAGCTCAGAGGCAAGCCTCGGGACCCACTCCTCCCATCTCTCCTTCAACTCTTCTCTGGCGCGGAGCCTCTCGTCAATATACCTCGGCATGGTCCTGCCCGTGACCTTCCTGTATAGGAGCTCGACCAGTATGCTACCTGCGAGGAGGGAAACGAACAGCACTATAGCCTCCCTGTCCAGCACTGCCATCCTATACAGCATTATTGCTAGGGCGGCTACGCTCAGGATTGTGCCTAGAAGCGTGAGGACAGGGCTGGCACGGGTCTTCCTGCGGAGCTTGTAGGCCGCATAGTTCACGCTCGCGAATACTAGGAGGAAGCTCCCGCTACCTGCAGTGCTTATCTCGTCCAGTGTGGCCCCGAGGGCTAGGGCGAGGCTTAGAATAGCTATTATGAGGAGGCCCTCATAGGCCCCCCTCCAGACCCGCCTTCCCAGTATCTTAGGCGCCTGGCCATACTTTGCTACAACGTACGACATGCGGGCGGTACCGTAGAGGGTCGCGTTTATCGCGCTCCCAGTGCTTGCGAGCGCCGCCGCGACCACGAGGAGGAAGCCAGCCTCCCCCAGTCTTGGCTCCACCACTATTGCTAGCGCGTAATCTCTAGCCTTCGCCACCTGTTCTGGTGTGAGCGTCCCGCTAGCAACGATAGCGACAAGAACGTAGACTGTTACGACAACGATAACACTAGCGTAGAGAGCTCTCGCTAGAGTGTCGAGGCTTGACGCGTCGTGGGCGGCGTTGGATACGAGCTCGAAACCCTCGTATGCCAGGAATATTATCATACCGCCCGCGATGATGTTCGTGAGGGGCGGCCAGTGGCTAGGGCTAAGCTTACTCCAATTTATCATCCCCCACGCTACGATAACCACGAAGATAAGCACTGAGAGCTTAAACCCTACAAGGGCCAACTCCACCCTACCACTAGTCTTAGCGCCCAGCAGGTTCACGAACGTCAGGGACGAGATAACCAGTATGACGAGAACAGTGTAGGCCTCCCGGTAGTATCTGGGCCCAAGAACGCTAGCACCATAGCTTCCAAAAGCATGAGAGTACAATGCTATCATCACGATATAGGCTGCCAGGAGCATGATGTTCAGGCCGCCACTAACAATATTGTCACCGTAGGCCTGGACTATGAACTCTATAGTTCCGCCCTCACTGGGGAACCTCCTAGTCAGCTTAGCATAGCTATAGGATGTTAGAAGCGCTATAAGCCCGGCTAATAGGAAGGCTAGGAACGCGGCGCCATCGCTTAGCTGTAGGCTTAAGCCGAGCACAGCGAAAATACCGCCGCCTATCATGCCGCCTACTCCAATGGAGAAGAGCTCCCAGAATCCTAGCTTCCCGGACCCGCCACTCGTCATGTCGGGACGGCACCAAGCATAACACTATGCGCAAACGGTTTAATAGTATTGTCGGAGCTAAAATATTATTTAAAATATATAGTAGTGCTCCACCCCCATAGACCGTCTTCAACGAGACGATACTATAAAGCCTCCAGGCCGCCGGTCGGCCGAACACTCATACTTATAGGGCTCTATGAGCGTGAGAGCAGTCTTACCACAAACCTCCTCCGGGACCACAAGACCCGTTTCAACAATCCTCGCTAGCCTCCTGAGAGTTCCTGCCATTAGGCTTAAGCCTGGCAGCCCTCACAATAATATACCCCCAATTCCTATGGCGGTGAAGAAGTCTGGGAACAACAGTCCGAGGATGACCGTTCCCGTGCCGACGTCGCCTCTCTCGATAGTAAGTACTATAAGAATAGCGCTCTCGCGCGAGGCCTTCTCGCCGCACCCAGTTTTTAGCAGTAGCGGGGTCATAGTAGAGGTAACCGTTTGGGCCTCAGTAGTACGCGGCCATATTCAATACTATACGCTCCTGGCTGGCTCCTTAGACGTTAAAGATATTATATGTTAGAGGAATTTTTATTTCCTGTCCTGAACGCTACTGTTATTCTTGTTCCACAGGCCGGAGGACCTGCTCCACAGCAGCCTACCGGTCTCATCCCTAATCTCGACTATCCTATGATAGGGGATCGCGGTATCATCCTCCAAGTATATAGCCCAGGAATCGCTATGAACTATCCTCCCGCCGGGAACGCAGACGAGCTTCTCGCCTACCTCCTCCCTGCTCACATAGCAGACCTTGAACCTCCCCTCCAGCTGGTAGAGAGCTCTCCTCACCATAGACTTTATAATACTCCTCTTCCTGGCCATGCCGTGCGCATCCCCTATTTACTCCCGCATTTAAACCTTGTTTCGGGCCAGTCCAGGTTAATACCGTGTTCGACCGTTGGGGAGGGCTACCTCTTGGCTGATAGCGGATACTACGCCAGAGGCCGTGCTGGCCGCGTGGAGGGAGGCCTGATAGGCGTATGGTTCGGCTCCCTGGTATATGCCGTCTCATACATGCTGGCTGGCAGGCCACATACCAGCCTCCCGGTAAGGCTGCTGTCAGTGCTCCTCCTTCTCGGGGCCCCCCTAGCGGCTAGGATAGCGTGGAGGGGAGACTCCAGGGTCCGGGTGCTCGTAGGGCTCACCTACACCGTGGGGTACTCCCTGGTGCTCCTGGAAGCCTGGAAGCCTGCGGGGTTCGCCCTAGCGGTGGCGTATGCAGTGGCGCTGGCCGTTGTCTCCTGGGCCTGGAGGGGTGTAGGGGTTATAGTGGGGGGTGGAGCGCTACTCGCGTTCACCGGGGGGTTAACGGCTGCAGCCTACGGCGCGACACCCCTAGAAGCACTCCTACCCAGCATATACAGTCTGGCAAGCATAACAGGGGCTGGAGCCAGGGTCGTAAAGGCAGGGTATGTGAAGATCGCTGCGATCGGGGGATTCCTACTCCTAGCACTGTACTCCCTCATCGCGGCTGAGAATGGAGGGCCGTGGGCCCCCTACGCTCTAATAGTAATAGACTCTCTCATACGCCTAACAGTGGTACTTGGCGGCCTAGCCGCGAGGATGGGAGTGAAAACGTACGGGTATGCTGAAGCGGTAAATACCAGTATTGTAATGCTGCTGGCGGGCTACATGTTATCGAGGGGTGTTTAGAGGGATGGGAGTGCAGGATCGAGCATGTGAAACTATTAATATTAGAGATTGCACTATAATCACGGTTTGCCCTCCAAGCCCCGATGCCGCGAGCGGGCCTAGGGGCTCGGGGCAGATAAACACTATAGTGAGGGGGGACGAGGTTATCTACAGGTACTCTTCACCGATGGGAGGGGGCTTCACTGTGAGGGCGAAACTTGACGCCCTCTCAGACCCCTACTGTACCGGAGCCGCCCGGGAAGCACTGGTTGGGCTCCTGGTGAAACATCTCTCACAGGATCCCGGGCTCCCAAGGATAATGTTTATTGTTGAACAGAAAATGTTCGGGTAGAGGAAGAACTCTAATATAATAGTGAGCCCGGCTAACGTTTGGGTTCATTGGGTGTTACGTGTTGGCCGATGATCATGCCTGTGACGCGGAGGTTATACCGGAAGGGTTTGACAAGCTGAAATTGAGGGTCTGCTCTGACTGTCTCCCCAAGATACTGGGGCGGGCGCGGACACTGATCGAGGTGCCGTTAAGCCTGCTCAGGGCTGACGCAGCCTACAGCATACTGGGCGAGACGGCTGCTGGGTTCCTGCTGGGCATATACGCTGTTGAGGGGGAGTGCCCCGCCATAAGGGAGGTCGCGGAAACCTATAGGAGGAGGGTTATAATCGAGGAGTTCTACCAGCTGTACAGCTGGCTGGGCGGCATACTCCGGGATGCCAGAGTATCACCACTATACATTCCGGCAGTCAGGGCTTGGAGGATTGGAGGGCACGTCTCAAGCATTATATCACGCCAGCTCCACGGCAGTACCAGGGAGGAGCTTGAAGAAACCTACCACGAGGCAGCGGTCAGCCTGGGCCTCCTGAGGGACGGGAAGGTCAACGTTAGGGCGGTGAGAACGCAGGGTAGGGCTGAAAGCGAGTCGTACAGGCGGGGCCTAGAAGCGGCGTGGAGCGTGTACCGTAAGACTCTCGGGCAGTTTCTAGGCCCCATTGTGAGTGACGAGCAGACCCACATGCTAGTCGAGAATCCAGGCCTGCTAGTCGAGCTCCCGGAAGGATCCTTCACGCTGGAGAAGCACACTCCCGAGACGCTATCATCCCAGATAACGGGGGACGGCACGCTCTGCAGGCCGCCAAGCCCTCTGAGCTCGAGCCTCGCATGCAGGGGCGAGGATGGTAGAGCGGTAGTTAAAATATATGGGAGGCTGGCCGTGAAATGGCTCCCCGCAGCTATTGCCAGTCCGAGAGAGGCGAGGTACCTTGTCACGCCAAGGGCTAGGATGGCTAACGAGTACTACTGGCTTAGACGGCTGAGGAAGGCTGTGGCGACACCCAGGATACACGCTCTCGCGGTGAACCCGTCGCGCATGATGCTCCGAGACTATATCCCCGGGGTTCCAGCCTTCGACAGCGAGGAGAAGAGGCACTGGGAGACTGCTGGGAGGACTCTAGCCTTCCTCCACAAGCATGGCGTCGCGCTGGGAGACCCTAACCCTGGCAATTTCATCGTGGACGAGGAGAACCCGGACTATTCTGCTATTGTTGACGCGGAGCAGGCTAGGCCGTACGCCCCGGTGGCGGGAGCGTGGGATCTAGTCGTGTTCACGGTATATCCGCTGCTCTTCGGTAAGGATAGGAGCCTGGTCGAGTCGGCGGTTGAAGCTTACAGGCTCGAAGACCCGGAACTGTATAGGAGGCATACGGAGATCCTCTCGCAGGGGATAGGATGGGGAGGGGTGAAACTGCTGGGTCCCGTATACTTGCAGGCTAAGAGGATACTCCTAGGCTGAGCGTCCCATCCCGGGTGGGACCGGTCCCACTGTTAGCCGGCCCACTACCTGCACTCCCATTTAATTCTAGAGCACTATAAAACCATCACTTACAACTTTATGTGTACCCGGTGAGAGGTGAGAAGAAGATGATAGGGAGAATAACGAGAAGAGCGCTCAGGAGGGGGCAGGACAGGGGAGACCTGCCAGCAGGACTGCCCAGCACTGTAGTAGAAGAGCTCATAGACATGGTCCAAGAACCCATACTCCAGCCCGCAGCCCCGGCAGGCCAGTCGGGCAGGGAGAGGGAGAAGGACAGGGTATACGCCAAGTACGGATACCTGATATTCCTAGGACCCTTCCACTAGGCCTAAGCCGGAGAGGCGGTCCCCCGGGAGGGCCCTATCCCCCGGGTTGCTCGAAGCCCCGGTTAAACCTTATTTCCCA
>Ga0256833_1001398_pt1 | contig 17868 bp, 15 predicted proteins | sample 356284metaG_FD_190535 | JGI IMG/M metagenome (GOLD analysis project Ga0256833, IMG submission 190535) | Hydrothermal vent microbial communities from Mid Atlantic Ridge, Atlantic Ocean - 356-284 | ecosystem: Environmental > Aquatic > Marine > Hydrothermal vents | place: Atlantic Ocean: Mid... | reverse complement strand
GTGGCCTTTCTAGGGGAAACGCGGGTCGAGGTGCCCGCCGTCCCCGCCCGGGTCCGCGACCCCACCGGGGCCGGCGACGCCTTCTTCGCCGCCCTGGTGGCCGGGCTCGACCGGCGGGGGGCGCTGGTCCCCGGCCGCCCGCCGGAGCCGGAGATCGCCCGGGCGGCGCTGGAGGAAGCCGCCCGGGCGGCGGCCCGGACGGTGGAGGTGCTGGGGGCGTTGCCGCCCCGGAGGGGTTAGTCGGCGGCCTCCTCGAGGCGGAGCTCGGCCCGGCCCAGCTCGGCCCCGAGCCCCCGCAGCTTGGCCTCGAGGTCCTCGTAGCCCCGCTCCAGGTGCTCGGTTCCCTCGATCCGGGTCTCGCCCCCGGCGGCCAGAGCGGCGACCACCAGCGCCCCCCCGGCCCGGATGTCGAGGGCCCGCACCTCGGCGCCAAAAAGCGGCCGGCCGGTGATCGCCAGGGTGCGTTCCTTGAGCGCCAGCTCGGCCCCCATCCGGGCGAGCTCGGCGGCGTGGGTGAACCGCTCGGGGTAGACCCGGTCGGAGACCAGGCTGGTGCCCGGCACGGTGGCCAGGTAGGCGCCGGCGATCGGCTGCAGGTCGGTGGGGAAGCCGGGGTACTCGCGGGCCTCGAGGTTGAACGGACGGGGCTCGGGGGTGGCCTGGAACTCGATCCGGTCGCCCTCGACCCAGACGCGGTGGCCGGCCTCGACCAACTTGTCGAGCAGGGCGTCGAGGTGGCCGGCCTCGACCCCGACCAGCCGGACCCGCCCCCGGGTGGCGGCGGCCGCCAGCAGGTAGGTGCCGGCCTCGATGCGGTCGGGGATCACCCGGTAGTCGTGCACCCCCGAGAGGCGCCGGGCCCCCCGGACGCGGATCCGGCTGGTGCCGGCCCCCTCGATGCCCACCCCCATGCGGGCGAGGAACGCGGCCAGGTCGGCGATCTCGGGCTCCTGGGCGGCGTTGACCAGGGTGACCTCGGCCTCCCCCAAGGCGGCGGCCAGGAGGACCTGCTCGGTGCCGCCGACGGTGGGCACGTCGAACACCACCCGACCCCGGAAGGGGCGCACCCGCTCGGCCCGGAAGCGGCCGCCCTCCTCCTCGACCCGGGCCCCGATCTTCCGGAGCGCCTTGACGTGCTGGTCGACCGGGCGGGGCCCGAAGGCGCAGCCGCCGGGCAGCGAGACGCTGCCCTCGCCGGCCCGGGCCAGGAGCGCCCCCAGCACGATGAAGCTGGCCCGCATCTTGGCCACCAGCTCGTAGGGGGCGTCGGTGCGGAGGATCTCGGGGGTCTCGAGGTAGAGCCGCCGGCCCTCCCAGGCGTAGCGGGTGCCCAGGTGGGCGAGGAGCTCGAGCATGACCTCGATGTCGCGGAGCCGGGGCACCTCGACCAGCTCCACCGGCTCGGGGGTGAGGAGGCTGGCGGCCAGGATCGGCAGCACCGCGTTCTTGGCCGGGCTCACCCGCACCTCACCGGATAACGGCGTTCCTCCCTTTATAATCAGCGGCGCGCTCACCTTCGGCCCCCTTTTGAGCATGTTGTGCATCATACACAACGTGCGCAAGAGCATTATGCCCCTTTTCGGGCGCATTGTCAACAAATGGCGCACCTTGTACAATAGGAGGGCCGGAGGCGGCATGCCGAAGAAGGAGAAAAAACGCTTGCAGGTGGTGATCTCGGACGAGCAGGACGCCCTCTTGACCAAGGCGGCCTACGAGCTCTCCAGCCCCGAGCGGCTGGTCTCCAAGTCCGAGGTGGTCCGCCTGGCGATCGAGAAGATCGCCCGCGAGCTCGAGGAGGGCCGCCTCGAGGTCGACGCCCTGCTCCAGGCCCTTAAAGAGGAAGAGGAAACCGGCGAGTAGGCCCGTGTCAGAATGGGCCCGGTGAAGCGGATCGGCGGGCGCTACCGCCTGCAGGCGCCGCTCGGCCAGGGGGGGATGGCCGAGGTCTGGCGGGCCCTGGACGAACGGCTGGACCGGCCGGTGGCGGTGAAGCTGCTCTTTTCCCACGTGCGCCCGGCCGACCGGGCCCGGTTCGCCCGCGAGATCCAGGCCCTCGCCCGGCTCTCCCACCCCGGGGTGGTGCCGATCTACGACCTCGGCGAGGAGGAGGGGCGCCTCTACTTCGTGATGGAGCTGGTCGAGGGCGGCCCCTTCGACCGGCTGGGCCCCTTCGAGGAGGGGGTCGAGGGGCGCCGGCTGCTGGCCGCCGCCCTCGAGGTCCTCGACACCCTCGCCTACCTCCACCAAAAGGGGGTGATCCACCGCGACCTCACCCCCGCCAACATCCTCACCACCCCCGAGGGCCACGCCAAGGTGATGGACTTCGGCCTCGCCTACCTCGAGGGGGCCGAGCCCGGCCTCACCCGCACCGGTTACACCCTGGGCACCCCCCTCTACATGGCCCCCGAGCAGGCCACCGGCGGCGAGCTCACCCCCGCCGTCGACCTCTACTCCTTCGGCGCCGTGCTCTACCGGGCCCTGGTGGGGGCGCCGCCGTTTGGCGGCGAGCACGACCAGGCGATCCTCTACAAGCACGTCTACCAGGCCCCGGAGCCCCCCGAGGCCAGGAACCCGGCGGTCTTTCCCGGCCTCTCCCGCTTCGTCCTCGACCTCTTGGCCAAGCGCCCTGAGGAACGGCCCAAGTCCGCCCGCCTGGCCCGGCGCCGGCTGCGCCGGCTGGCCCGCGAGCTCGAGGCCCGGGCCTACCGCGCCGCCCGGGGCGGGGCCAGCCGGAGCGGCCACTACCCCGAGGGCCCCTTGGCCCCCGAGGCCCTGAGGCGCGAGGAGGTGGCCCGGCTGGAGGGGGAGGTCGCCTGGCCCGCCGAACCGGTAGGGGAGGGGGGGCGGCTGGCGATCGGGGCGGGGCGGCGGGGGCTGGCGGTGGTCGAACCGGGGGGGACGGTGCGCTACCTCCCCGCCGAGGACGAGGTCACCGCCCCCGCCCTCTTCGCCGGTGGCCTCTACTACGCCGGTTGGGACGGCGGGGTCTACCGCGAGGGGCGCCGGGTCCACGCCGCCCGGGCCGAGATCACCGGCAGCCTGCTGGAGGCCGGCGGACGGGTCTTCGTGCCCAGCCGGGACGGCCGGCTCTACGCCCTGGAAGGGGAGCGCCTGGCCTGGGCCTTCGAGGCCGAGGGGCACCTCTCCTCGGGGGCGACCCTCTACCGCGGGCTGCTCTGGGTGGCCAGCGAGTCGGGCTGGGTCTACGTCCTCGACCCGGTGAGCGGGAAGCTCCGCTACAAGGTCGAGGCCGGCCCGATCCACGTCCACCTCCCGGCCGCCGAGGGGGTGGTGCTCCTGCCCACCTGGCCCGGCGAGGTCCACGCCTTCGACCCGGCCTCCCGGGAGACGCTCTGGACCTTCGACCTCGAGGGCGAGCTCTGGGCCAGCCCGGCGGTGGGCTACGGCCTCGCCTTCCTGGCCGGGTGGAACGGGGTCCTCTACGCCGTCGACCTGAAGAAGGGCGACGAGGTCTGGTCGGCCGAGGTCGGCCGGGTCACCGCCGGGCTCTCGCTGGCCGCCGGCGTCCTCTACGTCGCCAGCGAGGCCGGGCGGTTTTTCGCCTTCGACGCGCGCAGCGGCGTCCTTCGCTACCAGGCCTCGGGGCTCGGCGAGCTCCAGTCGCCGCCGCTGCCGACCCCCGAGGGGGTCTACCTGGTGGGCCTGGAGGGGCGGGTGTGGCGGTTTTTCGAGCCCGAGTGAGGCCCGGGGACCGGGGGTGCGCGCCCCGTCGCCGGGCCCACCCCTGCATAGCCTTGACGCATAGCGCATAACCCGGTAATATGGAAACTAGAGAGGCCGCGAACGCGGCCGGTTCTTTTTTGGGCCCGTATAATGCCGCCGTATGTACGCGCCGGTGATCGGCCTCGAGGTCCACCTCCACCTCAAGACCCGCACCAAGATGTTCTGCGGCTGCACCCTGGCCTACGGCGACCCCCCCAACACCCACGTCTGCCCGGTCTGCCTGGGGTTGCCGGGGAGCCTGCCGACCGTCAACCGGGAGGCGGTGGAGAAGGGCCTGATGCTGGCCCTCGCCCTCCACGCCGAGATTCCCCCGCTGACCCAGTTCCACCGCAAGAACTACTTCTACCCCGACCTCCCCAAGAACTACCAGATCAGCCAGTACGACCGGCCGATCGGGAGCGGGGGGTTCCTCGAGGTCGGCGGCCGGAGGATCGGGATCAAGCGGATCCACCTCGAGGAGGACGCCGGCAAGAGCCTCCACCCCGACGGCGACCGCACCCTGGTCGACCTCAACCGGGCCGGCGCCCCCCTGGTCGAGCTGGTCACCGAGCCCGAGATCGAGAGCCCCGAGGAGGCCCGCGAGTTCCTGGTCCGCCTGCAGGCGATCGCCCGGGCGCTGGGGGTCTCCGACGCCAGCCCCGAGGAGGGCAAGATGCGGGCCGACGTCAACGTCTCCCTGCGGCGTGAGGACGGCGAACTCGGGACCAAGGTCGAGATCAAGAACCTGAACTCCTTTAAGAGCGTGCAGCGGGCGCTGGAGTACGAGATCCGGCGCCAGGAGCGGATCCTCCGCACCGGCGGGCGGGTCGTCCAGGCCACCCTGGGCTTCGACGAGGGGGGCGGCAAGACCTTCGTGATGCGGACCAAGGAGACCGAGTCCGACTACCGCTACTTCCCCGAGCCCGACCTGCCCCCCTTCCGGGTCGAGAAGGCCTGGCTCGACGCGCTCCGCGCCCGCCTCCCCGAGCTCCCCGACCAGCGGGCCCGTCGCTACGTCGAGGCCGGGGTCCGGGCCTACGACGCCGAGATCCTGGCCTACGACCTCGAGCTCGCCCCCTTCTTCGACGAGGCCATGAAGAGCGGCGCCGACCCCCAGAAGCTCGCCAACTGGCTGAACGCCGACGTCAGGGGCTACCTCACCCAGCGGGGGGTGGCGATCGGGGAGACCGGGCTGACCCCGGCGAACCTGGCCAAGCTGGTCCGGCTGGTGGAGGGCGGCACCATCACCGGACGGGTGGCCAAGGAGATCCTCCCCGAGGTGATGGCGGGGGCGGACCCCGAGCGGCTGGTCGAGGAGAAGGGGCTCAAGGCGGTCACCGACGAGGGGGCCCTCCGGGAGCTGGTCGCCAAGGTGATCGCCGAGAACCCCCAGGTGGTCGAGCAAATCCGGGCCGGGAAGACCAAAGCGATCAACGCCCTTTTGGGTCAGGTGATGCGGGCCACCCGCGGCACCGCCCCGCCCGACCGGGTGCGCGGGCTGCTCCTAGAGGCCCTCGGGGTCGAGGCCTAGGCGGGCGCGGGGGCCGGCAGGGCGGCCTCGAGCTCGGCCCGCCAGGGGCGGAGGCCGAGCTCCTCCAGGTGGGCGAGGTAGTACCGCACCCCTTCGGCGAGGTTCTCGAGGTAGGTCCGGCGGTAGGCCGGGCTTTGCTCCTTCTCGCTTCCAAAGCGGCCCTTTTCCAGGTCCTTGAGGTAGTCCCGGTAGAGCCTGAGCTCCTTGACGAACATGTGGGGGCGGGAGGGGTCCAGGGGAAGGGTGCGGCGGCCGTAGATGTGGTCCACCATTTCCTCTAGGGAATAGCTCCCCTGGAAGTAGGCGAGGTTCGGGCCGGGGCAGACCGCCACTCCGGCCGGCTCCTTCATCTGGGGTTCGAGCTCGAAGGAGAGGTGGGCCGGCTCGGCCAGGCCCACGCAAAGGCACTGGCGCTCCAACACCCGCCCGATCGCGGCCTCCCGCTCGGGGCCCTCAAGGCGCGCCTCGATCTCCCGGATCTTGCGGTACTGGTAGGCCCGGCTGGCGGTGCAGATGGGGCGCTCGGTGTACTCGGTGTTGTACTCCAAGAACCCCTTGGGGCAGGGGCTTCCGGGTTTGCCCGATCGGTACCAGTCGTGCATCCGCTGGCCCATGGTGGCCTTTTTCAGCACGTTGAAGGGCACCCCCAGGGGGGAGGCGCCGGAGAGCTCGAGGTCCTCCTCACCGGCCGCGGCGAGGTCGGCCCGGGTGGCGTCGTCGACCACGGTGGCCTCGGGGACCAGCAGGAAGGGCGAGCCCCAGCCCACCGAGTCGAGGCCGTAGCGCTCGAGCAACAGGCGCTGCTCGAAGGCGTCCCCCACCCCGCCCTGGGCGGTGATCCTCTGGGCCGGGGGTTCGGCGGGCACCGGCTTTCCGAGCTTCTTCAGGGCGGTGCGGTAGATCCCGAAGAGGGTCGCGACCAGCTCCTCGCGCCGCCGGCGGAACTCCTCGAGGATCGGCCCCATCAGGATCCCGGGGGTGGCGAAGGCGTGGCCGCCGCAGTTCAGCCCCGACTCGAGGCGGAACTCGCTCACCCAGAGCCCCTTCTTGGCCAGGAACTTGCCCTGGGTGAGGGCGCTTCGGAAGTCGGAGACCTTAAGGATAATTTCCTTTTTGATCCGCCCGGCCTCGTCGGCGAAGAAGTCCTTGAACCGGGCGAGGTAGGAGTAGAGCCGGGGGTTCATCCCGGCCGAGAGGCAGAGCGCCCCCTCCAGCCCGCTTTCGGCGAAGCCCCGAACGGCGGCGTGGGCGTAGTTCATCTCGGTGGGCAGCGGCCGGCCCCGGTGGTGGGTGGGCTGGTCGACCTTGGTCATCACGTTGGCCTCGATGCGGCCGGGGCGGAGCCCCGAGCGGATGGCGGCCTCGACCGCCGGCGAGCGGGTCGCCTGCCAGCGGCGGTAGAGCCGCTTGAGCCGGGCCTCCTCGGGCAGGAGCTCGAGGTAGCGCACGATCTCGCTGCCTGCCCGCAGGGGGGCCTTTTTGAGGACTTCGAACTCCTGCCGCACGAGCGCTGCCACCAGGTCGAGGTAGGCGGCGATCCGCCGGGCCCGGGAATCGGCCAGGGGGTCCTTGGGGATGGGGCGGTATTCGCGGCCGCTTCGGCGGCTCCAGTAGGCGCGCATGCGCTCGAGGAGGTCGTCGTCGACGATCGAGATCACCGAGGCGATCCCGTACTTGGCGACCTTGATCGGGGTGTCGATGGTGAAGGCGGTGCCCATCACGGGGATGTGGAAGCGGTGCGGCGGCACCTCCCGGTCCCCGGCGCCGGGTCGAGAAAAAACCTGCATGCCCAAGGTTACCCCTTTCCGGTGAGGGGGGATAGGGGACCCCCGCTCACCCCTCCCAGCGGAAGTCCTTGAACCGCTCCCGGAGCTTCGCCTTCAGGAACTTGCCGGCGCTGGTGCGGGGGATCTCCTCGACGAAGACGATGCGGTCGGGGATCCACCACTTGGCGAACTTGGGCTCCAGGAAGGCCTTGAGCTCCTCCTCGGTGGCGCTCGCCCCCTCCTTGAGGACCACCACCGCCAGCGGCCGTTCCTGCCACTTGGGGTGGGGCACCGCGATCACCGCCGCCTCGGCCACCGCCGGGTGGCCCATCAGGGCGTTCTCCAGCTGCACCGAGCTGATCCACTCCCCGCCCGACTTCACCAGGTCCTTGGTGCGGTCGACGATCTCGATGTAGCCCTCGGGGTCGATGGTTACCACATCGCCGGTCCTGAACCAGCCGTCCTCGGTCCACTTGTCGGCCCCCTCGGGGAGGCGGTAGTAGCGTTCGGCGATCCAGGGGCCCCGGACCTGGAGCTCGCCCATCGTGCGGCCGTCCCAGGGGATCTCGCCCGCCTCGCCCCAGCCCCGGGCCTCGACCAGGGGGACGGGCAGGCCCTGCTTGGCCCGGAGGCGGTACTTCTCGTCCTCGGGGAGGGCCTCGAGGTAGCTCTTGAGGTAGCTCACGGTGCCGAGGGGGGTGGTCTCGGTCATCCCCCAGGCGTGGATGACCCTAAGGCCGAACCGGTCGAAGGCCCGGATCATCGCCTCCGGCGCCGCCGAGCCCCCCACCACCATCCGCATCCCCGGCACCAGCTTCCAGCGATCCGGCTCCTTCTCCAGCGCCTGGAGGATGCCGAGCCAGATCGTCGGCACCCCGGCGGTGGCGGTGACCCGTTCGCGCTCGTAGAGGTCGAGGAGGCTTTCGGGGTCGAGGTAGGGGCCGGGGAGGACCTGCTTGGTCCCGGTCATGGTGGCGGTGAAGGGGAGGCCCCAGGCGTTCACGTGGAACATCGGCACCACCGGAAGGAGCACGTCGCGCTGCGAGAGGTTCAGGGCGTCGGGAAGCGCCGAGGCCAGCGAGTGGAGCACCACCGCCCGGTGGCTGTAGACCACCCCCTTGGGGCGGCCGGTGGTACCCGAGGTGTAGCACATCCCCAGCGCCTGCTCCTCGCCCTGGATCCGGAAGGCCTCGAGCTCGGGGGCGGGGGCGATCGTCTGCTCGTAGTCGAGGAAGCCTTCGGGCACCGGCTTCCCGGTTAGGGGCACCACGATCACCCGCTCGACGTTCTCGACCAGGGGGGCGACCTTTTCCCAGAGGGGAAGGAGGACGTCGTCCACGATGACGAACCGGTCGCCGGCGTGCTCGATGATGTAGGCGAGGTCGGCGGGGTGGAGCCTCAGGTTCAGGGTGTGCAGCACCCCGCCGGCGATGGGGATCCCGAAGTAGGCCTCGAGGTGGGCGTAGTGGTTCCACATCAGCGTCCCCACCCGGTCGCCGTCCTTCAGCCCGAGCTTCAAGAGGGCGCTCGCCAGCTTCCTCGCCCGGCTCGCGAACTCGCCGTAGGTGTAGCGGTGGAGCGACCGGTCGGGGAGCCGGCTCACCACCTCGACCTTGGGAAAGAGGGTTTCGGCCCGTTCGAGAAAGTGCCCGATGGTGAGGGGGTAGTGCATCATCTGCCCTTGCATACGGCCTCCTGTGGTGCCCCCATGATAGCCGAGGGGGGGCGGCCGGGGGAGAACGCCCCGGAACCGGTAAAAAGCCCGATAGGGAAGGGAAGAGCCTTGCTTGACACCCTTTTTCCGGTTGTGCTAGGCTGGCTCTTCGGGCAGGGGTCCCAACCCCCGGCCCAGCCCCCAGGGTGCCACCCTAGCTCAACGCGGCAGAGCACCCGACTTGTAATCGGGGGGTTAGGGGTTCGACTCCCCTGGGTGGCTCCAGGAGACGTGGGCAGGTGTCCCGAGTGGCAAAGGGGGCGGTCTGTAAAACCGTTGGCGTATGCCTTCGTGGGTTCGAGTCCCACCCTGCCCACCACGCGCGGGAGTAGCTCAGTTGGTAGAGCATCGGCTTCCCAAGCCGAGGGTCGCGGGTTCGAGTCCCGTCTCCCGCTCCACGGGCTCGCGTAGCTCAGCAGGTAGAGCACTCCCTTGGTAAGGGAGAGGTCGCCGGTTCAAGTCCGGCCGCGAGCTCCAAGGACGAAGCGTCCAGGCCGCGCCCGCCTCCAGCGGGCGGGTTTGGACTGCAAGGAGGAAGAAGCATGGCGAAGGAGGAGTTCAAGCGCACCAAGCCCCACGTGAACGTGGGGACGATTGGCCACGTGGACCACGGGAAGACGACGCTGACGGCGGCGATCACGTTTGCGGCGGCGGCGGAGAACCCCAACGTAGAGATTGCGGACTACGATCAGATCGACAAGGCGCCGGAGGAGAAGGCGCGGGGGATCACGATCAACACCGCCCACGTGGAGTACGAGACCGCCAAGCGGCACTATTCCCACGTGGACTGCCCGGGGCACGCGGACTACGTGAAGAACATGATCACCGGGGCGGCCCAGATGGACGGGGCGATCCTGGTGGTCTCCGCGGCCGATGGTCCCATGCCCCAGACCCGGGAGCACATCCTGCTCGCTCGCCAGGTGGGGGTGCCCTACATCGTCGTGTTCATGAACAAGATCGACATGGTGGACGACGAGGAGCTCCTCGAGCTGGTGGAGATGGAGGTGCGGGACCTTCTGAACCAGTACGAGTTCCCTGGGGACGAGGTCCCGGTGATCCGGGGCTCGGCGCTCAAGGCGCTCGAGGCCCTGCACCAGAACCCCAACACCAAGCGGGGCGAGAACGAGTGGGTGGATAAGATCTGGGAACTCCTCGACGCCCTGGACGAGTACATTCCCGAGCCCCAGCGGGAGGTGGACAAGCCCTTCCTGATGCCGGTGGAGGACGTGTTCACGATCACCGGTCGGGGCACGGTGGCGACCGGTCGGGTGGAGCGGGGCAAGCTCACGGTGGGCGAGGAGGTGGAGATCGTGGGCTTGCGGCCCACCCAGAAGACGGTGGTGACCGGCCTTGAGATGCACCGGAAGGTGTTGAAGGAGGCGATTGCCGGGGACAACATCGGGGCGCTGCTTCGGGGCATTGCCCGGGACGAGGTGGAGCGGGGGCAGGTGTTGGCGAAGCCTGGGAGCATCACCCCGCACACCAAGTTTGAGGCCCAGGTGTACGTGCTGACCAAGGACGAGGGGGGTCGGCACACGGGGTTTTTCTCGGGGTACCGGCCGCAGTTTTACTTTCGGACGACGGACGTGACCGGGGTGGTCACCCTGCCCGAGGGGGTGGAGATGGTGATGCCCGGGGACAACGTGAACTTTACGGTGGAGCTGATCAAGCCGATTGCGCTTGAGGAGGGTTTGCGCTTCGCGATTCGCGAGGGCGGCCGCACGGTGGGCGCCGGCGTCGTCACCAAGATCCTGGAGTAGGGCGAAGGGGGGGGCCGGGCCTCCGGCCCCCTTTCCGACCGGTTAGGGGGAAAAGGACAGCATGGCCAGCGACGTCCGGATCATCGTCCAGCTCGAGTGCACCGAGTGCAAGCGCCGCAACTACACCACCGAGAAGAACAAGCGCAACACCCCGTCGAAGCTCGAGCTGAGGAAGTACTGCCCCTGGTGCCGGAAGCACACCCTGCACCGGGAGGTCAAGGTCTAAGATGCTGGCGCGGTTTTTCAACTACTTCCGCGAGGCCCGGGCGGAGCTCGCCCGGGTGACCTGGCCGAACCGCGACGAGGTGATCCAGTCCACCGAGGCGGTGCTCCTCTTTACCTTCTTCATGATGGTGATCCTCTGGGTCTACGATCTCTTCTTCGGTTGGTTCGTCCAGCTCGTGACCGGGTTCCTGCGATGAGCATCGAGTGGTACGCGGTCCACACCTACGTCGGGTACGAGGACAAGGTCAAGGCCAACATCGAGAAGCGGGCCCGGGCCTTGGGGATGCAGGACAAGATCTACCAGGTCCTCATCCCTACCGAGGAGATCGTGGAGCACCGCGAGGGCGGTAAAAAGGAGATCGTCAAAAGAAAGCTCTTTCCCGGCTACGTCTTCGTCCAGATGGACCTCGGCGACAACCCCGAGGAACCCAACGAGGCCTGGGAGGTGGTGCGCAACACCCCCGGGGTCACCGGGGTGGTGGGGGTGACCGAGCGGGGCAAGTACCGCCCGGTGCCGCTAACCCCCGACGAGGTGGAGCGGATCCTCCAGGCCGCCGGCGTCGCCGGCGAGCGCGAGGGGCCCAAGCCCGAGGTTTCCTTCAAGGAGGGCGACGTGGTCCGGGTGGTGAGCGGTCCCTTCGCCGACTTCACCGGGGTGGTCAGCGAGCTTCACCCCGAGCGCAACAAGGTCAAGGTTTTGGTCTCGATCTTCGGCCGGGAGACCCCGGTCGAGCTCGACTTTTCGCAAGTGGTCAAGGCCTAGTCCCGGCGCTTGTACCCCGAAGTTCGGGGGAGCTAGGGAGGTTCGTAAATGGCAAAGAAGGTCATCGGTTTCGTCAAGCTGCAGCTGCCCGCCGGCAAGGCGACCCCGGCCCCGCCGGTGGGCCCGGCGCTGGGTCAGCACGGCGCCAACATCATGGAGTTCGTCAAGGCCTTCAACGCGGCCACCGCCAACATGGGCGACGCCATCGTGCCGGTGGAGATCACCATCTACGCCGACCGCTCGTTCACCTTCGTCACCAAGACCCCGCCGGCCTCCTACCTGATCCGCAAGGCCGCCGGGATCGAGAAGGGGGCCAGCGAGCCCGGGCGGCAGAAGGCCGGCAAGATCACCTGGGACGACTGCCTGAAGATCGCCGAGATGAAGATGAAGGACCTAAACGCCGCCAGCCTCGAGGCCGCCGCCCGGATGATCGCCGGCAGCGCGCGCTCGATGGGCGTGGAGGTGGAGGGGGTGCCCGATGCCTAGGCGGGGCAAGCGCTACCTCGCCCTCCTCGAGAAGGTCGACCGCAGCAAGGCCTACCCCCCCGAGGAGGCGGCCCGGCTGGTCAAGGAGCTGGCCAGCGCCAAGTTCGACGAGACCGTCGAGGCCCACATCAAGCTGGGGATCGACCCCCGGAAGTCCGACCAGACGGTGCGCTCGACGGTGGCCCTGCCCCACGGCACCGGCCGCCAGGTTCGGGTGGTCGCCATCGCCAAGGGGGAGAAGCTCAAGGAGGCCGAGGAGGCCGGGGCCGACTACGTGGGGGGCGAGGAGCTGGTCAAGAAGATCAAGGAGGGCTGGCTCGACTTCGACGCCGTGGTCGCCACCCCGGACATGATGGGCGCGGTGGGGAAGGAGCTCGGCCGGATCCTCGGTCCGCGCGGCCTTCTCCCGAACCCCAAGGCCGGCACCGTGGGCTTTAACGTCGGCGAGATCGTCCGCGAGATCAAGGCCGGACGGATCGAGTTCCGGAACGACAAGACCGGGGCGGTGCACGCCCCCATCGGCAAGGCCAGCTTCGACGCCGAGAAGCTGGCCGAGAACCTCCGGGCGTTCATCAAGGCGGTCGAGGCCGCCAAGCCCGAGGCCGCCAAGGGGACCTACATCAAGAGCGTGCACGTGGCCACCACCATGGGGCCCTCGGTGCGGGTCAAGTACCCCTGAAATGTTCCCCAGGACACGAACGCGAGGAGCCCGAGCCGGTAGCATCTGCCTTTGGCACCCCGGTGCGGACGCGTTCCGCGCCAAGCGGCCCAAGACAGCGGGGGGCAGCGAGCCTTAAAGATCCCGCCGAGGCGCTTAGAGGGGGAAAGCGTTTCGAAGTCGGCAAGCGAGTCAGGGGGTGCCCCCACCCCGGGAAGGAAGGAAGGCGTGCCCAACCCGAGAAACGTACGTCTCCTGGGCGAGATCCGATCCGCCCTCGAGGCCACCGGGGGGTCGTTCTTCCTGGTGGACTACCAGGGCCTCACCGCCGGCGAGGACCACGAGCTCCGGCGGCGGCTCCGGGAGCAGCGGGCCCGGCTCTTCGTGGCCAAGAACACGCTGATCCGGATCGCCCTCAACGAGCTCGGCCAGCCGCCGCTCGACGACCACCTCAAGGGTCCCTCGGCGCTGGTCTTTTTCGAGGACCCGGTGGCGGCCGCCAAGGCGCTGGTGAAGTTCGCCGAGGAGTTGGACAAGGGGATCCCCCGGGTCAAGGCCGGCCTGCTCTCCGGCCAGGTGCTGACGGCCCCCGAGGTCGAGAACCTGGCCAAGCTCCCCAGCGAGGAGGAGCTCAAGGCCGAGCTGGTGGGCGTGCTCACCGCACCCTTGCAGGAGCTCGCGGGCGTTCTGGGCGGCGCGCAACGCGAGCTGGTGGGGCTTTTCGAGGCCCAGGCGAAGAAGCTCGAGGAAGCCGCCTAAGAGGAGGGAAGCAGCATGGCTTTGGATATCGACGCGATCATGGAGCAGCTCAACCAGGCGACGGTCCTGGAACTCAAGGCGCTGATCGACCGCATCAAGGACGAGTGGGGCGTGGAGGCGGCCGCGCCGGTGGCGGTGGCCGCCGTCCCCGGGGCCGCCGGGGCCGAGGAGAAGGCCGAGGAGAAGACCGAGTTCGACGTGGTGCTGAAGTCGCCGGGCGGCCAGAAGCTCCAGGTCATCAAGGAGGTTCGCGCGATCACCGGCCTCGGCCTCAAGGAGGCCAAGGAGCTCGTCGAGAAGGGCGGCGTGGTCAAGGAGGCGATCGCCAAGGACGAGGCCGAGGAGATCAAGAAGAAGCTCGAGGCCCTGGGGGCCGAGGTCGAGCTGAAGTAGCGCTTCGGCAGGTGATGCCCCTGCCGTCCCACCGGGTGTGCGTTCTCGGGGTGTCCGGGCCGATCGGCCCGGCCCCCGCCCTTCGCTCGAAGAGGTGACCATGGAAAAAGAAAAAAGGTTCGGTAGGATCCGCGAGGTCGTCCCCCTCCCCCCGCTGATCCAGATCCAGATCGATTCTTTTAAACAAGCTTTGCAGAAGGACGTCCCCCCTTCCGAACGAAAAAACGTCGGCATTCAAGGAGCGTTTCGCGAGGTTTTCCCGATCGAGGAAGGCAACATGGTCCTCGACTTCCTCGGCTACCGCCTGGGGGATCCCCCGTTTTCCCCCGACGAGTGCCGGGAGAAGGACCTCGCCTACCAGGCCCCCCTCTACGCCAAGCTCCAGCTCATCCACAAGGACACCGGGCTGATCAAGGAGGATGAGGTCTTCCTCGGCGAGATCCCCCTGATGACCGAGGACGGCTCGTTCATCATCAACGGGGTCGAGCGGGTGGTGATCAGCCAGATCCACCGCTCGCCGGGGGTCTACTTCACCGCCGACGACGCCCACCCCGGCCGCTACGTGGCCTCGATCATCCCCCTCCCCAAGCGGGGGCCCTGGATCGACCTCGAGTTCGACAACGCCGGGGTCCTGCTCATGCGGGTCAACAAGCGGAAGTTCCCGGTGGTCCTGCTGCTTAGGGTCCTCGGCTACGACGAGAAGGGCCTGAAGCGGGCCTTCCGCAAGTTCGGCGACCTGGCCAAGGGGGTCTTCGACGAGGAGATCCTGGCCATGAGCCCCGACCGGGCGCTCCTCAAGCTCTTCACCATCCTCCGCCCCGGCGACCCCCCCAAGCGCGACAAGGCCACCAACTACCTCTACTCCCTGCTCGCCGATCCCCGCCGCTACGACCTCGGCAAGCCCGGCCAGTACAAGGTCGAGAAGAAGCTGGGGATCGAGATGCGGTCGCGCACCCTCCTGCTCTTCGACCCTAAGAAGGGGTTCAAGGACCAGGCGCTCCTGCCCACCCTGCAGTACCTGATGGGGCTCCACCTCGGCCTCGAGGGCTACGAGGAGGACGACATCGACCACCTCGGCAACCGCCGCATCCGCACCGTGGGCGAGCTCCTCGCCGACCAGTTCCGGGTGGGGCTCGGGCGCATGGCCCGGGGGGTGCGGGAGCGCATGCTGATCGGGGCGCCGGAGACCGCCACCCCCGCCAAGCTGATCAACAACCGGCCGCTGGCGGCGGCGATCCGGGAGTTCTTCGGGCGCAGCCAGATCTCCCAGTTCAAGGACCAGACCAACCCGCTCTCGGAGATCCGCCACAAGCGCCGGATCTCGGCCTTCGGGCCCGGCGGGCTTACCCGCGAGCGGGCGGGCTTCGACGTCCGCGACGTCCACCGCACCCACTACGGCCGGATCTGCCCGATCGAGACCCCCGAAGGCGCCAACATCGGGCTGATCAACTCGCTGGCCGCCTACGGCCGCATCAACGAGCTCGGCTTCATCATGACCCCCTACCGCCGGGTCAAGGATGGGGTGGTGAGCTCCGATCCCCGCGACGTCGTCTACATGACCGCCGACGAGGAGGACCGGCACACCATCGCCCAGGCCAACACCCCCCTCGACGAGGACGGCCGCATCGCCACCGACCGGGTGGTGGCCCGGCGGAGGGGCGACCCGGTGATCGTCCGGCCCGAAGAGGTCGAGTTCATGGACGTCAGCCCCAAGCAGGTCTTCTCGGTCAACACCAACCTGATCCCCTTCCTCGAGCACGACGACGCCAACCGGGCCCTGATGGGGTCGAACATGCAGGCCCAGGCGGTGCCCCTGATCCGGGCCGAGGCCCCGGTGGTGGGCACCGGGATCGAGGACCGGGTGATCCGCGACTCGATGACCAGCGTCTACGCCGAGGAGGCCGGGGTGGTGCGCTACGTCGACGGCGACCGCGTCGAGGTCGAGGCCGAAAACGGCAACGTGTTCACCTACCCCCTCCGCCGCTTCGTCCGCTCCAACCAGGGCACCACCCTCGACCAGCGCCCCCGGGTCCAGGTGGGCCAGAGGGTCGAGAGGGGCGAGCTCCTGGCCGACGGGCCGGCCGCCGACCGGGGCCGGCTGGCGTTGGGACAGAACGTGCTGGTCGCGATCATGCCGTTCGACGGCTACAACTTCGAGGACGCGATCATCATTAGCGAGGATCTGGTCCGCCGCGACTTCTACACCTCGATCCACATCGAGCGCTACGAGATCGAGGCCCGGCAGACCAAGCTCGGCCCCGAGAAGATCACCCGCGACATCCCCAACCTCTCCGAGGCGGCGCTCCGCGACCTCGACGAGGACGGGGTGGTACGGATCGGGGCCGAGGTCAAGCCCGGCGACATCCTGGTGGGCCGCACCAGCTTTAAGGGCGAGACCGAGCCGTCCCCGGAGGAGCGGCTGTTGCGCTCGATCTTCGGCGAGAAGGCCCGGGACGTCAAGGACACCTCGCTCCGGGTTCCCCCCAGCGAGGGCGGGATCGTCCTCCGCACCGTGCGGCTTAGGCGCGGCGACCGGGGGGTCGAGCTCAAGCCCGGGGTCATCGAGCTGGTGCGGGTCTACGTGGCCCAGAAGCGCAAGATCCAAGCCGGCGACAAGCTCGCCAACCGCCACGGGAACAAGGGCGTGGTGGCCAAGATCCTGCCCCCTGAGGACATGCCCCACCTCCCCGACGGCACCCCGGTAGACATCGTGCTGAACCCCCTGGGCGTGCCCAGCCGGATGAACCTGGGTCAGATCCTGGAGACCCACCTCGGGCTGGCGGCGCGGGAACTGGGCATCAAGTTCGTCACCCCGATCTTCGACGGCGCCCGGGAGGAGGAGATCAAGGACCTCCTGGCCGAGGCCTTCGAGAAGCGCTGGGCCGAGCGGGAACGGATGGGGCAGGGGATCGACAAGCGCGAGCTCGAGGTCCTGACCCGGGCCGCCAAGCTCGGCCTGGTCGACCCCGAGAAGCCCCCCCGGGAGCAGCTTAAGGAGCTCTTCACCCAGGGCAAGATGGTCCTCTACGACGGCCGCACCGGCGAGCCCATCGAGGGGCCGATCGTGGTCGGGCTGATGTACGTGATGAAGCTCTACCACATGGTCGAGGACAAGATGCACGCCCGTTCCACCGGCCCCTACTCGCTGATCACCCAGCAGCCCCTCGGCGGCAAGGCCCAGTTCGGCGGCCAGCGCTTCGGCGAGATGGAGGTCTGGGCGCTGGAGGCCTACGGCGCCGCCCACACCCTGCAGGAGATGCTCACCGTCAAGTCCGACGACATCGAGGGGCGGAACGCGGCCTACGAGGCGATCGTCAAGGGCGAGGACATCCCCACCCCCAGCGTGCCCGAGTCCTTCCGGGTGCTGGTCAAGGAGCTCCAGGCCCTCGGCCTCGACGTCGAGACCCTGGACGAGAACGACCGGCCGATCGACATCTTCGAGGGTCTGGCCTCGAAGCGAGCCTAAGGGGAGAGCATGAAGAGGGAAGTCAGGAAGGTCCGCATCGCGCTGGCGAGCCCGGAGAAGATCCGCAAGTGGTCCTACGGCGAGGTCGAGAAGCCGGAGACCATCAACTACCGCACCCTCAAGCCCGAACGCGACGGGCTCTTTGACGAGCGCATCTTCGGTCCGGTCAAGGACTACGAGTGCGCCTGCGGGAAGTACAAGCGCCAGCGTTTCGAGGGCAAGGTCTGCGAGCGCTGCGGGGTCGAGGTGACCCGCTCGATCGTGCGCCGCTACCGCATGGGCCACATCGAGCTGGCCACCCCGGCGACCCACATCTGGTACGTCAAGGACGTCCCCAGCAAGGTCGGCACCCTGCTCGACCTCACCGCCGGCGAGCTGGAGCAGGTCCTCTACTTTGCCAAGTACATCGTCATCGACCCCAAGGGGGCGATGCTCGAGGGCGAGCCGGTCAAGCGCGGCCAGCTGCTCACCGACGAGCAGTACCGCGAGCTCAAGTTCGGCCGCCAGGAGACCTACTCGATCCCCCGCGGGGTCGACGCCCTGGTCAAGGACGGCGCCTACGTCACCCAGGGCCAGGACCTCGCCCCCGGGGTCCGCTCCAAGATGGAGGGGGTCGCCTTCTAC
>Ga0256833_1001397_pt1 | contig 17874 bp, 15 predicted proteins | sample 356284metaG_FD_190535 | JGI IMG/M metagenome (GOLD analysis project Ga0256833, IMG submission 190535) | Hydrothermal vent microbial communities from Mid Atlantic Ridge, Atlantic Ocean - 356-284 | ecosystem: Environmental > Aquatic > Marine > Hydrothermal vents | place: Atlantic Ocean: Mid... | reverse complement strand
TGAGCTTAATCTTATAAAGATTGAATTGGGAGATGATAGGGGATATTTCTATTTAAGAGAGTTTATTAGTCAAAATAGTTGGATTGATATTTTTGGAACAGTTTTAATCTATTTGGAACATCTGCTCATTCCAGTGCTTTTCTTTAAAAGAAACTATATTCCCTTAGCTATTTTTATCTATATCTCATTTCATCTAAGCTCCTTAGCAATAAATCTTTTTTTTACAGGTATCTTTCTAAGTTGGTTGGTTTTTTTACCAATTCATCGCTTTTTTCAAAAGGTTATTGTTGTATGGGACGGAGATTGCTCTTTTTGTAAAAAAAGTGTATGGATTGCTAAAAAATTTGATTGGTTTAACCGTTTAATTGTGATTAGCTCTAATGAGATAGATGGTTATGAGGGGCAGTTGGAGAGTTGGGACAATGATATTGAAAAAGGTCTCTTTGCCAAAGGTGTAAGAAGCAAAGAGAGTTATGTTGGGTTTGATGGTGTTCGACGCATGTTATGGGTAATGCCACTTTTTTGGATTGTGTTACCTATACTCTATTTGCCATTTATACCAACTATAGGAAGATATATCTATGGTTGGATTGCTAGAAATAGATATAGGTTTGGGTGTAATAGTAAGGGGTGTCAGATATAAAAATGCAATAGTAAAATAAATAACAGCACTTGCTGGTCTTGAGACCATAAAAAATCATGTATATCTAAACAAGGTTCTAAACTATCCCCTTTTATGCCTAAGATTAAGTGTACAAAATTCTAATACTACATTATTCAAAGCTTTTAAGCTTCATAAGTTCTTTAAACTCTTGTGTAGGTTTTTTAGGTGTATTGATGATTTTTTGAAAGTTTTTCCATTCTTGGTTGGATAACATCAATACTCTTTCTTCTTTTTGTATCTCTTTGGCTCTTTGTACGGCTGTTGAGATTAAAAAGTTGCTTAAATCCATGCCCAATGAATTTGCAACTTCTTGTAATAATATTTTTATATCCTTAGATGTTTTGAACTCTATTCTTGCATCTTTTAAGTTATTAGGTTGGCTCATCTTATATCCTTGTACGGTTTATATACGGGTATTTTAACTTTACTAAGATTAAAAGAAGTAATTTTTAGTTTGCTCTTTACAACTTGACATGCTCTTTTCTTTTAGTTATAATTCTTTTATCTTAATTTAGTACAGACCAAATTAATTAAAGGAGAGCTTATGGATTTAGAAGACATTAATAAACTAGCATTAAGTATTCAGTTAAATAAAAAAGAAACCGTAATTATAATATATCTATTATTATCATGGAAAAAATTATCTTTAGAAGATAAGAATATACCTACTGATTTGACTTTTAATAATTTCTATTTAAATGTTACGAATGAATCAAGATTTATGTCTGAAAATATAGTTGATAGTTTTAAACAAGTAGTGCATAATCTAGTATTTATTAAGATATTTGAAATATTTGAAATGGACTTTAATTTTTTAAATATAATAAGTGTAAAAGATTTTTGGCGAATACTAGACTTTGTAGTATCTGTTGATGAACCATTAGCTGTAAATGAGGCTTTTGATTCTAAAATAGATTTTTCTATTCCTGCTCATACCCAATTAGTTGAGTTTGCTACAAAACTATTAACTTTAGATTGTGATAGTGTGTATACTCCTTTTAATAAAAGTTATAATGTTGCATATTTTACAAATGCTAAAGTATATGCAGAAGCTATCAACAGAGAAGAACTATTTATTGTTGAACTTATAAAGATTTTAGACGCAAAAAACATAGTATTTAAGAATACAGATATTTTAAAGCAACCATCTTATTTAGAAGGTAATGAATTAAAAAAATTTGATTGTGTTGTATCATTTCCTCCATTCAGTATGAGAAAGGATACAGAGTTTTTTTATCACGATATGTATAATAGATTTAAAATACAAAAAGGTAACTTACTGGATGTTCCATTTTTTGAACATATTTTAGCTCAAACAAAAAAAGAAGCAGTTGTTCTAGTATCTGTAGGATTAACTTATCGAAGTGGGGCAGAAGAGTTATTGAGGAAATATATTATTGATAATAATTGGTTAGAAGCTATTATTCAACTCCCACCAAACTTACATAGTGCTACATCAATTGAAACAACTTTTTTTCTTATTAATAAAAATAAAAAAAATGATAAAGTATATTTTCTTAATTTAAAAGATAATTTTTTCTTAACAAAAGATAAGCGAAAAATTATTTTAAATGATATAGATAAAATAGTTGATATTTATAAAACAAAACAATTAAATGAGAAATATTCAGCATTAATTAGTATTGATGAAATTATTAAAAATAGATACTCCTTAGCTATTGATAGATATGTTGTGTCACAAGAGATAATTAAAATTAAAGAAAAAATTGAAAGTTATGAATTGGCTACATTGGAAGATATAGCTACTATAAAGAAATCTCAACTATTTAAAGATGAGAGTAAGGGTAAAGAAGTTTATATTCTTTCTCCTTCTGATTTTTCTACGGCAGGGTATACTTATATGGGTAGAAAAAAAATATATATTGATGAACAATATAAAAAATATAATACTTATAAATTAGAAACAAATGATATTCTTTTGAGTACAAAAGGAACAATTGGAAAAGTTGCTATTGTGGGAGAACTAGATAATCTACTTTTAGCTTCACAAGCTATTGAGATTATAAGATTGAAAGATAAAAATAGAGCCATAGAACTTTATATGTTTTTAAAATCAAATATAGGACAAGCTCTTTTAAACCAATTGGTATCAGGAACTGCTATGCCTCAAATATCAACCAAAGAGTTAAGAAAACTAAAAGTACCATATTTATCTCTACAAGAGAGGGGAAAAATATTAAATAATTTTAAACAAGAGCAAAATATGTTTGATGAAATTCAAACTATTCAAAGAAAAATTAAAAAGCTTCACAAGAGTTTTTTAGAAGATTGGGAGTAGAACTATGCAACTAAAATTAGAAACATACGACCCTAGTAAAAGCTATATAGGTCAAAAAGAGTTTGATTGTAATAACGAAATGATAAATAAATTTGTTCAAAAGTCTCTTAAAAAACGTGTAAAAAAACATTTAAGTCAAGCGTATGTATTATTACAAGATGAACGTTTTATTGGTTTTTATACCTTAGATACCTTTTCTATCGCTAAATATGATTTTGAATTAGAAAATAAGCCAACGGGCTTACCACCTATTGTTCCTGTAGTAAAGTTGAGTATGTTAGGTGTTGACAAGTCATTGCAAGGAAAAGGGATTGGTAAAAGACTTTTAAAAGATATGTTTATGAAAGTTTATCAAGTATCTAAACTAGCAGGTTGTATAGGTGTTTACTTATTGGCTGAAAAAGATGCTATTTTATTTTATGAAAAATTAGGTTTTGTTGCAATAAAAGAGGATGAACCTTTGCCAATGTTTTTAAATATTGATATTATATTGGAAATGATTGAGGTTACGCATGAACACCTATAACCATCATACACCATTACCTCTAAAATGGTAAACCTCATATTAGCCATAAGTGAGGAATTGACACGCGTAGAGTATGAACAAAAAACGATGATTATACCCAAGCCTACCCTAGAAAAAGTAGGTTGGGGTATATCTTCACCCCAACCTACTTATTTAGAAGTTAAAGAGAGATTGTCAAAATCTCCACCTGCACTAGTAAAGCCTGTTACTCTTAATAGCTCATTATCTGGTTCAAGAACTCTAAGGGTCTTTTCTATATTGATTTTATAGTGTATAAAGTTACCATTTCTTGTATCTAAATAGTAGTCTGTAGGTCCAGGGAACATTAGTAGGTAACCATCATCTTGTGTAAATGGCTCTCTTGGAACAGCATTCCCACTCATATCATTTCCTCCATGTCCATCGGAGTGATTCATCCATGAAGCCCAAATAATTCTACGTGAACCATTTTTAGTGCTAATTGTAACTCCAAAGTTACCAATGTGAGATGATACACCAATTCGTGTATCTAGTTCAAAAAACTTCTGCTCTATAGTAGAGTTTGCAAATGGTAGATAGTATCCAGATGGGTTATATCCATTTGACCAATATCCTCTTAGTCGAATAGATTTTTGACTATTTACTCCTGCATTAGTCAATAGTTGAATAGGATATATTCCTGCATAGTGAACCCAATTTGGGTCAATTCCATCTTCTGCATCTTCATATATGGTGGTTATAGCAGGTCTATCTTGAACTGTAAATTGAACAGTTGCTTTGTGTAGTGTTGCAAAGTAGGCTCTTAACTCATATGTTCCAGCAGGGAGTCCAAGAAAAGATAGAGAACCATTTACTAAACCATTTACATATTTCCACTCTAAAGCACTCTCTTTCTCATCATCTGCACCAATAGGGAATACTCCAATCCAATCACTTTGGTTTCCTCTCATATTTTGGAAGTTTGCATGAATTATCTCATAGTTATCATAAGTATCTTTTTGGCTCTCTAGTTTGAAAAGAGTACTTTTAACACTAAAAGCAAAACTAGATTCAAGATGAACTGAGTTGTTATAGAAGGCTCTAACTTCATAGTTACCTACAGGTAGAGCGTTGAAATCTAAAGAGCCATTGGTAACATCTCCTGTCCAGTTCCATGCTACTACATTTCCCCAATCGTTACTACTTCCAGCAGGGTATATACCAATCCAATCTTGGTTTTTAGCAACCATATCTCTAAAGTTTACTTGAATTGTCTCATTAGGTTGATATACTGCTTTAGTAGTATTTACTTCAGTGTTAGAAGGTACCTCTTGAACTGTAAATTGTTTAAATGCTTCAACATGATAAGAGTTATTGTAAAAAGCTCTTACCTCATAGGTTCCAGCAACAGTTATTTTATTTAGTGTAACGCTACCGTTATCTACGTCACCTGTCCAGCTCCAACGTACAACATTTGCCCAATTGTTTTCACTATTTACAGGATAAATTCCAATCCAATCTTGATTTTTAGCTTCCATATTTGAAAAATTGACCACAATATCTTCATTGGTTTTAAAAGTCTCTTTAGTTAGATTAACATTAGCTCCCATTAATAGAGTAGCTAAGGAGAATAGAACAATCACTATTTTTTTTATCATTTTGTAAATCCTCATAATATATTTCTTTTCAAAATAGATTATAACATAAAACAATATAATAAAACTTTAATTTGTATAAAAATATTATCTAGGATATAAAATTTTATTAATTTTAAAATAGTATATTAATCTTGTAATTAAATAGGTAAGGGTTATAACTAGTAAAAATTTCATAAGACCATCTGTTAAACCCTCCCATCTATAAAGTTTATCTATTACTTGTATAATAAAAGGGTGAATGGTAAAGATAGCAATAGAGTATCTACCAAAACTTTCAAAAAAATGGATAGATTTACTCCATAAAACAAGTGTAAAAAAACTTAAAATCATCACAGCATCTTGTAGCAAGAAGTTAAAAATATTATCTGGAAAAATAGCTGACGCTAATGAAAAGTCAGAACCATAAGATAGTAGTAACGATAAGATAAATAGTATAGAGATTTGTAAAGAGTATTTGGCATAATCTAAATGTTCATAAATATATTTTACTACCATACCTATTGTAAATAGATAGAGTGCAATATATGAGCTTATGGGGAATAAAAATAGTGTACTTTTAGGGATAAAAGGGATTGATATATGGGCAATTAGCATTAAGATTAGATATATTTTTTGTAATTTTTTAGATAAAAAGTTATATAGCATTATTAGTAAAATAGTTGAAAAGAGTGCAGGGAAAAACCAAAAAATTCGTAATCCTGTATCTATTTTTAGGTAGTGACTACTACCGATTGCCCAACTTTTTAAAGCAGAGATAGGGTCAAAGTGGTATTGCATAATAGAGAATGCTACCAAAGAGATAATAAAAAAGATACTATATGGTATGTAGATACGTTTGAGATTTTTTTTAATACTTTTTATAGTTAAAATATCTTTATTAAAAAGAAATGGTAAAAAGAAAAATGCAACCACATGAAATGAGTATAGGGTAGCATGGAGAGAGCCATACTGTTGAAGTAGTTGGGAGATATGCCCAAATACAATCAGTATTATCAGAAGACCTTTTAGCCGATTTGTCTCATTAATGCTTAATCTATTATAGTTCAACTTCATTCCATGCTTGAGTGTTGCACTCTCTAAAAGAGGTTAATGCTTGGTCAATCTCATACGACCAATGGATAATAATAGGGTGAATGGTTGCTTTTTTATGGGTTTTTGTATATATATCAACCCCCAATCTAACTCTTTGATACTCATGAAACTGTTCTGAAAATGAGATAAAAAGTACATTTGCATCGGATTTTTGGTGTAATCTATCATTAGAAAATTTAGCTACCATATCTAAAAAAGAGGTTAAGATTAGTCCACATCTAGGGATAATCTTCCCATTATCATCTACAAACCCAGCAGCAAGGTCATGTTGATACTCATCATCTTTTAGGTAGGCTTTTCCTTCAATATTAATAAAACTATTGGCAAGTTTTTTATTTTTTTTAAGAGACTTAAATGCTCTATTTTTTAGGTTACGTTCAGATACAAGACGAATCGATTCGCTTCGTATATATTTCTGATTCTCCACCATCTCATCAATAAACTCTTCAGCTCTATGGAGTGAATCTTCATCGAGATTATTGAGTAGAATTGTAGGAATAATTTTAAATTTGTGTTGATGCTCTTTAATAATGCGTCCACAAAGTTCATTTGCAAAGCTCATATTTCGTTTTGCCCACTCTTGGTTCTCTCTTTTTAGAGGTAGTGAGAAGTGTGCAATCTCTAGTACAATTACCATTGGCTCTTCTCTTTTGGTTAGTTGTCTGTTGATAAGCTCTTGAACTTTTTTTAGCTTCTCTTTTGACCATTCCTCGTAAGATATAGTAGGTGCAGTGTAGTGTTTGTTGTTAGTTGGTGTAATACAGATTTCGATAATTTATCCTTTATTGGAGCAGAAGTTCTCATACCATAGTTGAAAGATGAAAACTCTCCATAGTTTATATTTATATGCATCATTACCTGCATAGAAGTTATCTCTAATATTTAAGATGTAAGAAGTATAAAAGAGATTATCTTTATCTAGCCTTTTTTTATTAATTTGTGCATATAAAATATCTTTTAATTCATCTCTCATCCACTCTCCAAATGGGATATCAAAACCACACTTTGGACGCTCTATAAGCTCTTTAGGAATGTATCTGTAGGCTATCTCTTTTAAGATATATTTTTTTATACCATTTTTAATCTTAATAGAGGAGGGTACTTTTGCTATATACTCAATAAGCTCTCTATCTAAATATGGGGTTGAGAGTCTAATATTGTTGTAATTCATAGCAGAGTAACTTTTTACCAACTCTCCATCGACCATTGTTGTCTTGAAGTAGGTTCCTATAATCTCATCAACCATTTGAGTATCACCTCCAAAGTTAAGAGTATCAAATGTAGTATAGAGTGGAGTTTGATACCCTTTTACTGAGCTTTCTATCTCCTCCTCTAAAAAAAGAGAGATTCTATTTTGAATCATTTTAGGAGTAGATTTAGATAAAAGAAGTTCTATTATTTTATGGTATTTGAGAGGAAGGTTATTGTAGTTCTTTAGGTAGGGTATTTTACCAATAGGAAGATAACTTAATGGTTGTGCAAAGAGCTGTTTTAGTAAGAGTGGAGTAGCTTTTAGTTTTTCAAAATCTTGAACATTCTCTGCTGTGGCAAAGACCTCATCGCCCCCATCACCTGCAATTAAATTCTCATTATGGTTCTCTTTTAGGAGTTGAGAGGTTAAAATGGTAGGAGATGAAGCGTGGTCAGCAAATGGTTCATCATAAACTTTAGCTATTTTAGGTATGAAGTTTAATATATCTTTTGCATTAAAGTAGTGTTCATGATGATTAGTTCCAAGATGTTTGGCAATCGCTTTAGCATAAGGGGCTTCATTGATTCTATTCTCATAAAAGCCAATGGTAAAGGTATCAATTTTTTGACTACTTTGTCTCTGTGCAATGGCAGCAAGAGTAGAGCTGTCATACCCTCCACTAAGTGAGACTCCAAAAGGTTTTTTGTAACAATTTTTTTCAACAGATTGATTTAGTAGTTCGTTAGCTTTATGAATTGTATGCTCCTCTGTAGAGAACTCTTTTTTTTTGTAACAATTTTCAAGAGACCAGTAGCTGTGATGTGTTATTACGTCGTTTTTTATATCAAGAGTTAGATACTCTCCAGCATTGAGTTTATAGCAATTACTAAAGATACTATTTGGTTGAAGTATATAACCATATTGTAGATAGTGACCTAATGCATTAGGATTTATAGTGAGCTTAAAATCGTTAACCATAGAGAACTCTTGAACTCTTGTACCAAATATAAAACCCTTTTCTGTGTGGCTAAAGTAGAGTGGGGTTACGCCGACTCTATCTTTAGCAATGTAGAGTTTTTTATGCTTCTTGTCATATAGAGCTAGAGCAAAATTACCCTCTAATCTATTTAAAAACTCTATCCCTTCATCTCTGTATAGTTTTTCAATATACTCTGCTTCAGATAACTCTGTTACATTATTAAGTAAAAAACCACTAAAGAGTACTGTTATATCGCTCTCTAAAGTTCTTATAGTGGTTGCTCTTTCTATAATAGATAGTCTCTCTTTATAAATATATGCTAAAAACTTTTTCAATTTAATTACCTTTTTCTATATCTATTTTTTTATATATCTACTCTTATTGTACCATGCACTAATAAGATAGAGTCGTTGAAGTAGTACTCTATTTTTACTATATCTATTTGAGTATTTTATTAAAGATAAGACCTTATACTCTATCTCTTCTCTATTCCAAAGTTTACACTCAATAATCTCTCTTACCACTTCACTTCTCATCATCATTAAAATAGAGAAAAAGTCAAAAGAGAATGCCATTTTACCCAATTTATCGCTATCTAGTCCTATCTTATCTTTTAATATTTTTCTCAAAATAAGCTTGTTTTTTAGCTCTTTTTTATTATATAGTACCTTAGAGGGTAGCTTAGAGAAGTAGGTTGCAACCTCTTGGTTGCACCAAGGTAAGATTAGATTAGCATGGTATATAGAGGCTAAGTTTCTTGATTTTCGTATAACTCTATCAGACTCAACAAATGAACCCCAAATATCAGCTCTAACCTCTAGGTAGTTCCACTTATCTCTCTGTTTACTCATCTCTCTCCAGTACTCATAGTTGTTGGTAGTTGGCTTAAATATCTTTTTTGCATCACCAAAAGAGAAGCCATTTATCCCTGCCCACTCTGCACGAGTAAGTGTAATGTTTCTTAGTTTATTTGAAGAGTCAAGATAGTCAGTAAATACTCTAAAGTGGTGAAGTTTAGAGAATAGTCTCTGTTTTGTGAACTCTACTTGTGTAGGAATGTGACCCATATAGACATCGTTCCCACTACCATCTATAATATTGCTCATATCAAAATTGACCTGTGTGGCATATATTGGATAGGCTAGGGTAACATTGTCAACAGATGGGAAAGGTGCATTTTCAAAGTAGTTCTCTATGCTATTTAGCTCTTTTGATTGTAACTTTTTAGGGAGATAGAGCTTTTGATGTTTAAAGCCAAGTTTTGTTGCAATATTTTTGGAGATTTCACTCTCATCTTGCTCCCCTTTACTCTTGTGGGTTAGGCAGGTAATCTCTTTTTGAACACCAGCCTCTGCTAAAGCTAAAGCTATCATATTGCTATCTTTCCCTGCACTATGAAAGAGGTAGGTTGGGTTAGAGCAGTTGAGTTTAGAGGTAGTAGCTGTAGCAAGTAGCTCTATTATCTTATTTTCATCAATATCCATACTCTCATCTCTATAGCTATCTTTAAATGGGAAGTTATGGCTAAAATCTATTGTAATTTTACTGTTGATTGTTCTAACTGTTGCTATATCTCCAATACCAACACTGAAGATATCTTGATAGATGGTATAAGGAAGAGGAACAATACCACTCTGTAATAGAAAAGAGATACTCTCTTCTCTTACTGCAAGAGGTTTTGTGACCTCCTTATGCTCTAGTAGTTCATTAATAGAGTCTGTATATAGAAGGTAGTCTCTATTTGGGCAAAGGTATATATAGAGTGGATTGTGTGCTGATAAATCAGATTTTAGCTCTATCTTTGGGTTATTTAGGCTATATCTATGCAACATAAGTTAGCCTTTTATTGGCAATAGATTGATTGACAAAGTACCATAAGAAGAGTGTATGAATGGAGATAATAAGTAAAAAAGAGACAATTAACCCCAGTTCATGAAATTGGTAAATAGCAAAAGGGACAATTATTAAATCAAATAAAACAGTATAGTTCATAACTTTTATAAACTCTCTTTTTCTCTCCATGATAATGAGCGTGTTAGAGAGCAGTGCTCCAAAAGGCATAACAAAAATTCGTAATAGAAAGATGCTTAAAAGCATAACAATATGTTGGTTTATCTCACCATTAATTAGTATTATTAGCTCCTCTACAAAAAACTCTCCAAAGAGTACAAAAGTAGAAGAGACTACTATGAAAAGAGTAGAGACCTTTTTTAAAAACTTTACAAATAGATTAAAACTCTCTCTATATTTTCGAGCAAGATAGGGGTAAATGGTCTGATTAATAGGGTCAAACAGACCTCCAATAGCAACAACAATCTTCTCAGCAATAGAGTAGTACCCTACAGCAATATTGTTGGTCATTAGACCAAGAAGTAAAATATTGGTAGTGGTATATAGACTCAAATAGAAGCGTGATAGAAAAACATGCCAACCATCTAAAAGATACTCTTTTAGCGTCTCTTTACTCTCTATCTTAAAGGAGATATGGAACTCTTTATAGATAATATATAACGAGATAACCCCTGAAACAATAGCTCCTATAGAAAGAAGTAGAGGAACAAGAAAAAAATCACTCTTATCTTGGACAAAGATAAAAATAGCAGTGGTAAAGATGGACTTTGAGAGTAGATTTAAGTAGGTGATATACTTCATCTTCTCCATACCTTGAAAGAACCAAACAGGAAATAGAACTTGACCTACAACGGTACCAAAGGTTAAAAGATATATCTCCCAATGTTCTGAGAATTTATCAACTATAGATATAAGTAAGAGAAGTATAGCAAAGCTTATTAAAAGTAGTATAAATTTAATACTCATAACAGCAGAGAAAATCTCTATAACTCTCTTGTTATCTTCTCTATGTATCGATATCTCTTTTGTAGCTGTTAAGTTAAATCCATAATCGGTTAATATTCCAAAATAGGTGATAGTAGCTGTTGCAAAGGCTAAAAGACCAAAATATTCAACACCCAGAGTCTTTACCAAGTAAGGTAAAGTTATAAGTGGTAAAATATAGTTTGCTGTTTGTAGCATAGTTAATGATATAAAGTTTGACCTTAAAACTTTATACTCCTCTTTCTCTGTTCTCATAGACTCTCCACTATATTTTCTAGCCCTTATTGTAACATAAAACAACACAAAGTAATATAAAATAAAGCTTAAATATGTAATAATTTCTCTATTAATTTTAAAGAAGATATAAAATGAAGAGAACACACGTTAATGCAGATATGTCACACCAAAATGGTTTGGCGTATAAATTGGAGCTTTTTGTTAACTCATTAAAAGAGAATGGAGTACTCTCTACCCTTAGAAAGATTAGCCAACGAGTTAGCTATAGAGTAAAAGGGATTGACTTCTCTACTCAAAATATTTATGATTTGACCAGAACAGGAGAGTATCAGGAGCATGGAACAGCTCTAGTCTCTACTTCGGTGGACTTTCTATCACAACTCTTAAATGATTTAGAAGATACAATAGGAGCTAAATTGAATAGAGAACTATTTGTCGATTATGGTAGTGGAAAAGGAGCAGCAATTATTCATGCTAAAGAGTTAGGCTTTAAGAGAGCTATTGGTGTGGAGTTTGCTAAAGAGTTGCATGAGATAGCACAGAGAAATATTCAGAAGTTAAATCTCAAAGATGTAACCTCTATCTATGCCGATGCAACGACCTATATGCTCCCTAGTGATATTTCAGTTATCTACTTTTTTAACCCTTTTGATGAGGTCGTAATGAAAAAGGTGGTCGAGAATATATTGGCTCAAAAAGAGAGTTTTGAGGGTGATGTCTATGTTATATATGGTAATGCCTCTTGTGATGTTTTAAATAGCTACTTTACCTTTTTAAACCATATTACCTACCCAAGCAGTGCCACGGTAGATTTTTTCAAGGTGTAGCCATGTGTGGTATTGTAGGGTTTTGTGATTTTAAAAAGAGTAGTAGCTCAAAGATTTTATCCTCAATGATGAAGGTTTTAGCTCATAGAGGTTCAGATGCTTCAGGAGATACTTTTTATGAGTTAGAGGGTAGTGTTGTCGGATTGGGACATCAACGACTCTCCATCTTAGATTTGTCGGTTGAGGGAAATCAGCCTATGGAGTTTAATGAGTTAACTATTGTATATAATGGAGAGGTTTATAACTTTAAAGAGATACGAGATGAGTTAGAGACTTTAGGGTATGAGTTCCATTCAAATAGCGATACAGAGGTTGTCTTAAAAGCTTTTCATGCTTGGAAAGACTCTATGATAGATAGATTTAGAGGTATGTTCTCTATTGTAATTTTTAACAAAAAAGAGGAGAAATTGACACTTATTCGAGACCATGCAGGGGTTAAGCCTCTATATTGGTACTATCGTGATGGACTATTCCTATTTGCTTCAGAGCTTAAAAGTTTTCATAAGCACCCATTATTTAAAAAAGAGATAGACCAAGATGTTTTAGTCTCTTATCTTCAACATGGCTATGTACTTCAACCATACTCTATCTTTAAAGATACTCATCAGTTAAATGCAGGGCATATTTTAGAGTTAGATTTAAAGAGCCAAAAGGTTCAACAAAGAGAGTATTGGTCAATTCGTAGCTATTATGAAAAACCAAAGTTAGAGTTGAGTGATAGTGAAGCAGTTTTAGAGACAGAGAAAGTTCTTAGAGAAGCATTTAACTACCGAATGGTATCTGATGTACCTGTAGGGTGCTTTTTAAGTGGAGGATATGATAGTTCGTTAGTAACAGCACTTCTCCAGCTAGATAGGAAAGAGAAGATAAATACCTTTACTATTGGATTTGAAGAGAAAGGGTACAACGAAGCACCACATGCACAAAGAGTAGCAGACCATTTAGGCACGAACCATACCGAATACTACTGTACCCATAGAGATGCTTTAGAGGTGATACCTAAACTAGCAGAGGTATATGATGAACCTTTTGGAGATGCCTCAGCAATTCCTACTCTATTGGTTAGTCAATTGGCACGAGAAGAGGTTACAGTAAGTCTAAGTGCTGATGGTGGAGATGAGATATTTGCAGGGTATCAAGCCTATGATAACCTCTATAAGATAGATAATATTTTAAAAAAAGTCCCTAATATCGTTAAAAGGGGTGGGGTTGGTATTTTAAATATGATAGAGCCAAACTCTATCCCTTTTGTTGATAATATCTATAATTTTACCATACGGTATGAGAAGATAAAAAAGATGCTTTTAGCTAAAAATGGAGCAGAGTTATTGGAGCAGAGCTATGAGCAGTACTCCAATGATGAGATAGAGAGGTTGCTACTTAAACCTACTCAAAAAATTATAACCTCTTTTGATATAGATGTATCAAAAATTGAAGATAGTTTGTCTCAGATGTTGCTTATTGACTATAAAACATATATGGCAGATGATATCTTAACTAAAGTTGATAGAGCAACCATGAGTGTAGGGTTAGAGGGGCGAGAGCCATTTTTAGACCGAACTATTATTGAGTTTGCTTCACAACTACCCAATAAGATGAAGTACCGAAATGGTCAAAAGAAGTGGGTTTTAAAGGAGATAACTCACAAATATATTCCAAAAGAGATAATGGAGCGTCCTAAAATGGGATTCTCTCCACCTATTACTGAGTGGTTTAGAGATGAACTAAAATCTTACTTTTTAGACTATTTAAGTTATGAACGTATAGAGAGAGAGGGGATTTTTAACCCTAATGAGGTGGTAAGAATGAGAGATGAGTATCTTAATGGAAGAGCAGTATCTGTGCATAGACTCTGGTTTATTTTGATGTTTGAGATGTGGTATGAGCGATGGATGTAACTAATAGAAGAAGATTTGTTGCTCTTATTCACCACCTAGAGGTGGGAGGAGCAGAGAAGATGATGGTTACTATCTTAAACCACTTTGCAAAAGAGGGGTTTGATGTTCATCTAATTATCTTTAACAATAGTGGAGCATTAAGAGAGGAGTTAAGTCAAGAGATTGTGGTGCATAATTTAGGTATTGCTTCAGTTATGAGAGGTATGCCAAGATGTTTAAAAACACTATATACTCTAAAGCCTAATACTGTTTTTGCAGGTATAGGACATCTAAATATTGCTCTAGCTCCCTCTCTTTTTATAATAAAAAAACTACTTAAAAATAGTCGATGGATTGCAAGAGAGACCAATATTGTGTCACTACAAAATCAAGCCTCTAAATATCCAAAACTTTTTGATTGGCTCTATAAAACAAGCTACTCAAACTATGATGTTATTGTAGCTCAATCTGAAGATATGAAAAATGATTTGGTTAAAAACTATAGCATATCAACTAAAATAGAGGTTATAAATAATCCTATAGATATCGAGAAGATAGAGCAACTATCTAAAAAAGATGGGGATTATAGTTTTGATAAGAGTAAAATAAACCTTTTAACAGTTGCAGGTTTGCGTAGAGAGAAACGGCATGACCTTATGTTACAAGCTATTGCTCTTTTACCTTCAAACTATAGTTTAACTATTGTTGGTTTAGGAGAGATGGAGGAGAGTTTAAAACGTTTAGCAAAAGAGTTAAAGATTGAACATCGTATCCATTTTGAGGGTTATCAATCGAACCCTTACTCATATATGGCTACTGCCGACCTATTTCTTTTAACCTCTGAACGTGAGGGGTTTCCAAATGTACTTATTGAAGCCAATACTCTTGGTTTGCCAATTGTAGCTTTTAGTTGTTTAGGTGGAATTGAAGAGATTATAGAGGAGGGGGTAAATGGTTTTTTTGTCCCTTTTAACAATATTGAGATGTTTGCTAAAAAAATAGAAGAGAGTGCCTTTTATGGTTTTGATAGAGAGAAGATTAAACTAAAAACTATAAAAAAATATAATAAAAAAACAATTTTAAAAAGATATATGGAGATATTATGAGAAGAGTTATTTTAAGTTTTATGCTATTGTTGCTACTGTTTGGGGTAATACAATCTTTAGCCCACCCACAATTTTTAATAGAGGAGTTACACTATCACTATGAACTTTTTGATTTAAGAGGATTAGCAAAAGGGACAATTTTTCTTTTTAGTTATCTTTTAGCAACTCTTTTTTTTCTAATAGTTATTGCAATAAAATCGAAACCTATCTTTTATATGGCTCTTTTTTTACTATTTTTATCACTAGTAATAGACTTTTTTGTTCAGTTTTTAGGGGTTTCACATGGGTTCTCTATCTCTGAATATAGATTGGCTTTAAATGAAACCTCTAACTATCAATTTCTATTTGCCTATGCTACCAATATAGGAAAATCAATACTATTGTCACTAATAGTTGTTTGGATACTCTATATTATTCGTAAAAAAGTTTTAAAGATACGTTTTTCAAATTGGACAATAGTATTACTTTTTATCCCTTTAGTGTTTATCTCTATGGTAACCCATAGGGTAGATACATTTAAACTTAGCTCATACCCTTCATTGATAAAAATTCCACTTATTGCTGTAGAGAATAACCGTATATCTGCCCCTTTGAGAAGAAGAGTTTTATCTAAAGATATTACCCCTATAGATGAGGGGAGATTTAAAAATATTATTTGGATTATTGATGAATCGGTTACAGGAACCTATCTCTCTATTAATGGATACCCAAAAGATACTACCCCTTATCTTACTAAATTAGATAAAAATAGCTCTATTATCTCAAATTTTGGTGTGGTAAACTCCATAAGTAATTGCTCTGGAAAATCAAATCTATTTTTACGAATTGGAATGGTTCCAAAGTCAAAACAACATATTAAAGAGGAGATGTTTAAACTTCCTACTATTTTCCAATATGCAAAACGAGCAGGTTATACAACTTGGCTTTTTGATTCACAAACACAAAAAGATCATCTACAAGACTACTTAACCCTTTATGATAAAGAGTCGATTGATAATTTTAAGACATTAGGAACTGATGTACCTAGATATAAGAAGGATAGCACACTACTTGATAGAGTTGCACAAATTACCCATAAAAGTGGTAGTAGAAAAAATTTTATTGTAGTTGTAAAGTATGGTTCACATTTTCCTTATTTTACAAGTTATAACCATAAATATAGCCCTTTTCAACCAACTGTAGAGGTAGCTTATGGTGGCATGGATATGGAGCATAAAGAGCAGATGGTAAACACCTATCTAAACTCTATCTACTCATCTGTAGATTTGTATCTAAAAGAGATGGTGAAAAAGGTTAATTTTGAAAATAGTGTAGTTTTTTACACTTCTGACCATGGACAAAATATTTTAGAGACTAAAAATCTTACACGAACTCATTGTAATACAGAGATAGTCGTTAAAAATGAGGTTAGTGTTCCCCTTTTTGTATTTACTAAAGATGCTAAAAAGAGATTTCCCGTAGATAGAGATAAATTCTATTCTCAAATTCAGATTTTCCCAACTATACTATCTCTCTTTGGGTACAATAAGAGCATAATTGAACCTTATGGAGATACTCTCTATAGAGGGTTTAATAGTAGTGAAGATAGAGAGTATATTCTATCCTCTTCATTAGATAAAAAAATATATAAATAGAGGTATAAATAATGAGTAAACAAGAAAAAATGGTACAAAACTTCTTTAATTCAAATGCTATAGATTACAAAGAGAAATATTCACGAAAAAATAAATTTTATGAATACTTCTTCTATGAACGACTCGAAGAGGTTACAAAAAATATAGATTTTAATAATAAAAATATATTAGATATTGGTCATGGAACAGGTGGGCTTTATGATTTTATTGCAGATAGATATGAAGCTCTTAACTTTTTTGCTACTGATATATCTTGTGATATGTTAAAACAGAGTAGCCTTAAAGAGGAGAATAGATTTTGTGGTAACTGTTACGATGCTAACTTTCCAGTTAAAAAGTTTGATTATATCTTTATGTTAGGGGTATCTACCTATATTGAATTAGAGGAGCTAAATAGGATATTTGAGTTTGTTCATAACTCTTTAGCTAAGAGTGGAGTCTTTATTATCACCTTTACCAATAGAAGAAGTATTAGTAATGTTATAAGAGGTAAATTCTCTTTTTTAACAAAGTTGGCATTTAAAAAAGATAAAGTCTCATCACAACCTTTCAGAGAGTATGGATATAGTATAGATGAAGCAAAAAAGATAACTGAACATCTCTTCTCTACTCAAAAAGTCTCTTTTTTAAACCATACCTTCTTCCCTTTTAGCCGAATTTTCCCACTATTGTCTATTAAATTTGCTAAATACCTAAAAAAAACCAATATAGATAAGGAGTATTTGAGTTCCGATTTTATTCTGTTTCTAAAAGCATACAACACATAGTATGATGATTTTATCTTTATACTCCAAAAGCTCCTCTTTTTTTAAGGTATTATAGTAGGAATTTGGTGTATATTCAACGTCTGACCACATTGACCAATTTTAATACTTTATAAGGACTTACCCCCAATGACAGCAAATATTATAATTCCTATTATTATCGTGCTATTTTTTGTCTATTTTTGGCGAAAAGAACAGCAAAACAAACAGTTGAAATACATAAAAA
>Ga0256833_1001396_pt1 | contig 17877 bp, 18 predicted proteins | sample 356284metaG_FD_190535 | JGI IMG/M metagenome (GOLD analysis project Ga0256833, IMG submission 190535) | Hydrothermal vent microbial communities from Mid Atlantic Ridge, Atlantic Ocean - 356-284 | ecosystem: Environmental > Aquatic > Marine > Hydrothermal vents | place: Atlantic Ocean: Mid... | reverse complement strand
GCTTCCCCGCCTCCTCTGTGGGCCCGGGTTCTCCCGCCTGCTTCTCCGCCCAGAGTGGGTGCTCCTCCCTCGCCCTCCTCAGCGGCATCCAGCCTGTGAGGAACGTGGGGTCCAGGGGGAACACTTTTGGCCGGAAGTGCGCGTAGGTCAGGTGCACCATCAGTATGAATGTCACCGCGAGCACCGCCTCCTTCGTATGGGTTGTCCAGAATATGCCGCCTAGCACGTCGTTGCCGGCTAGGAGCATCACCACGCCGGGTATGCCGAGCACCGCCATGCCCCAGTAGACGCCCCAGTACTCGAACAGCTGCTCGACATCGTACTTCCCCATGGGCTCCGGCTCCTTGCCCCTTATGACGCGGAACACGTTACGTACGAACCTCTTGCTGTATATCTCGAGCATGGGGAACTTCTCGCGCAGGCTCTCGCCCCGCGCCTTGGCCAGCAGCAGCTGGGCCGTGTAGTAGCCGAAGTGGAGCAGCGCCACGACACCCATTGCTATGCCGCTGTAGACGTGTATCGTGAGCAGCGTGACGCGGCTCCCATAGCCAGCCATGGCCGCGAAGCCGGTCAACGCGCATATAATGAAGGTTATCATTACCCAGATGTGCTGGAACCTCTGCCACCCTGTCAGCCTCGGCAGCCTCCGGTCGCGCGACGCGAGGCCCCTCTTGTAGTAGAGGCGCCACTTGCCCGCCTCCGGGGCCTCCAGGTAGAAGGTTCCCAGCACGTAGAGCGTGCCCACGACAGCTATGAATATTATCAGCACGTCGAAGGCGAGCGCTATGAGGTGCCTCCACCAGGCCGCGGTGCTCGGGCTCAGCGAGGCAAGGGCGTGCAGGCGGAGAGGGCCCTCCTCCAGCAGGGGCTTGACCGCGTAGGCATAGACCAGGCCCCAGCCAAAGCCCAGGAGCAGGGCCGTTAGCACCAGGCTGCCCACGAGGTAGCTTATCCTCGCAACACGGTCCTCCTGCACCTCTCCCCACCCCTCTAGCGCTGGCTATGCATGGTTCCCAGCCTGGCCCCCCTCTACTCGCTCTTCTTCTCCGAGGCCTTGGCGGCCGCGAAGCCCGCGACAGCGCCTATGGCGGCGCTAGCTATGCTGCCCGCGACGGCGGCCTCCTGTAGCTGCCTCTGGCTAGCGGTCTCCTTGCCGGGCGCCGGCGCCGCCGCCCCGGGGTTGAAGAACGTGTGGGCATGCGGCCTCATGTCGCGGTGGCAGGCCTCGCACTCGAGGAAGCCGCGGGTGAACTGGCCGTCCTCGTAGACCTTGCCCTTGTAGTGGCACACGCGGCAGCTGGCGGTTGTGGGGGAGAGCCTCGTGTCGCCCCCGTACTCCTTCTTCAGCATCTCCGTGAACCGTGCCACCGCCTCCTCTGCCGCCTTTTCCGCGTTCCTGACTCGGCTATAGGCGTCGAAGTACTCGTTGAGCAGCATAGCCGCGAACGCGGCGATATCGCCTGTAAGCCTTCCGCACCTCTCGCTCCTCTCTTTGGAGCCGCTGGCGTAGCCGCTGACCTCGCACCACTTGCCGACTGAGACGTGGCAGAGAGTGCTCCCGGAGACGTTAGAGGGGAGCCACTTCTTGGACTTGAGCTTGTTGGGTGGGACGAGGGCCCGCCCGTTCACAACCATCTCGTTGCTCTTCTTCGTGGGCAGCGGGGTTGACTCGTATGTACGCATAAGAGCCTTTCCGAGCTTGTCCCAGGCCTTGTGCTCGCCCACCACCATCTGTATTACTGCGAGCGAGCCGTTGAGGGAGCCGCAGAGGGTGCCCCAGCCGACGGTGCCTCCGTAGCCGTACTGGAAGAGGCTGTGGAGGTGTTTGCCCTGCTTTACGGCGTTCAGCACCTCCTCCCGGGAGGGTATCGGGAGCAGGGTCCAGGGGTAGCCCACCTTCTCCTGGAGGCTCACGGCCAGGGCCCAGAAGGCGCCCCCGGCGCACTCGAACTGGTAGTAGCCGAGGTGGCCTAGCCTCCGGACCTCCTCGGGGTCGAGCCTCGCGTAGGGCCACGGCAGCTCCGGTGTCTTGCCCTGCTCCGCCGCCTCCGCGGCGGGGGCTAGGCGGAGCACTCCCGCGGCCAGGAGCGAGGCTGTGGCTGTCTTGAGGAAGCCCCTCCTCGTTATCTTGACGCTCACGGAGAGCTACCTCCGTGCCAAGAAGAATGGATGATTGATAATTACTGATAATTTTGTATTGCTAACAATATTTACGAGACCGGGCTCTCGTGCACGTAGAGAACCCGCATCCTTGACGATGGAGAATAATTAGCCCCAACGTAGAGATACCGAGAGGGTATAATATGTGGCGCCCCTCGGGGCCGGACGCCAGGCTAATATCAAGTCCTCCTGCAAAACCACAGGGACACTAGAGAAGCCCCACAGCGGAACAGAGGAGAAACACGTATGGCCGGTATGGTCGAGAAGCCCCGCAGGGCGGCGGCCAACACGCCCCCCGCCTCCACGCTGGACGAGCTGGCCCGCCGCGTCAAGCGGCTCTGGGCCGAGCTGAGCCCATGCATAGGCGCCGTCGACGAGGAGCTCGTAGCCGCCTACCTCAGGCTGGGCCCCTCCACCCCCTACCGTGTCTCGAGGCACGTCGGGGCAAGCACCGCCTCCGTCTACCGGCGCTCGAGGAGCCTACTGGAGAAGAGGCTCCTAGTCCCAGGGCCCGACGGGGAAACCCTAATGGCGTCCGTCAAGGGGTGCCTCGCCCTCTACGCCCACGGCCGCCTCGGCCTCCCCGGCCTCGTGGAGTGCTTCACCCGCATCTGGGGGGTAAGGGCCGAGCCGGAGGCGCTGCTCGGCTTCCTCTACCTCCTGGGCCTCGAGGCGCGCCGCCGGCGCCTACACCTCCAGACCATTACCATGTGCAGGCCCGACGAGGCCTCGATACACGTGGCCCGCTACCTGGACGAGGTCCTGGCCTACCACGCTGCCTCGGGCGCCGGGTTCGCAGAGGCGCTGGACGCGGTCGCCTCCCGCCACGGGCTCGACCCGGACGCGTTCAGGGAGGCGCTCCGCCTCGCCCTCCGCGGCGTCTCCACCACGCTGCCCCTGGTGGTCACCGGCAAGGGGCACAAGGTCGCCCTACTCGTCAGGGACCACACGGTGTACTTCTTCGTCCTGGAGTGCAGTAGGCCCTGCGAGGAGTACCGGAGGAGCCTGGGCTTCGAGTGCCCCCGGGCGGCGAGGCTTGTCCGGGAGAGGCTGAGAAGGCTCCTGGGCGGCGCTGGGTAGTTATCGCGTCCCCCCGGGGGCTCCTGTATCCGCGCCTCTAACCCCTTTGGAGCTGCGAGGGCACGGGGAGTTGCCCGCACCAAGGATAATCGTCGAGGAGAGCGTCCGGGAGAAGGTGCCCGGGGTCAGCGAGGCCCTCACCAGGGGCGAGGCCTTCTCCGAGGCGCTGCGCGCCCTCTCCCGCGGCGAGCGCGTCCTCCTGGCCTCCGGCTCCGCCTGGGCGCTCTGGGCCCTGGTGGCCCGCGAGGCCTGGATGCGGGGCGACAACTACTTCCTCCTAGAGGCCGCCGACCTGGGGGAGTCGGAGCTCAGCGGCGTGGGCTACGGCCAGCTAGTGGTGGCCAGGGCGGCCTACGCTGCCAGGCTGAGCCCGGAGCGGGTGGAGTTCGAGAAGCTGGGGCTCCGGGAGAAGAGGGTCACGAGGCGGGCGCTCCTGGCGGGCGCCGGGGTAGGGGCCGCGCTGGCCGCGGTCGAGAAGCCCTACGAGACCAGCCTCTGCTCCACGAGGGGCGTCGGCGGCGCCTGCAGGGCGTGCATCGAGGAGTGCGGGGGCGGCTCCTGCGCCTCCGCCCTCTGCGGGGTCGAGCTGGTCGGCGTCGCCGGGTACAGCAGGGAGGCCCTCGCCGAGTACCTGCGCGTCGTCTCCCCCCGGGGGCCCGGCTACCTGGTGTTCGCCTCCAGGTGGGTCATGTACGAGATCGTCGCGCGGCTCCGGGAGCCCGGCAACCGGCCCCCGGTGCCCGTCTACCTGGTCCCCACCGGGTGCCCCTACGTCGTCGGCCTCGAGGAGCTGCTGGCGGCGAGGGCGCTCGGCCTCGAGCCCCTGGTCTACGCCGACGGCGGCCTGGCGGAGAAGCACGACCCCTACTGCAGGCGGAGCAGGGACAAGTGGCTAGAAACAGTGGCTGCCGACTACGAGGCCCTGGCCGGCGCGAAGCCGGCCGCCGGCCCCGGCTGGAGGCCGCTCGTGGACCGGCTCCAGTACACGCCCCGGCTCCGCCCCCTAGGCGACGCGGCCGCCCTGCTCGGCAGGGGGCTCCACAGCCTGGCCATGGCCGAGGCCGAGAGGCTGCTGTCCGGCAGGGGCTTCACCCCGACGCGCAGCCTCGCCTCCGCCGGGCTCAGGGTTGACCCGGAGAAGTGCACCCTCTGCAGCGCCTGCGTCCAGGAGTGCCCGGCCGACGCGCTCCAGCTCGACCGCAGCCCGGAGGCGGAGAAGCTCCTCTTCCTCCCGGGCCGCTGCATAGCCTGCCGCTACTGCGCCGAGGTCTGCCCCGAGGGCGCCATCGAGGTCGAGAGGGGCCTGGAGCCGAGCCCCGGCTCCTGGAGGACCCTCGTCGAGCACGGCGCGGTCCGCTGCATCTCCTGCGGCGCCCCCCTGGGCCCCAGGACGCTCCTGGAGAAGGTGCTGAGGAAGATGGCGGAGCACGGGTTCCCCGAGGAGACGCTCCGCACGGTGTTCCTCTGCGACCGCTGCAAGGCCGCCTACCAGCTGGGCGCCCTCCGCCCGGACTGGGGGAAGATACCCGACTGGGCGGCCAAGATAATCGAGGAGAGGAGGCGCCGGTAGCGAGAAACCCTCCCGCAGCCATGCCGGGGGCTGAGAGGTAGCCACGGTTGCCGGGGCCTAGCCGCGTCGAGGTGGCGAGGTTCAAGCCCTTCTACCTCGGCCTGTTCGCCTCGATGGCCCTGCTGGTCGCGCTGCCAGTCCTGGTCGCGGGGCGCTGCGGCGGCCCCGGGGCCCGTCTGCCCTGCCCCCTCGGCCTCCTCGCCAGCATCGCCACGGCCGTCCTCGTGGCCGCGGGCCACGAGCTGCTCCACTACCTTGCGGCCCGCGTGATGGGTGTACGCGGCCTGAGGCTCGTGGCCCACCGCGGCCTCGCGGCGGTGATGATGCTCTACGACTACATGGTGCCCCGCCAGTACCTGGCTGTGGCGCTTGCGCCGCAGATTCTCAGCGTGGGCCTCGCGCTGCTCGCCTACCTGGCCTCCGGGCCCCTGAGGCTCCTCGCCTGCATAGGCCTGGCCGCGAACCTCGCCGGGGGCGCCCCGGACGTTGTCAACGCGCTCTACTTCTACCTCGTGCACGGCTCCGCTGCTAGGTTCACGCTGCTCTACGGCGAGGACGGCAGCGTGGCGGGGGGCGTGGTCGAGTACCCTGACGGCCGCCTCGTCGTCTACGTGTTCTAGCCCCGGGCTCTCCTTTCTTTAACGGGCGGCGCGTTATGTCGCAAGTGGTCTCCGATAGCTTCTGGGCTAACCCCTAATACTAGTGATTCTACATCCGGCTTCATTGAGAATCCTTTAGGAGCCGGACGGTAGGCCAGCGTGAGCCAAGACTGCATGAGGGTGGTGACCTGGAGTGAGGGCCAAGATGCGTGGCTTCGCGGCCGCCTCCGCCCTGGCGGTCTTCGCGCTGCTGGTGATGGCCGCCTCTGCGGCGGAGGCCGCGGGCCAGTTCAAGAACCCGGCTAACTACACCTTCTACCCCTGCAGCAGCTGCCACGCGACGATGAAGGTGACCGGGATAGCGAAGAAGGTTGGCATACACCACATCGACCTCACTAAGGGCGCCCACCGCGGCCTCTACTGCGCGAACTGCCACAGCGCCCCCGACGTCTGGCACCTGAAGACCCCCGACGGCAAGGTAGACATAGCGATACCCGGCATGTTCAGCCACGAGGACCTGATGAAGATAAACAAGGTGTGCGCGACCTGCCACCCCAGGACCTACGAGGACTACGTCAACCTCGTGCACGCGAACAAGACCTACACCTGCCCCGGCGGCCACGTAGAGTTCGTCAAGGGCTACAAGGGCGTGCTCTACAGCTTCCACGTATGCAAGGAGTACAAGAACCTGAAGACCGTGCCGGCGAAGGCCTGCGTCGAGTGCCACAACCCCCACGACCCCGTCTACCACGCGATAAGCATCCTGCCCCCGCCGAGCGAGAGGCCCGCACCCCCCAAGCAGGAGAACATAGCCTACGGCACCCTCGCGGTGGCGATAGCCGGCATGGCCCTGATCGTTGCCTCCGCTGTTTTGCTCAACAGCTACGCCTCCAGGCAGTAAGCCCCTCCGGAGGTGAGACCCGATGGCGGAGAATCTCAAGAAGCACGTGGATGAGACCCGCCGCAGCCTCCTGAAGGCCGCCGCGGTAGCGGGAGGAGCCTCCCTGATATCCTTCGTCGCCATAGACAGGGAGAAGCTCCGCGCCGTACTCAGCCCCGTCTCCCTCGAGGACGTTGTAACCGAGGCCGAGGCAGCGGAGGCCCCCAGCGAGCTGGAGCGCCGCGCAGCGAAGAAAACCGAGGAGATGAAGAAGCTCTGCCGCGCGGAGGCGGAGAAGCTCTGCAAGGCTAAGGGCGAGAACAGCCCCGAGTGCAAGGAGGCCCGCCGCCGCTGCGAGCTAATCAAGGTCAAGGCGACGCCCGCCAAGCCCGGCACCAGGTTCGCGATGGCGCTGGATATCAACAAGTGCATAGGGTGCCGCCGCTGCGCCTACGCCTGCGTCATGGAGAACAACACTGACCGCGAGATGGGCATCGAGTGGATAAAGGTCGTGAGCGTGCCCAGGGAGGAGCTGGAGATACTCAACACTGACTGGAAGTACAAGGAGGCCCCCGAGAAGGAGATGGTCTACATACCCATGGCGTGCATGCACTGCGAGGACCCGCCGTGTACCATGGTCTGCCCGGTGGTCGCGACCTTCAAGGAGCCCGACGGCATAGTCGTGGTGGACTACGACCGCTGCATAGGCTGCAGGTACTGTATAACCGCCTGCCCGTACGGCGCGAGGCGCTTCAACTGGCGCAAGCCCAGGGTGCCGGTGACCGAGCTAAACCCGAACATGCACATACTGGGCAACGTGATAAGGCAGCCCCACGTGATGGAGAAGTGCACGTGGTGCATACAGCGCACCAGGGACGGCGGCGTGCCCGCCTGCGTAGAGGTCTGCCCCGTCGGCGCCAGGGTCTTCGGCGACCTGAACGACCCGAGCAGCCCGATAAGGCAGGTAATGGAGGAGTACGGCGCCTTCGTGCTGAAGCCGGCGGCCGGCACGCGTCCACGCTTCTTCTACTACTTCGGCCCAGCCCGCACCCCGCCCGCCAAGAAGGAGAAGGGCGGGGGCGGCGAGTAACCCGACACGCCCTCGTCAGCCGTGAGCAGAGTGGAGGGGTGGTGCCACGGTGGCCAAGGAGTACGGGGACAGCTTCCTCGACACAATAAAATACATAATAGATGAGGGCCTGCTGAAGGGGAGCAAGGCGTTCTACCTGGCGCTGCTGGGCCTCCTGCTGATAGGAGCCTACGGCATGTACCTCTGGATATTCGTCCAGCACGCCCCGATATTCCTGGGCAGCAACTACGGCGGCATGATAACAACGGACCTAACAGACTCGGTGACATGGGGTATCTACATATCGTTCTTCGTGTTCTGGGTCGGAGTAGCGGCGGCGGGAATAGTGTTCGGCATCGCTGCGTACGCGTTCGGACACAAGGGCTTCAAGAAGGTGGCGGTGCTGGGCGAGGTGCAGGCAGTAGCGGCACTGATAACCGTGCTGCTGCTGATAGCCGTCGACGTGGGTAGGCCGCTGCGGGCAATGATACTGATGCCGCAGCTGCCCAACCTCCACTCGATGCTAGACTGGGACTTCATAGTGATAAGCGGCTACCTGACGCTGAACCTCATAGGCTTCCTGGTGACCATCCACTACTACCGGCGCGACCTGCCGCTGCCCGCGAAGTTCACAGTGCCCTTCATCATAATAGCGGCGCCCTTCGCTATAGGCATACACACTGTGACGGCGTTCCTCTCGCAGGCGCTCACCGCCAGGCCGATATGGAACAGCCCCCTGCTGGCGCCCCGCTACGTTGCCACCGCGTTCGCCAGCGGCCCCGCGATACTGGTGCTGGCGCTGGTGCTGGCCGAGAAGTACATCAAGGGCTTCCGCGTGGACCCCGACGTCTACAAGAAGACAATGATAGTGATAGCGGGCGCCCTGGTGGTTGGCCTCTACTTCACGCTCAGCGAGGCCCACGAGATATACTGGTACACCACTGAGCCCTGGAAGAAGGCCCAGGCGAACGAGATGATATTCGGCTACCACCTGCCATACCTGGCGGTGATGTACTGGCTGTGGGTGGCGCTGGGCATAGCGGCGGTGATACTGACCCTGATACCCAGGGTGAGGAACAGCAGGACCGGCATGCTGTTCATAGCGGTGCTGACCATAATAGCGGTGGTTAACGAGAAGACGATGAGCATAGTGATACCCGCCTACATACCGGACCCGCTTGGCCGCTACATACCCTACTACCCGACGCCGGTCGAGTACGCGATAACCCTGGGAGTGCACGCGCTGGGCATACTAGTGTACCTGGTGCTGGCCAAGGCGGCGATATCGGCGATAATGAGGCACTACTTCCAGGGCAGCGGCGCGCACCACTAGGCCCCGCGTGTTTTTCCCAGGCCCCTCTAGGCGTGCACGAACCAGTCTAGGCTATGTGAATCCACGTAGGCTACGTGGGTGTGTAGGATAGGCGTGTAGCCTAAAACATATAGTGTAGGGTCCGGGTACGCGTGGATACGGAGGTGTGGGAGTAGATGCGCTTCACGGGTCTCGCGGCTGCGGCGCTCATAGTATCCCTCATAGTGTTGGCAGGGGTGGCTGCCGCCCTGACAGCCCAGGAGGCCGAGAAGGAGTTCAAGGCTAAGGGCTGCACGGGCTGCCACAGCGGCGGCCTGGCGCCGACGTTCCAGGACACTGTGAAGAAGATCGAGGAGTGGGCGAAGAAGTACGGCAGCCTCGACGAGGCAGTCGCGGCCGAGTCCAAGAACTTCAAGATGTTCAAGGGCGTCAAGACCTGGGACGAGCTGATGAGCAAGATGCCTGGCATAACGCCGGAGCTCAAGCAGTTCTTCGAGCAGGTGTTCGAGCAGGCCAAGAAGGGCGGAGCCGGGGGCCAGGCCGGCGGACAGGCAGCGCAGCAGCCCGCCGCCACGGCAGCCAAGCCCGTGACAGTAACGGTGACCAAGGTTAAGACCGTCACGCAGAGCGTGACCGAGAAGGTCTACGTTACCGAGACGGTCACGCCGCCCGACAAGGCCGCCGGCACAGCCGACCTAATAGCGAAGGCCAGCTACGTCGCCGCCATACTGGTGGCTGTGGCCGTGGTGGCGCTGGCCTACATGTTCATGGGCCGCAGGCAGTAAGATAGAAAGGGAGCCGAGTGTTTGAAACACCGCCTGGCGTTTTTACCCCCCTTATCTCCTGGCCGCTGCCGGCCGGGGGCTTCTCTCCTCCTTCTCCTCGAGCTTCTCGGCCTCGCCGGGCTTCATGCCCCAGTAGTGCTCCTCGCCGGGGAAGATGCCGCTCCTCACCTCCTGGGCGTAGGCGGCGACTGCCTTCACGATCTCGTCGGCCAGGTTGTGGTAGCGTTTCACGAACGGCGGGGGCGTCGGGGAGAGGCCGAGCAGGTCGTGGATTACGAGCACCTGGCCGTCGCAGTAGGGGCCGCTGCCTATGCATATGGTCGGTATGGTTAGCTTCTCGGTTATCTTCTTCGCCACCTCCCAGGCCGTGTACTCTATCACGACTGCGAAGGCTCCTGCCTCTTCGGCTCCGAGGGCGTCCTCTATGACCTCCCTTGCTTCCTCGGCCCTCTTGCCTATGAGCCGGTAGCCGCCTAGCAGCTTGTGCTTCTGCGGCGTGAGCCCCACGTGGGCCATGACCGGTATCCCGGCGCGCACCATTGCCCCTATGACGTCGCTGTAGGCGGCGCCGCCCTCTATCTTGACGGCGTCGGCTCCGGCGGCGAGTAGTCTCCCCGCGTTCCTGACGGCCTCGGAGACAGAGGCCTCGTAGCTCATGAAGGGCATGTCGCCTACTATCATTGCGCCGGGCTCTGCGCGTGCGACGGCGGCCGTGTGGCGGGCCATGTCGTCGAGGGTCACCTGTAGGGTGGAGGGCAGCCCGAGCACGACCATGCCGAGCGAGTCCCCTACCAGGATGACGTCCACGCCCGCCCTGTCGACGAGCAGGGCGGTGGGGTAGTCGTAGGCCGTGACCATTACTATCTTCTCTCCCCGCTCCTTCATCCTGCGCAGCGTCCTGACGGTAACCCTCTGCTCCCGGGGCACGGCGGCCCACCGGTAGCGAGTCCACAGGGCGGCGCGTGAGGGCATTAACCCCTAGCCTGGCAGGGGAGCCGCCTCCCCCTAAGGCCGGGGGCGGCGAGCCTCACCGCGGCCGCGACGGCCTCGTTGAAGGGGGCCGCGGAGCCCAGCCTCCTGGCCGTGGAGGCGACCGCGCCGTTGATGTAGTCTATCTCGGTCTCCCTGCCCGCCGCCACGTCCTGGAGCATGGAGCTACAGTTGTCGCCGGTGGCCTCGGCGGCCGCGAGGGCGGCCTCGACGGGGTCGCGCGGCAGCCGCAGCCCCGCCTCCTCGGCGACCCTGCCGGCCTCCCCCGCGAGCCTCTCCGCGAGGGCCCTCGCCCAGGGGTCCTCGGCTACGACCCTGTTGGGGCCCCAGGCCAGCACGGTGACAGGGTTGACGGCCGCGTTGACGGCCAGCTTGAGCCACCGGTGGGGCTCCACGTCGCCCACGTAGACGCCCTGTATCCTCCCGGCGAGGCTGTCGGCGAAGCGGCGGAGCCAGGGGCTACAGGGGGGCCTCCGGCAGCCAACCAGCACCCGGCCCCCGGAGGAGAGCCGGACCGTGCCGCCGGGCAGCCTCGTGGCCCCGAAGTAGACGATGCCGGCCCCCGCCCGGTGCGCGCCGTACACCTCCTCCAGCAGCTCGAGGCTCCCCAGGCCGTTCTGGAGCCCGGCGACGGCCTCCACGCGCAGCCCCGCCGCCTCGGCCTCCTCCACCGCGGCGGGGAGCTGGTAGGCCTTCACAGCGTAGACGAGGAGCCCGGCCTCCATCCCGGCGGCGTGGCGCCAGCCGCAGACGGGGATGACGGCGCCGCCGAGGCCCTCCACCGTGACGCGCCGCCACCGGCAGCCCCCTGCCCTCCTCGTGACGGCGGCCACCCGGGCGCCGGCCCCCGCTAGGGCGACCGCCACCGCCGACCCTACGGCCCCCAGGCCGGCTACGAGGTAGTCGACGCGCCCCGGGGCCTTTTCCCCGCCGCCGCTCACTGCTCCTCCCCCGGCTCTGGGGGGAGCCGCTCCAGGCGGAGGTAGTGGCCCACGCGGTAGGGTAGTAGCCGTAGCAGGTGGTCGGCTACCGCCACCGCCGCCGCCGCCTCGACGGCCGGCACCGCCCGGATGGCGATGGCGGGGTCGTGGCGGCCCCTGCCCCTTATCTCCGCCTGCTCCAGGCCGCGCCAGTCCAGCGTCTCCCCCGGCACCCATATGGTGGACGTGGGCTTGAAGTGGACCCTGGCGGATATGGTGGAGCCGGTGGAGAGGCCGCCGAGCACGCCGCCTCCGTGGCCCGGGTCGAGCCTCACCTCGCCGCTGCCCCGGTCCACCACCAGCCTGTCCATAGCCTCCGCGCCGGTCATCGAGGACAGCCTCGTGCCCGAGCCGAACTCCACGGCTTTAGCCCCCGGCACCGCCATGAAGGCGCGGGCCAGGTCCCCGTCGAGGCTGTCGCCCAGCGGCTCCCCCATCCCAGGCGGCGCCCCCACGACGAAGACCTCCACCACGCCGCCGGCGCTGCCGCCCCGGGCCACCGCGGCGCGGAGAGCCTCCTCCATCTCGGCGGTGGCGGAGGCGTCGGGGCAGAAGACGGGGCTCTCGTCCCTCCTACGGCGCAGCTCCTCCACCTCGCCCCGCGAAGAAGGGGGGTCGACGCGGCACTCCCGCCCGGCGAGGCCGCGCAGGTAGGCGAACACCTCGACACCGTGCTCCCGCAGCACGAGCTTCGCGAGAGCACCGGCGGCGACGAGGCCGGCGGTGAGCCTCCCGGAGAAGGGGCCGCCGCCCCGGTAGTCCTCGAAGCCGCCCGCCCTGAGCCTCGCCGGGAAGTCGGCGTGGCCCGGCCTCGGCCTCCAGCGGACGGTCTCCTCGTAGAAGCTGCTGTCTACGTCCCGGTTACGGATGAGCAGCAGCACGGGGGCCCCCGTGGTGTAGCCCATGTATACGCCGCTCAGCACCTCCACAGTGTCCCTCTCCCGCCGCGGCGTCGTGTAGCGCCTCCCCGGCCTCCTCCGCGCCAGCTCCCCGTCTATGAACTCCTTGTCGACGCGCAGCCCCGGCGGCACGCCCTCGACCAGGGCGCCCACGCAGCACCCGTGGCTCTCACCCCAGAGGTGGACGCGGAACAACACACCCAGCGCCAAGGCGGCCCTGCCCCGCTGTCAGCCACAGCCGGCCTAGAGGCCGCGGTAACACCGCCGCTCCCCGCTTAAACCCGGCCCCCTTCGGGGCCCAGAAGAGCAGCCCCTACGGGGGAAGCGGTAACACCCCAGGCCGCTGCCGAAGACGGCGGCAGGGCGAGAAGGGGGGCTGTCCATACTTGTCGACGGCGGCCGTCGGCTCCTCCGCGAGGAGCCACGTACTGGCCCTGGAGCTCTACACGGCGCTCACGGAGGCGGAGAAGCTAGCCTTGATGCTCGAGGACGCGGCGTACGAGGAGGCGGAGCCGGGCCTGGTCTACGCTGCCAGGGGCGTCAGGGAGAGGCTCGCCGAGGGCCGCAGCCTCCTAGCCGCGGTGCTGCGGGCCAAGAAGATACTGGGCGGCGGCGACGCCTAGCCGGCCCCACGAATGAACCCCCCAGGGCCCAGCGGCGGGGGCCGGGTAGCCCCGGGAGTGGTCTCCCTCTTCGGCGCCGCCGCTCCTTGCCCCCTGATGCGCGGCGGGGTCTCGGCGTATCCGGGGCCGCGTGGGTCATTGTGCCGGGTGTTTGTGTTCTACGGGTTCTCGCAGGGAGACCAGTGAATGTGTAGAGAGCCATTTGAAGTATTTAATAAGCGTTATCTATTTCGACTGTTGAGGCTATGTTTAAACAGAACAAGCCACATGTTAGAACTATCTGGAGATACGTGAGGCGAGAGGTGAATAGGCTATGGCGAGGCGCGGGATAAACTGGGCGGCGGAGGTCCTCAAGAGGATACGCGGCCTAGAGTTCCCGGTGACCAAGGAGCAGCTCAAGGAGAGGCTCAAGGACTTCTACTACTACGGCATCCCCGCCACCAAGATACTCGACGAGGTAGAGGCGGAGAGCTTCGGCAGCCCGGCGGAGCTGCTCCACCACCTCGCGGAGGCTATAAGGAGGCTCGAGGAGCGCGGCGAGCTACCCCTAGTCACCGGCAGGAGGGGCATCAACTGGGCCGTAGAGGTCCTTAAGAGGATACGCGGCCTAGACTTCCCCGTCAAGAAGGAGCAGCTCAAGGAGAGACTGGCCGGGCTCAAGTGGCGCGGCGTAGACATCGACAGGATACTCGACGAGGTGCCGAAGGACGAGTTCCAGAGCCCCGCCGAGCTACTCCACGAGCTGGCCGAGGCTATAAGGAAGCTGGAGGAGCGCGGCGAGGTACAGGAAGGCTAAGCCCCACGCACCCAGCCCCTCCAATCTTTTCCCCCTCTGGGGCGCGGAGCCCGGCCCCAGGCTCCTTCTCCCATACGCTCCCCTCCGCCCGAGGGGCGGCCCCAGGCTCCTCGATGGCCCGTCGGAGGGGTTAGCCAATAACGCCGGCGGCCGCCTATCTGGTGCGAACGGGTGTGGCGGGTGGCTTCAGGGGCCGGCGGGAAGCCGCGGGTGATACGCGTCTCCCCGGCCGGCGGCGGCCTCCGCGCCGTGCTGGAGCCGGTCGCGAGGGAGCTGAGGGAGCACGGCGCCCTGGCAGTGTACCCTACTGACACGCTCTACGGGCTCGGCGCCAACCCCTTCAGCCGCGGCTCCGTGCTGAGGGTGTACCGTGTGAAGAGGCGCCCCCTAGGCAGGCCGCTGCCGGTCCTCGTCTCCAGCCTCGGCGTGGCGGAGAGGCTTGTAGTGCTGTCCCGGGAGGCTAGGCTCCTCGCGGAGAGGTTCTGGCCCGGCGCCCTGACCCTGGTGCTCCCCCTCCGCCGCGGCGCGGGGGTGCCGGTGGAGCTCCACGCGGGGAGCGGGAGGCTGGCTGTGCGCATGCCTGCCCACCGGGTGGCGCTGGTGCTCATCGAGCTGGCGGGCGGGGCCCTGGTGGGTACCAGCGCTAACCGGCACGGCGCGCCGCCTCCGCGGACGGCGGGGGAGGCGGTGGAGCAGCTGGACGGCGAGGTCGACTACGTGGTCGACGCGGGGCCGGCGCCGCTGGGCGCTCCGAGCACGGTGGTCGACCTCTCCGGCGGGGAGCCTAGGGTGTTACGTGAAGGCGCTGTCCCGGCGGAGGCGGTGCTACGCGTGCTGGCCTCTCTGGGCTCCGGCGTGTGAGACGCCGCGTATCGCCGCCTCCACCTCCTCGGGGAGGGGGGCTATGAGGCCGCTCTGGTAGAGGAGCTTCATCTTCTCGAGGGTCGCCTGTATGACCCTCCTCGCCCTCTCCAGCTCCTCCTCGTAGCTGAGCGGGTTCCTCGCGAGGCCCTGCTCGGACGCCTTGGCCGCGGTGGCCGCGGCTACCCGCGGGAACACCTCCCACTCCTCCATGCTGGGGATTATGTAGTCCTCTCTCAGGCCGCGCTCCTCGGCGAACCTGGCCAGCTCCTCGGCAGCGGCTATAGCCATCTCGTCCGTTATGGTCCTCGCCCTCGCGTCGAGCACGCCGCGGAACACGGCAGGGAACGCGAGGCTGTTATTGACCTGGTTCGGGAAGTCGCTCCTACCCGTCGCGACAATCCTCGCCCCCGCCTCCCTGGCCTCCCACGGCCAGATCTCCGGCACCGGGTTGGCCTCCGCGAAGACTATCGCGTCGCGGCTCATGCCTCTTATCCACTCCTTCCTTACCACCCCTGGGCCGGGCCTCGAGGCGGCAACCAGCGCGTCGGCGCCCCGCAGCGCCTCCCCGGGGCCCCCGCCACGGCCGCCGAGCCAGCCACCCCCCGTCTCGAGGGCTATCCTGTACTTCCAGGGGTTCCTCTCCCTCAGCTCCTCGACGTCGCCCCTCTCCGGGTGCAGCACGCCCCGCGAGTCGAGCACAACAATGTTCCCCGCCGGCACCCCGTAGGCGCGGAGGAGGCGGTAGAGCGCAACGTTCGCGGCGCCGGCGCCGAGCAGGACTATCCTCATCCCGCGCAGGTCGCGCCCCGTCAGCCTGGCGGCGTTTATCAGGCCGGCAAGCGTCACCGTGGCGGTGCCCTGCTGGTCGTCGTGCCAGACGGGTATATCGAGCCTCTCCCTCGCCTCGTCCAGCAGGCGGAAACACTTAGGGCTCTCAATGTCCTCGAGGTTGACGCCCCCGAAGCTGGGCTCCAGGAGGCTGAGAAGCTCCAACCACTTCTCCACACTCCTAGCCCGGTGCACGAGAGGCACAGCATCAACGCCGCCCAGAGCCTTGAAGAGAAGCGCCTTCCCCTCCATTACGGGCAGGGCGCCCTCCGGCCCAATATCGCCCAGGCCGAGCACCCTGGTGCCATCACTCACCACCGCGACAGTGTTCCACCGCCACGTGTTGTGGAAACTAGCCTCCGGGTCCTCCGCGTTCTCCCGCGCCGGCCCCGCAACCCCAGGAGTATACCAGAGCGAGAAATGCCCCCTAGTGAAGGCCGGCACACGGGGCAAGACCTCTATCTTGCCCTCATAGCGGCGGTGGAGCAGCCGGGAGAGACGATACCAGTCGACACGCTCCCCTCCAGACAATGAAACCCACCACACCAGCCGGGAACAACGCCACAGCTACACATGTTCAGCCCACACCACCCCCACCCCCGGGGGGAGAAAACAGGATAGGACAAAGCCCCACAGCCAGAGGAGGGGAGGGGCTCAGGGCTCGGCTGGACTCGTCACCCCCCACGCGGTAGGCATAATCCCTGGCACGTCACCGCCCCGGAGACCCAATACACCCTCACCCAGCACTATAAACCAGACAGCAACAGGGCCCACACCCGGCACCCACCTAGCCAGGATAAGGCGCCGGCCTCCGGAGCCGCAGGGGTCCCGGGTTCAAACCCGCGGCTGGCCCGCCACCCAAATATGCCATCTTGAAGAGCGAAGTTGCGGCCCAGAATTCGGTCGCTGAAGCTATGTTTGTTTCTCTTTCACCAAGGGTATTGCGGTTGATAATCCTGGTAGACTAAGGAATTACTTTGAGCCAGGGTATCCTCTTGAAGTCCTCGTCGAAAGTAAGGATTGTATCTATGCCATAGTGCCTACATGTCAGTGCTATGATGGCGTCTCCTGGAAGTAGGCTGTATTTTATCATTGTTTCGTGGATTTCGCTTACTTCTGCTCTGTCTTGCAGAACTATTATGTTGTATTCAGATAAGAGGCCTCGCATCGCTTTAAGCTCGTCTTTGATAAAGCCTAGGCCTTTCTGGTTTATTATTTCCCGGATTTTGTGTATACCTTTAATTCCGTAATGTTTACCTAGGTATATTCTGATTAGGATGTATGAAGTTTCTTCTATTGTCCGGAGACTAGTGTAGGCTTGGTTGCTTCGAGACAAGGCATCAATTACCTGATCAGACTTTGGTCTTACGTCGTGGAGTAGATATACTATGGCGTTGGCGTCGACGTATATCAAAGGTGCTCGGCCTCCTCTATGGCCTCCTCTACAAGCTCCTGCTCTACACGGCCAAGAATGCCCCGATACTTCTCCAGTATCCTCCTTCTATCCTCAAGGTCGATTATCTTAACAAGGAGTTCTTTACCCTCCTCTAGCTCAAGCGGTTTCTCGGGTACTAACACGCCACCCCTATACCTCACTCTAATTATCTTGGACAATCCCTGACCCCCATATCGATACTATGCATCGTTGACCAATTAGCCTTTACCCAGCCTAGGTGTTTCCAGGTTATCAACAGTGATATCCTTAACGATAAGCATTAGCGAAGAACGTTTCCAGTTGATGATTTCTTCCGGAAACATGCTTTTTATGACCCAGGCCTTCGGGGCCGCAGGGGTCCCGGGTTCAAACCCGCGGCGGGCCCGCCACAAACCCTCCACGTAAAGCCTCTTCCCCCCTGAAGAGTTGAGTTGCGACTCCGAGTTCAAGCAGGAATCTAGTTTACTTCCTGCTTCACAAGGGATAAACATAGTTGTATACTTCTTTAAGTGTTAGGGAATTACTTTGAGCCAAGGCACACGTTTAAAGTCCTCGTCAAAGGTTAGGATAGTGTCTATGCTATAGTGTCTTGCGGTTATCGCGATTAGGGCATCACCTGGTAGGAGGCTATACTTCCTCATGGTGTCTAGAAGTTCTGTGAGGCCGCCCTTATCCTCTAAAACAATTATTCCAAGTCTATCTATCATCTCCTCAACGTCATTTATTACATCATCGAACCCTTTCAGGCTATGCTTTCTTATATGTTCTCGTAGCTGGTCTAGTTTCCTTATCCCTAGCCTTCTCCAAGCCTCGAGCCGTATGAGGGTGAAGGCTACCTCATCAATTATTCTGAGGGTTACCGCTAGGTCTTCTCTTTCAGTTAGTACAGATTTCACCTTGGAGGCATAGGGTTCCACACGGTGTAAGTAATACACGATGGCATTAGCGTCTAGCAGTATCACTGAGCCTCAGCCTCAAGCATGAATTCGTCAAGCAACTCTTTCGGC
>Ga0256833_1001395_pt1 | contig 17891 bp, 20 predicted proteins | sample 356284metaG_FD_190535 | JGI IMG/M metagenome (GOLD analysis project Ga0256833, IMG submission 190535) | Hydrothermal vent microbial communities from Mid Atlantic Ridge, Atlantic Ocean - 356-284 | ecosystem: Environmental > Aquatic > Marine > Hydrothermal vents | place: Atlantic Ocean: Mid... | reverse complement strand
AACGGCGGATTCATGCGAACACTCTGGAAAACAGGCCTCTGGAAGACCGTAGCCCACATCTACCCGGCAGAGTTTCTGCAAGGACTATTCGACAGCGAGGGATCGATAAGCTATAGCCCAAAACCGCTAAGAGTAAAGGCGGTAAGGATAACAACGGGCGACGTAGAAGTCCTAGCCACGGCCAAAACCCTACTAGAAAAGCTTGGCTACAAAACCATCGTTTACGAAGAAGAACCACGAACCAGGAACCTAAGAGGAATAGAAACCACATTCAAAGGATACTACATACTACAGATAGCAAAGCCAAAAACAACACTCAAAAAATTCGCAACACAAATAGGATTCAGAGAAACAAAACTCCTACAACTCCTAAAACAAACCCCCAACCAACAAAACAACAAAAACCCAAAAAATTCCTTATAAAAAATTCTTTACACCATCCCCCTATCACCTCCCTTTTAACACGATCACCAAACACAAAAATTCTCTACAAACACCTAATACACAATCAATCTCTTTTACAAAAAACGATACAAAATCCGAAAAATGGTGCGGCCGCCGGGATTTGAACCCGGGCCTGCGGCGTGGCAGGCCGCCTTAAGGGCCATCGCAGGGCTAGGCTATCCTAGCCAGACTAGACCACGGCCGCGCCGTACAAATTTATTATTGAGGGGTTTTTAGCTTTTTCCATACGAGTTTTTCCAGTCGTTAAGTGATTGTCAACGTTCCAAAATTACACTCCTTAGCATTTTACAGGGGTTCACTCACCGAGTAGAGTAGATGTTTTCCTCCAAACATGTCAGGCCGTAGGGGGCTAGGGCGCCTATACAGCTCTCCAACCCACTTAGCAGCATGCCGAGGCTAACTAAAACCTTACACCAGTATACCCCAGGACTAAAGGGGAGTTAAGAATTACGATGAAAAAACTATCTAATGGAGAAAACTCCACGAAACATTAAGAGCACTGCACAATTACCTTCACTTCTTCAGCCCTCGGCAGAGCCGCTGTCCTCCTCTACAGTAGAAGATTTTTCGCGAATAATCCTAGCTAGCTTCCCGGGTTCCGGCGAGTAAAGCCTGATTTTGGTCTTAACGTTTACACCCATCGTTGACTGCGTGGTATGTATTTCTACGAACTTTCTCCTCGAGTTTACGTCTATTTTACCCTTAACAGGGAACTTTATCGGCAGCCTGTTATCGACTATTATTCCCTTCTCGGTCACAACGTATTCTCCGGCAACGCTAAGTGTACCCCGCGTAGCCTGCTTCCGCATATTTATGATGCTCAACGGTATCGTGAAAACATAGAATATGCCGTAGAGGAAGAGGAACGATATAAAGTTGGCCATTCTCTCCTCACTAGAAAACATTTTTCCGACACTAAAGAAGGCGTCTCTGAGCGGGGGAATATAGAACACCGCTATTATCGCTATGAGCGGCACGAAGCTTACAAGCATGCTCTTCCACTGCCCCGCCATCTCATCCTTTAAGAGGTGAAAATCCTTCTCCTTAAGCTTAGCAATAGTATCGCGTTTAACCTTATAGACAACCTCAGCCGCTTGTATCTCCTGTAGGTCTCTCATCATCTGTCCAGCCTGCTTCCCCGTAAAAGCAAACATTATGACCGTCATCAGGATAAAGTAGCCGATAAACAGCTGCGTATTGTACTGTGGATAATAGCTCGCGATGTACGCGAAGACCACCATGGCGACTATACCCAGCAAGTACTGCGCCAGTAGAGCCTTGTTCACACCACTCCCCTGTCTTCATGGAGTAACCTAGAGATTTCGTTTTCGGCTATTAGCGGCTCGGTGCCTAGCCCTGCTCTTCACTAGTCAGAACCCGTGTTCCTCGTCATAGCCGCATAGAGAAGACGCAATTGCTATATCTAAATTCCTGCCCTCACAGCCCTAGAAAATACGGGGTCAAGCATGCAGCCACCCATACCCGCCGCTACGAGGAAAGCGTAGACTATGAAACCGGCCGCGAGCAAAGCCACCTGTGGAAGATACACTACAACCCATCCGCCTTCCAAGTCTCCGCCCTCCTCAAGCGTCAACGTGAAACGAAGCTTTTTAACGCCGTTTTCCACGACAGTTGCAGGCCCGTACATGTACCTTTTCCTCCGATATTCATCCCGGTCTACATGCCTCAACGCGATATAAGCCAAGAGCTTTTCCGCCAAGCCGACCTGGTATCCCCTAAACGCGTCCCTTCCACGCAGCCTAGAATAGTTTAAGAACACGTTGTAAAGGGCATACGCCGCTATGAAGGGCAGCGAGTCCACGAACACCGATATGACGGGGAAGACACACACGGAAAAACCGGCAGGCGGCGTGAGGAGGGATATAAATGCGACCTCTATGGCGTCAGCCTCGCCCATAGCCCCACTATATAGGAGGGCCGCAGCCATTACAACGCCGAGGCCGGCCGCAGCCACATATAGAGCGGCGTTGACAAGCCCCTCGTATAGCTCGTAGAGAAGCAACGGGCCTATAACAGCCGCGCCGGCTATCCAGACAATATCGTCTATCTCCCTGGTCCTTATGTCGCTGATCCCGGCGACTGTCAGGAATAATCCCTCAAGCACCAAGTGGATGTGTAAGAGGCTCAACACAGGGGAAAATCTCGAAACAATATTAAAGCTTGTATTGAGGGGGGCGGGGGCTAGAAGCCGAACAGGGACGAGAGGCCCTCCTCAATCTCCTCCTCGCTTACCTCCTCCTTCTTTTCCTCCTCTTTCTTCTCCTCCTCGGCGGCTGCCCCAGCCTCACCGCCAGCGGGCTGCTGGGCGGGCGCCGCGGCGACGGGCACAGCAGCCGTCTTTATAGCCTCGTCTATGTCCACCTCCTTAAGTGAAGCCACCACCGCCTTCAGCTGCACATCATCTACCTGCACTCCAGCGGCCTCTAGAACCTTCTTTAGGTTCTCCTCTGTTATCTCCTTTCCAGCCTTGTGTAGGAGTAGGCTCGCATACACGTATTCCATCCTATACCACCCTGCCAGACACACTTCCATTGTCGTCTACTTAAACCTTTTCACAACGTCGAGTATCGCCGGAACCGGATCGCCGAGCTCCCTCCTAGCCTTTCCGAGGAGAACTTCTCTGTCAAACGTGCTCTCCATAAGCTTTACCGCCAGGCCGACAGCCTCTCCCGGAGAAGCGTGGTACACCGGAAAACCTAGGCTAGCCACGTAGCTGGGCACCTCAACGCTCCTGGGAAACAGGTATAGAGAGGGCGTACCCATAAGCGCCGCCTCGGTCGCCATAGTGGCGCCGCCAGTGACTACGAGTTTCGAATAGTACTCGAGGCTTAAGGTATCCGTGGCCTTCTCCAAGAAAACCACTCCCCCCAGCGCCCTATAGCGCGCCCGCTGCTCGGGGTAACGCGGATACAGAAGAACCCTATATCCCCGCCGCAGAGCCTCTACAGCTATCCTATAAACAGCCTCTTCGGGGCCAGAGCCTCTCCCGCCATAATAGTAGGCCTTGGACTCGGGCGGCCTAAGGAAAACATATTCAAAGGGCTCTAAGCCCAGGCCCCGTAGCGGCTCCAGCGAAGGCTTGAACCTGCTAATCCACGCCATCTCGAAAACCCCTCTAAACCCTACAAGCTCGACGAGGCCCCGATACGCGGAAAAGCTCTCCAGCAAGAACTCTGGGGCCAGGTGTACACGCGCCAACGGTATCGATAGCCTGGAGACAGAGGCGGAGTGCGGCGTGTCGCTCATAGTGATAACCGGTATACCGAGGCCAAAGGCCACCCTGGTAGAATCCGGGGAGACGAACGTTACGTGAACCTCTGGCCTCCGCTCCAGGGCCAGTCTAAGCAATCCCTCCATCCTCCTAATACTAGACGAAAGCTTTTCCTCAAGCGTCGAACCCCCATACTCCCCCACTGCAACGCTCTCCACACCATACCTGGCCGGGATGCCCTCTACCACGTCATAATGCCTAGTCGTGATATAAGCGGGCCCGCCATACTCGCGTGCAACAATGGAAAATAGTAGAGCCTGTTTAGGCGTGAGCGCCTCGAACCAGACCAGGCTACCATTCATCCTTTTTCCCGCCAACACTCTCTACAGCCTGACCCGCGAGGCCGGCCTCAGCCCACTCCTCAGGATAGTTCCCCGCCTCCTCGGCCTCAAGCTCCTCCATTCTTTTCTCCAATTGGATCATAAACCAGCTGAGCCCCAGGAACACCGCCGTCAACACGCCGCCCACGAGTATTACACCGTTTCTAGCGTAACCAGGCGACACCCAAGGATACCCCGACAGGATATACTCCCTTCCACCCGCCTTGAACTTCAATGGAGGCCCCCAGAAGAGAAATATAGCTAGCAGGGATAACACAACAACTACTAGGGTCTTCGTCTTCATAAGCACACCCCGGCTAGCCCGTATATGCCTGAGGCGTTTTTTAGCTTTGTGCACAGAGATAGAGGCTAGATATATTAGCCGGCTCCCCCCATGAGACAAGCGGATGATGAAGCCGTCCCAGTATAATGATGTCTGGGGATGAATTGCTCGCGACGAGCTGACGCAAAATACTGTTCACTTATACCCGGAGGAAACGCCTACACCACGTTAGCCGCTGGTACACGTCCATAAAACTACTATGCAATACCCCCACACGATGTCACTCCCCGCAGCGTGGCCTCTCAAATCACCGCGTCTGAGCCCTCATGACTGGTACGCCTCTATAACCTTGATTATCTCGGACGTAATCTTCTTGAACTCCTCGATCTCTTCGAGCAGCGTCTTTATCCTCTCATCACCTTCGGCGTAGGGCTCCAGCAGGCTTTCTAGGGGCTCAATATACTCCTTTAGGATCCTGGTCGGGAAGAAAAGCACCTTGTTGAGCGCACTGCGAGCCCTGTATATCTTAGCCCTCCCCTTCTTATAGGAGTAAACCAGGCCATCATGCTCCAACAATTTAAGAGAAGTCGCCACAGTAGACTTGCCTAGCCCCGTTCTTCTCGCAAGCTCGCTTATACTCATAGGCGTACCAGAAACCATGAGAAATACATAGACCCTTGCAGCAGCCGGCGGGTACCCCATGCTCTCAAGGATTTTCTCTAGATAAAAGTAGACCTCGTCCGGCAACACTTTTGAACTCTCCCTACCATTATGTCTAGAAACGGGCATTGGGTATCGGATGTTATGATGCATCTTAAACATTTTAAATATTCTCTTCGAAGTAAATGATCAATATGTTCGAAATATTATGAACATTTCGAATAAACAAAAATTACGATACTTTTAAATAATATCGGTGAAACTCTAACTTGAAAAGCGATGAGCGAAGAAAAGAAGAAGGGAGGGATCTCCCGTATAATAAAGGCCCTCGGTGACGCGGCAAAGGAGACAGTAGACGTGGCCAAGGAGACCATGGAGACCACCGCAGATGTCACCAAAGAGGTCATGTCCACAACAGCGGAAGCAACGAGAACCGGTATAGAAAAGGCTGCGGAAGTGGCAGATAAGGCGGCTGAGGAAACGGAGGAGACGGCTGTAAAAACCGCTGAGGAAACGAAGAAGTTTGTGAAAAACAGGAAATAAAAATTTTAGTAATTTTTATATAAAATTTCTATAAAATACGTTTACTTACTCATCACGCCTTCACTCCAAGCTCCCTGAGCATGCCTTCAAGCCTCTCCATGGACTCGCGTATCTTCTCCTCCGGATACTCGTATGCTGGCAGTTTCCCCTCCAAGAAGTCCCTGTAAGCCGCGAGATCTAAGAGCCCGTGCCCGCTGAGGTTGAAGAGTATAACCTTCTCTTCGCCGCTCTCCTTCGCCTTTACGGCCTCATCTATAACTGCCTTAACCGCATGGGCTGTCTCAGGGGCAACGACGATCCCCTCCGTCCTCGCGAAGGTGAGCGCCGCCTCGAAGACCTCAACCTGGTTGTAGGCTACGCTTTCGAAGATGCCATGCTTCTTGAGTAGGCTTAGTGTCGGCGCTGCTCCGTGGTAGCGAAGCCCTCCAGCATGTATCGGCGGAGGTATAAAGTCGTGGCCTAGGGTGTACATCTTCAGCAGCGGTGTGAGCTGGGCAGTGTCGCCGAAATCGTAGGTATAGACGCCCTTAGTCATGGAGGGGGAAGCAGTAGGCTCTACAGCCACGAAGCGAACCTTCTTCGGAGCCTTGCCGCTCACAACTAGCTGGTAGAAGGGGTATGAAAGGCCGGCGAAGTTGCTTCCACCGCCCACACAGCCGATAACCACGTCCGGGAAGTCTCCCGCTATCTCCATCTGTTTGACGGCCTCTAGACCTATAACCGTCTGATGCATGAGTACATGGTTTAGAACACTGCCGAGGCTATACTTGGTGTTTTCATGCGTCGCGGCGTCCTCTACCGCCTCACTAATCGCTATCCCCAGGCTGCCCGGATTATCAGGATCCTTCTCCAAGATCGCCCTGCCTACACGTGTACGTGTACTTGGGCTGGGGGTCACGTCAGCGCCCCAGGTTTTCATGAGTATTGCGCGGTAGGGTTTCTGCTGGTAGCTTATTTTAACCATATACACTGTCAGCTTTAAGCCAAACATCTTTGTGGCAAAGGCCAGGGCGCTCCCCCACTGGCCAGCGCCCGTCTCCGTGGTAAGCCTCTCAACCCCCTCCTTCATGTTATAGTAGGCTTGGGCCACGGCAGTGTTAGGTTTATGGCTCCCGGGTGGACTGACTCCCTCGTACTTATAGTAGATCTTTGCCGGCGTCTTGAGGTATTTTTCCAGCCTGGTAGCCCTGATGAGGGGGGTCGGCCTCCATATACGGTAGACTTCGAGCACCTCGTCCGGGATGGGGATCCAGCGCTCGCTGCTCATCTCCTGTTTTATAAGTTCTTTTGCGAAGATGGGCTCCAGATCGCTCGGTGAAAGGGGTTTACCGGTTGAGGGGTTTATTGGCGGTGGCAGGGGTTCTGGGAGGTCGGGTAAGATGTTATACCACTGCTTAGGCAGCTCCTCCTCCGGTAAAAGTATCTTCTTGTTCATTTCTGCCCACCAACGGACAATAATGAACACTTTTATACATAAATACTTTTTGCAGGCACCGAGGTCAACAATATTACAGAGACCGCCGCTTATGGCGTGTGAGCGAATCCTTCTGGCACCACGTTGACAAACTCTTTGGTGAACAGGAGAAAAAGAAACGTGTAGTCAGGGTACTGCTCAGGTACGGTCTTTCAGTAAGAAAAGGGGACATATACGTTGGAGAGAGGATACGTGTCCCATACAAATCCGTGGCGGAGGAAGCAGGGGTAGATAGAAGGACGGTAGTGGAGGCTATCAGAGAGATCGAGAGAGACGAGTTCTTGGGAAAATTCTTCTCCCTCCTAAAGCCCGCCGGTCCCAGTCTAACAGAGGTGGCGAAGCTCCTAGGATACCGCTGCATCACCGTAGAGGTGTATAGGGATGAGCCGGGCATCCTGGCTCACGTAGCGGGGCTTCTATCCGAGATGGGAGTAAACATAATACAGGTCGTGGCAGAAGACCCTGGACTCTATGAAAACCAGAAACTATACGTGGTCGTCTCCTCCCCCGTACCGGGAGAAGTGATAGACAAGATACTATCCCATCCTGCCGTGAAACGGGTCTCCATCAGCTAGACTCTATGCGGGCAATAAGCTCCTTCACAAAGTCGTCTACAGTAGCCGTAGGCAGGCGCGCCGACGCAGCCTTGGGATGCCCCCCGCCACCACCGCCGAAACGCGGCGCTAGTTCCCGTATAAGCGCTGAGACGTCGACATTTAGGCCCTCGGGAACCCTCGCCGTCACGATGACATTATTCTGCCCCACGCGGAACATTAGCAGGACGACTTTTCCAGACTCCTTCGAGTGATACGAAGCTATCTTACCCGCGTAGCCGTGTACCCTACGCTCCCTCAGGTCTATCACCCTTACGCGGCTACCGTCGTATACTATGCTATTGCCTGCCTCCTTCAGCAATTCCCTCAGTTTCTCCTCGGCCTCCTGCGCCCTCCTAGCGACCTCGTCGTCCACAACCCGCCTTGCTTCAACCCACATCCTAACAAGCCTCCTCTTAAACAAGTCGTCCGTGGGCTCGGCCGCAAGAGCATTCCCGAGAACCTCAACTACGGGTTTCAGCGGGTCACCCGGCTGAAGTTCACGGACCTTGTCTCCCACTTCGCCTGCGACTACAAGCTTCCTATAGAACTCTACGTCCCCGGTCAAGTGGAGGAACGCCTCCCCCGCGAGTGTGGCCGCGCAGCCGCCGAGAGATACGAGCAGCGAAAAGCCCTTGTCTATGAGCTCCGCCGCGTGCCTCAGCGTGGATTTATGATGGTCCACCCATATCTTACAGCCCGCCTCTAACCCGTCCAGCAGCCTCGATATCGAGGCCCAGTGCTCCTCGTCAACCGCTATATCGACGATTATGAGCCTGCCTATATTACCGGGTAGCCGTCTAAGCTCTTCCTGCAGCGCGAATGGCTGTGCGAAACGTATCTCCCAGCGCCCAAGCTTACCCGTATTCTTTAGAGCTGCAATTATCACCGCAGCCGCCGTGAGCCCGTCTAGATCACCGTGCGCGAGTATTACTGTGTCCCCTCCACACATGCTATCCGCCGTGCTTCGTTATACGCGTCTATAAGTTTTTCCGCTAGGCCGCAAACATCCACCCTTTGAAGCTTTTTTACAGCCCTTAGCACGGGGAAGCGTTCCACAACACTATACTTCAGCGAAGCAACGGCCTTCGCGCACTCCTCCGCCTCCCCCAATGAGCGTGGAAACAACACTAGGGCTAGTCTAAGCGTCACGGTTGTCGACCCTACTTTGGCCACCTCAGCCTCGAACCTGCCCATAGCTGGTATGACCTTTGAGGCTTCAAAGCCGGCCGCCTTCTCGGCGACTAGCCAGCCGTCCTCCCTGAGGGAGCGTACATGAGAGTCCAGCGAGTACACCCTCCTTATACTAGGCACGTTCTCGGCGAGGAAGCCCATGAAATCCTCTGCGAAATCCTCCGGGCTTTTCACCTTCATGTTGAGTAGTAGCTTAAGCGTGCCGTCCTCGCCGAGGTTCCAGAAGATCCTTTTCTCGCCGAAAAATGATGTTATTATCGGCGCTTCCTCAAAGCTTATAGGCTTAAGGTACGCGTCGACTATGTAAAGTCCATCCCCCCTCTCAACATATCTGAGAGTCGCCTCAAACTCGCCGCACCTTATATTTTTCACAATGCCCCGCGGCTCGTTGGACATTAGGCTCTCCTCATAAGAATTTCCTGGTATAATTATGGATAGAATATAATAAAAACTCCCCTCCACCCTATCCCTACTGGCGGAGGAGCGAGTTGAGGCAGAAAAACGTAAAGTACAAGCTCGGCAAGATACTCAGGTTTAAGGAAAAATACCTCAGGATGCTGCTCTATGAGGGCAAGGATACCACTATAAGGCGGGGCATCGTAACGCCAGGCTCCCAGACGGTTTACCTCGAAAGCGGGGGAAAAATCTATGGCGAAGCCACGATCAGCGGGGTAAAGTTCACAAAGATCTCCGAGCTGACAGACGAAGACGCGGCCAGAGACGGGTTTACGAGCAGAGAGGAGCTCGTGAAGGCACTCAAGGAGATATACCCCGACATGGGAGAGGAGGAGTGGGTCACAGTTATAAGGTTCGGGGAAGTGACGAGGTATTCAAAGCCTGTTCCGCGGGATTCGCTAAAGGAGGCTAGACGCCACCAGAACGACATACGCAGAGTCGCCCAGCTTGCCCTTGCCTACGGTGCGGCCGAAACCTTCGACGAGCAGCGCCTACTCGCCAAGCTACGTGTGCATGGAGACATAAAGCGGGCCGCCAAGGAAACAGGCATGTCTCCCCGCTACCTGAAACTCCTGCTTGGAAGGATTATAAAGAGGCTTAAGGAGAGGGGAGTCCTAGAAGACTAGCCAGCTCCGAGGAGGCGACGGCGCCTTCCCTGATTACCCGTATCCCGCTAGCCGATTCCTCTACCAGCGTCGACGGGACGCCGGGCAGCTCTCCCGAGTCGACTACAATATCCACGCTCTCCAAAACCTCTGGGTCTACCTCGTCGAGCCTTCTCGGAGAGCCCCTCCCAGACAAGTTGGCGCTTGTACCGGTAGCTAGCCCGCCGGCGGCCGCCAGTATCGCCAGGGTGACGGGGTTCCCGGGCACCCTCACACCTACAGTGTCGCCTCCCCCTCTGAGGCTTGGTGGCAGCCGCGGCGACGCGGGCAATACTAGGGTGAGGGGGCCGGGCCAGAAGCGGCGTGCTAGTAGCCGTGCAACCGGTGAGGGCTTCGATACGCTGAAGGCGGCTCTAGGCGTGGAGGCGAGGAGGAGCAGCGGCTTCTCACTGCTCCTGCGCTTTACCTTATAGACTTTCTCGACGGCGCCGGGGTCTAGGGGGTTAGTCGCTATGCCGTAAAGAGTCTCGGTTGGTATTACAGCTAGGCCGCCGCTCGCGATTATACGCCCTATCTCCGCCACGGCCGGGTCGGTCGGCGAGCTAATTCTGACCCTTCGCGGCATCGCCCCTCCTCCCGCCGTAAACCTCTACTAGGGCGTCTATCAGCTTCTCCGCGAGATCGTCTTCCCTCTCCACCAGCTTGTCATAGTATTTCAGGAACTCCTTTTTGATGCTGTCGACTACCTCCTCCGGCCTCTTCTCGCCAGTTGCTATCTTGACGAGCTCCGCCTCCATACGCCCCCTCACCTCTGGAACAACGAGCTCAGGCACAGACTCGTATAGCGCCACAGCCAGCGTCTTGCCCAAAACCGTGGGTATACACCTCTTCCTACGTATAACGAAGTACTTCCTCTCGACGTTTGTATGTATGTGGTCCTGCATCGTCGCATCCGTCCCTATGCCATACTTCCTCATCAGTGCCAGGAGCTCGGACTCGCTTAGGAACGGCGGCGGCTTGGTCGTCTTCTCCGCTAGCTTTAGGGAGACGACCTCCACCTCGTCGCCCTCGAGAAGATACGGCAGCGGCGACTCGCGGGGCCTAGTGTAGGGGTATACGTGGTAGAAGCCCTCGTAGACGACCCTCTTACCCTCAGCCTTCAGCACGACGCCGTCTAGGTCAAGGCTGATCGACTGCTTCTCGACCTCGGCCGGCTCGCTGATCGTGGCCAGGAAGTGGCGGACTACAAGCTCGTATATCCTCCAGGCCTTCTCCCCAAACTTCTGGACCACGTAGGCTTTTCCGGCCGCGGCCGTAGGGTATATGGGTGGGTGAGCCTTGTCATCGCTCCTGCCACGCGTGGGTTTTAACCCCTTTTCGATCATCTTGGAAACATACCATCCCACGTCTTCCCACTTCCTGAACCTCCCGGCCACCCTGTAGAGGTTGAGGCTGGGAGGATATATTGTCGTCTCAGTCCTCGGGTATGATATAAGCCCGTTCTGGTAGAGGTTCTCGGCGATGTTTAAAGCCTCCTTAGACCGTATGTTTAGGAAGCTACTCGCTCTGCGCTCAAGCTCTATCGTGTTGAGAGGTATAGGCGGGTTCACCTGCACCACGTCGTATACAGCCTCGGTGACAGCCGCGCGCTTCACGCCGGAAACCCTCGCGTAGACCTCGCGGGCCTTAGCCTTGTCAAAACCCAGGTTAGCAGATGCCTTGAACTCCTCCCCCTCAGCCCTCACCAGTGCCTCAAGCACGTAGTACTTCTTCTTCTGAAAGGCTTCTCTCTCCAAGGCTCTCTTAACTACAAGGTATAGTACAGGTGTCTGGCAGGGCCCGTAGCTCAGAAACTTCCCCCTAGGAAACACCCTCCTCCTCTTCTCCACGCTCAGCGTAAGCGCCCTAGTGAAGGCCGCCCCTATCGTCAAGTCCACTTTCATGCGCGCAAAGGCCTTGTTCGCAAGATTCGGGTTCGGTTCTCTAAGGTTCTCCATGGCGGATAGAATATCCTCCCTGATTATCGTCGAAAACCATGCCCTCCTGAACTCCAGGCCCGGGTTCACCGACCTCATTATACGCATAACTTCGAAGGCTATGCTCTCCCCCTCCACGTCCGCGTCGAGAGCCAGTATGACCCTCCTCGTGTCGCGGGCAAGCCTCCTAAGAGCGTCGTAGTACTTCCAGGCACCCCTCCTTACAACCTGTACCGGTTCTACCGTGAAAAGTACCCGGGGGTCGGTGCCCCTCCACTTATTGTATTTTTTGGGGAAATCAAAGTCCATGACGTGGCCGCTGACGCCAAGGGAGAGGTATAGCCCGCCCTTGTACTCGAACTCGTAGCCGTAGACCTTCCCTATCCTGACTCTGCGGTAGCTCCCGCCTGAAAGGTGTTTCGCAAAGGCAAGGGCTACGCCAGGCTTCTCCGCCACTATAACCGTGTCGTACCTGGGCACAACTGTCCCTACCTCTTCTTCTCCTTAGCGTGCCTGCCACGCACACCTATACCGAGCATCCTGCGCATAGCCTCGTCGAGGAAGCGTATATGGGCCCCGCCTTTACCGACGAAGGCCCCATACTCCTCCGGGTTCACATAGACCACCAAGTTGGTGCCCACTATCTCGGCGGACACTATGTGCTTCCTCATCCAGCCGACGGGGTGTATAGACTTCACCAGGCTTGAGAGATCCATCGTCAACTCTATGCCTCGCAGCGCTAGACCCGTCTCCTTCTCAACCTTGTTTATCCTCTCACCCCTCTTACCGATGAGCCTGCTGAGCGTGTCCTCCTTCACTATAATCAGGGCGTCGGGCGGCGTGTCTAGCCCGTACTTCTCCTTTAGATCCCTGAGCCAGACCACGGTTATGATGTCCGCGTCGGGTGCGTGGCTACTAGCAACCATGTAGACGCGCTTCTCCTCCTCGTTCATGACGCGGCGCCTCAGCCTCATCTCGAGAGCCAGCTTGAAGCCCTTCCTAGACCCCGGCCTTACCAGGTCGTTTACGCCCATGTCGACTATTATCGAGTTCTCCTCTCCTAGGAGCAGCTCTCTGGCTATGGCCGCGGTGTTCTTCTCCTCTCCGGGGAAGACCTGCAGTATAGGGTCGCCCGCTATTACAAGCTTAGACCCTTCACCCATCCTCAGGAGGAGCTCCGGCAGCACTGAAGGGTGGGCATACTGGGCGTCGTCTAGAAAAACGAGGCTGTGCTCGAAGGTCCTGCCAGCCAGGAAGTTGGGGTCGACCACGGCTATCTTTCCCTCTCCGAGGAGGCGTTCCAGCTTCTCGCCGCCCACGTGCTCCTCGAGTATATCGTAGAGATAGCGTGAAACAAGGTCGTAGTACAGCTTGCCCATGTCGACGGAGCTCAGAACCTTCGCCTCCGACAATTTGACTAGAGGGCGTACAAGTACTATGCGCCTATACCTGCCCTTCTCCAGGTATTCTATGCCGTGTAGTAGCACGACAAAGCTCTTCCCGGTACCGCTTGGCCCGAACACGCCGACTATATCGGCGTCGCCGCTCTCGAGGGCCGCTTTAAGCATCGCCTGGTTCTTCGTGAGTTTTAGCTCTCCGCTCATATCAGCTCAGCTACTATCCGGCTCCATGCTCCTATAATGCTTTCCCCGTGTGTCTTCACGGCTAGCGATATATTCCACCGTCAAGTAGACATGAAACGGTGAAGGGAGTTGTGGAGGCCCCAGAGGGTCTACTTCGGCCCCGCAGGAATCCCAACCACTGTAAAGAAGGGCGGTCTAAAAGAGGGGATCATGGAGGTAAAGCGCCTAGGCCTCGACGCCATGGAGATAGAGTTCGTCAGGAAGGTCTTCCTCACCGAGAAGGGCGCCAGGGAGGTTAGGAAAGTCGCCGAGCCCCTAGGCATAGTCTTGACAGTTCATGCGCCCTACTACGTGAACCTGGCCGCCGCGGAGCCGGAGAAGCTGGAGGCAAGCATACAGAGGGTCGTGCAGTCGGCTAGGATAGGCTTCCTTGCTGGCGCATGGAGCGTGTGCTTCCACCCGGGCTTCTACAAGGGCGAAGCCCCCGAGAAAGTGTACACCAAGATCAGGGACGGGATAAAGCGGATCGTCGGCGTGCTGCGTGACGAGGGGGTAGAGATATGGGTAAGGCCGGAGACAACGGGCAAGCCGACGCAGTTCGGCACGCTAGAAGAGCTGCTTAGGATAAGCCAGGAGGTAGAGATGGTCATGCCTACGGTGGATTTTGCCCACCTCCACGCCCGCGGAAACGGCGCTCTCAGGGAATACAAGGACTTCAGGAGAATACTCGAGATGATAGAGGAGTACCTGGGTAGGGAGGGGCTGGACAACATGCACGTCCACGTGTCCGGGATAGAGTACAGCGAGAAGGGCGAGATAAGGCACCTGAACCTCGACGAGGCCGACCTAGACTATAGAGCCCTAGTGGACGCTTTCAAGGAATTCGACGTAAAGGGGGTTGTAATCTCGGAGAGCCCGAACCTCGAGGGAGACGCTATACTCTTGAAGACGCTCTACTACGGCGAGCCGCCCCCCAGGGTAGAGGTTGAGCAGGCCGCGCCAGCCACTAGGGGTAAAGGCGGAAAAGGTCGCGGGGCCTCCACTCCTCGACGTTCCCGGAAGTCAGGAAACGCGTCTCGCCAACGTTCACGGCAGGGCCGGGGAAAAGGTGGGGGTCGTCGACGACGAGGCGGGGGCAGGCAGAGTTAATGTACGCGTCGAACCCGCCTAGATTCACCAAGGCTTCACGGCTAACCTCGTCGAACACCGCTATCTCCACCTTCTTTCCGGCCTCCCGCAGCATGGCGGCAGCCTTTTCTGCACCCCGGAGGTTTTCCTGGCCAGGCTTTGTCGAAACAACCACGAGGAAGCTCTCCGCGTCGACGGCCTTAGAGAGGGAGTAGAGGTGCCTGGAGATATAGGGCTTAGCGTCGACCTCCCACGCAGAGCCCGCGTAGGGATCCGCGGCTATGGCTGGCTTACCCGTCCACAGCGCGGCGCCGAGTGGGTGGAAACGGCCGGCGGCGACGATTATGGCGGCGTCGAACCCGCCTCTAAGCGATGAATAGTCGCATCCTATCACGAGCCCCTCAATGCCCAGGGGGCCGGGGAAGTGCGCGGCTTCTAAGCCCTCCTCCTCAAGAACCGCCACGGCGTGGTGCAGGTAACGCACATGCTGCACAGTCATCCCTAGAACCACTCTCCGATAGCCCCTCTCGCTAGCCAGCCTGGCTGCGCTCCTCAGCGCCTCAGCTGGGCTACGGTTTAGGTAGGCCGGGGCGAAAACCACTGTGGGCGTATCCGGCATCTTGAAGCGTACGGGGCCGTGGTGGCCTATATGGAGTATGAGAGTCGCTCCAACTCTTTCGGCTTCACCGAAGGCTACGTCGCACCCGCCCCATGCGTGGCTCCCAGAGACGAACGCGTCGACGCCCATCCCGCCCAGCTCCTCGGCTACTTTAAGGGCGAAGCCCTTCAGGCCGTCGGGGGCCTGGACGAGAACCCTCTTATGGCCCTTCACTGCCTCCTCGAGGTCTACCCCAAGCACGTATCCATGCCACTCCACGCCTAGCCCCTCGCCATCTAGCTCACAGGTCTCCAACATATACCAAGCTGATCCGCGTACCGGCGTGCCTCCTCCACCTCTTCACGGGAGGGACGGCGCGCCAACTCGGGCCATCTTTCCGGGAACCTGGCTACGAGGTGTTCTGGCCTGTACTGGTCCATGATGTTTACGAGGGCTCTGGGGCAGTTCCTAGAGAGCCACTTCAGGACGGGTTTGGTGCAGCACTCGAGGTGCCCCGGCAATACGAGGTGCCTTACTATAACGTCGCCCCCACGGCATATTGCCTCGTGGTTTCTCGAAACAACCTCGAAGTACCTGTCCACGCCGGAGAGCCTCTTCGCACACTTATCGTTGCCGTACTTGAAGTCTGGCAGCCATATATCGATTACATCTAGGAGCAGGGAGAGGGCCTCAGGCGTCATGTACATGTTGCTGTTCCAGAGCAGGGGGACATCCACGTCCATGTATAGGAGGGATTCGAGCACCACGTGGAGGCTCTGGTCCGGGTTTCCGCCAACATAGTTTATGTTCCTTGCACCCATGAGGTAGAGCTTAACGGCTATGGCGGCCAGCTCCTGGGGCGTCACCTCTACCCCGTTACTCGGCCTAGTAGAGATGTCCCAGTTCTGACAGTACACGCACCTGAAGCTGCAGCCCGTGAAGAATATCGTCCCACTGGGGACGAGAGGCGCCTCCTCGCCCCAGTGTAGAAAGGCGGAGGCAACCCTAACCCGCGCGTCGAGGCCGCATACACCCCTCTCGCCTCTCGTCCTGCGGGCACCGCATCTCCACTCGCACAGCCTGCAGGGGTCGATGAGCCTGCGGGCTATCTCCACCTTCAACGAGAGGTAGCTCTTCTCTACCTCGCGCCCGAGGGGACGCCCCTCGGCCACTTCGGCATAGTATTCCTCGAATCCCCCCGCGGCCTCCTCGTGCGCCTCGAGAAGTTCTTTAAGCCCCCACCGGTCCTCGTAGTCTACCGGGAAGCGCTTAGCGGCCCTGTATCGGGGCGGCCTCTCCCCCTCCATTACGGCTCTGTAGTGCGACAGCCTACTTGCAACCTCGGGGTTCTCCCACACAGTCAGCGCATCCGGCCTATACGCGTGCATGCTCCGGGAAATTAACAATCAGGGATATATAATCCGTCCGCAGAGGGGGAGAGCCTTATATCGCCGGGGAGAGTGTAATGCCTGGTGCAGAGGAATGCAGATAAAGTACCCGCTGATCATGATAAACTTCAAGGCCTACCCCCAGTCTAGCGGCAGGAAGGCCGTAGAGCTCGCCAAGGTCGCCGAGAAAGTCAGCAAGGACACAGGGATAACGATCGCCGTGGCGCCCCAGCTCACCGACCTCGCCCTCGTGGCGCAGGAGGTGGACATCCCCGTCTTCTCGCAGCACGCAGACGCCGTGGAGCCCGGCAGCAAGACAGGGCACGTAACGCTACAGGCTATAAAAGACGCGGGGGCTGTGGGCACCATGCTGAACCACAGTGAGAGGAGGATAAGGGCCGACCAGATAGACTGGATAATAAAGAAGGCTAAGGAACTTGGCCTCCTAACAGTGGTCTGCAGCAATACACCCGAGGTTACAGCCGCTATGGCCGCCCTGGGCCCCGACATGGTGGCTATAGAGCCGCCCGAGCTTATAGGGACCGGGATACCCGTCTCCAAGGCTAAGCCGGAGGTGGTGACGGACTCCGTAAAGCTCGTCCAGAAAGTGAACCCCAACGTAAAGGTTCTCTGCGGCGCTGGAATAACCACCGGGGACGACGTCGTAGCCGCCCTTAAGCTCGGCACAGTGGGCGTCCTCCTGGCTTCCGGCGTGGTCAAGGCTAAGGACTGGGAGGCTGCAATAAGGAACCTCGTCGAGCCTCTACTCAAGTAAGTTTTTTGGAAAGCTTTTTCTCAACGGCATTCCCCTTATTAATGCCACGTCATGAGGAGGGAGACCGCTGTATCGCTACTCGCGCTTTCCTGGAGCGTCATAGTCACCCTCTACGCCTTATCCCTAACTGCAAAAGTCGCTGTTCTCTCCGAGACCGTCTCAGATCTCCGTGTGCTCCTCGAAAACGCCACGCGCACGATAAGGGCTCTACGCCGCGAGGTGGGAGGACTGGAAAATATCTCTCCGGGGCTCGACGTCGAGGTTGTAGTCCACCAGCCAGTGAATAAACGCGCCAAAATAAGCCTGAGAAGGGGGGCTTCGGCGCTGGACGCCATAGCCCAGGTGGCCGAGGTCGCCGTGAAGGAGGGGAGAATAGTCTCTATAGACGGCGTAAAGGGAGAGTGGATTGTCCTCGTATCCAGGGGTGGGGATAGGATAAAGGTGAGGGACGTAGCGGGGTTCGCTCTGAGGGACGGCGACGTGATCGATGTTTCCCTTGCCGGCTCTAATAATTAAAGCATGTAAAACGTATTATTAACCGCAATGTGGGAAAGGAAG
>Ga0256833_1001394_pt1 | contig 17902 bp, 10 predicted proteins | sample 356284metaG_FD_190535 | JGI IMG/M metagenome (GOLD analysis project Ga0256833, IMG submission 190535) | Hydrothermal vent microbial communities from Mid Atlantic Ridge, Atlantic Ocean - 356-284 | ecosystem: Environmental > Aquatic > Marine > Hydrothermal vents | place: Atlantic Ocean: Mid... | reverse complement strand
AGGGAATTTGATCGCAGGGTTAAGCGTGCACTCGGCCTGCCAATGGATGCAAAAATTGAATATGCCTGTGAGCCAAAGTTCGATGGATTGTCCTGTGAAATCACCTACATAGACGGAGAGTACACGCAGGCCTCGACTCGTGGAGATGGCATCCGTGGTGAAGATGTGACTCCTAATGCAAGAACGATAAAATCTATACCAATGAAACTGATTCTTAAGAAGGGAGAAACCCCACCAACACGGGTTGATATCCGCGGTGAAGTGATAATGAAAAAGAAAGATTTCGAGAAACTGAATGCGGAATTATTGAAAAAAGGAGAAAAAATTTTCGCGAATCCCAGGAATGCAGCTGCCGGATCATTAAGGCAGCTCGATCCAAATATCACAGCTCAGAGAAAACTCGACTTTATCTCATGGGGGATCGGTTATTACGAGGGAATTGAATTCAAAACACACTGGGAGGTACTTGAAAAGATTTCACAGTGGGGATTCAAAACAGCCCAGCCGAGAAAGCTGGCAAAGGGTATTGATGAAGTAATTGAGTATTACAGAAAAATGGAATCCATCCGCGATGATCTTGAATACGAACTCGACGGAATAGTTGTAAAGGTCAATGATCTCTCTCTCTGGGATAGGCTTGGAACAACCACAAGGTCACCGAGGTACGCGATCGCAGGGAAATTCAAACCAAGACAGAAGACCACAAGAATCAAGGATGTGGTCTTTCAGGTTGGCCGTACCGGTATTGTAACTCCTGTTGCTATTCTTGAACCTGTCGAGGTTGGAGGTGTGATCGTATCAAGGGCAACATTGCATAATTTTGATGAGGTAAAGAGACTCGGTGTAATGATCGGAGATAAGGTACTCGTACAGCGTGCCGGAGATGTTATCCCTGACATCGTAAAGGTAATCAAAGAGGAACGTACCGGTAACGAGAAGCCCATAATTCCACCGACTCATTGCCCTGTTTGCGGTGCAGAGCTCGTCCGTGAAGGTGCCTATTTGAAATGTATCAATATCTCATGTCCTGCCCGATTGAAGGGAGCTCTCCGTCATTTTGCATCAAGGAGGGCAATGGATATCGAGGGACTTGGCGAAAAAGTGGCAAACCAACTGGTGGATAAAGGTATGGTCAAGGACGTGGCTGACATTTACTACCTCACCAAGGAAGATTTACTGAAACTCGAAGGATTCGCTGACAAATCAGCTGAAAATCTTCTAAACGCAATTGAACGATCAAAAGACACAACCCTTGCAAGATTTATCTACGCACTTGGTATCCCAAATGTTGGCGAATACACGGCAAAACTTCTCGCAGATCGCTTTGGTACACTGGAGAATCTGATGAAGGCAACAAAAATGGACCTGCTTTCGATCCCTGGTATAGGTCCAGAGACCGCCGAAAGTGTTTACAAATTTTTCAAAGAACCAAGGAACGTTGAAGTTATTGAAAAAATGTTAAAAGCCGGGGTTAATCCTAAAGGCAAACCCAGGGAAGAAGTAAAGACGCCCTTCACAGGTAAAAAGGTGGTTTTCACAGGTGCCCTTTCGAGTATGTCTCGCGACGAGGCCAAGGCACTGGTGGAGGAATTTGGAGGAATACCATCAAATTCAGTTTCCAGAAACACAGATCTTGTGGTGGTTGGGGAAAATCCTGGCTCAAAGTACCAGAGAGCTTTACAGCTTGGTATTAAAATAATTAATGAGGAAGAATTTCTTAGAATGGTTGAGGAGGCAAAGAAGGCTCTCGGACAACAATAGATTGAAAGGGTATGTAAAGTCGTAATAGGCATGGAAGCGTGAATTCTGGAAATTAAGATTATTTATGGTTAATAAATAGGTGGAAGTTATTTAAAAACAGGGTGGAAATATACCACTTCTTTTAAGATGTCCGAAAAATTTTTCACGATTAAACTGAATTGCACAAATAATTATGGGCAAATAGACATCATATTTAGTCCCCCTTCTGAAGAGGGGTACTACCTTCTTTTCGAGGTCCCCCTTTGACAGGACAGGGAACAAGGAGGATTTCTAATTTACTCATATTTTGCGCACAACCTCAAGCCACCTTCATTTTATGCAGATTTTAATTAGTATGTACTGATAGTCCTTTCGGATGTACTCTTTTTAGGTTAACATTTTTGTACAAAATTTTACAAAATGAGGTCAGGTTCATGAATAGGAGGAATTTCCTGCGTAGTGTGTTCGGTTTCTTAATTGCATTGATAGGTGGAAAACTCATCCTCGATTTTCTTAAATTTGACGTGAATAGGCAAAAAACAATCCGGATACCTATTATGGATATAAAAGATTTCCCAACAGTGATTGATGGTGTGATTGTGTGGAAAAGCTCCGGTGGTTTCAACTTGTACAGTTCTCATTGTACACATCTCGGTTGTATACTGAAATTTGATAAAAACAGGGGTATTTTCGAGTGTCCATGTCACGGAAGTAGGTTTAACCTTGACGGCAAAGTCATCCATGGACCTGCAAGGAAAAAACTCAGGAAGCTTGATTATACCGTTCAGGATGGTAAAATATTTGTAAAACTTTAAAATAAAAAAGACATGTTATTCACGATTGTTTATGTCATAGTATACATAACTATCTGGGGAGTTTTCATCGGCTCTCTCGATGATCTATTCTCTGACATTCTCTACTTTATTTTAAGAACAATAAATGGAGAAAAGGTCAGGGTAAATATTGAGGATATAAATAGTATTCCAGAGAAAAAAATAGCGATCTTTATCCCCACCTGGCGTGAGGCTGAAGTTATCGAAGATATGGTTAAGCACAATGTCAGTGTGATACAGTACGGCAATTATGACATTTTCATCGGTGTTTATCCCAACGATTTTGACACGAAGGTAAAGGTTGCGAAAGTCTCACGTATATACCCCAATGTTCACATGGCGGTTGTGCCACATGACGGTCCAACCAATAAAGCCGACAATTTGAACTGGATCTACCAGAACATGCTTAAGTACGAAGAAGAAAGTGGAGAAAAATTTGACATAGTTTTGATGCATGATTCGGAAGACATCATACATCCTCTGTCGTTAAAACTAATAAATTACCTGATCCCTGAGTATGATATGGTTCAGCTTCCAGTGTTCTCCCTTGAGGTACCTTTCAAAAACTTCACAGCCGGTACTTATATGGATGAATTTGCAGAACATCATCTAAAGGAGATATATGTTAGATACGTGCTCGGTGGATTTGTACCTTCCGCTGGTGTGGGAACCGCCTTTTCAAGAAACATATTAAACAGGTTGGCTGAAGAGAAAAACAACATCTTATTTGATACTGATTCTCTAACTGAGGATTACATCGTCGGGAAACAAATCAAAGATATCGGTGGTAAGCAAATTCTATTGAAAAGGGCTATTCGTGTTAAAAGAAAGAGTAAATTGCTTCAGTATCTTCCAGAATTTCTGAGGAAAAAATTCGAGTACAAAAATGAATTTGTTGCAACGAGGGAGTATTTCCCTTTCAGTCTCAAAGCTGCTGTACGACAGAAATCGAGATGGATGCTCGGAATAATTTTCCAGGGGACCGAAAAAATCAAGTGGCACGGTAAGTTTATAGACAAGTTTTATCTTTACAAGGATCGAAAGGGAGTTTGGGCAACTATTATCAGTTTTATGACCAACGTGCTGTTTGTTGCTGGTTGGCTTTATGTACTGTTAGGTATACTTCTAAAAACTGGATGGAACCTTTCGAGATTTATCCCGGGTGAAGGGATCATCTGGTGGGTTATCTTTTTCAATACAGTTGTGCTGTTTGAAAGATTATTAATGAAGGTTTATGCGGTCACTACAATTTACGGATTCAAACAGGGGCTCTACAGTATTTTGCGTTTGCCATGGCTGAATTTTGTGAATTTCCTCGCCATCTACAATGCCCTTGAAAAATACCTTGCCTATAAATTTATGAAAAAACCTCTTGTCTGGGCAAAGACAACACATTCCTTCCCGAAGACAGAACAGCTTGCGGCTTATAGTAAAAGACTTGGGGAGTTGCTGGTGGAACAGAATGCGATCTCCCGTGAGCATCTACAGCATGCACTCGAGCGTCAGAAAAAGGAAAAGAAGAAACTCGGTGAAATACTTATTGAGATGGGAATCCTATCCGAGGATAAACTGGGGAAATTCCTCGCAATTCAGAAGGGACTTGATTTTGTTAGCGAATTACCCGATGAGCTTCCTTACAGCAGAATTGAGCAGCTTGGTAACGCCGTTATTGCCGAAAAAAGGCTTCTACCGATAAATGAAACTGAGAATTACATTGAGGTGGGATTTGTAGAACCACCTCCTGACGACCTTCTGAAGGAACTTTCAAGCAAATTTGGTAAGGTGGTGATTCCGGTAATAATCCCGAATTCTGCATTCAAAGATTTCGTTGAATCCTTCTCTGAACCAGGTTTAATGGTGCTTGGTAAGAAAATAAAAGAAGCGGGTATCACTGAAGAAGATGTAAATTCTGAAGAAAAGATAAAAGAACTTGGGAAATTTGATGTATCAAAGGTGGAATCAATTTCAGTGGATGATATGTTATTGGAAATTTTCCCTCAATCTTATATTAGAAAACCCAAAAAACGTCTTACCAGGAAGGTTGTGAGAAATAGTTAATGAAAAAGACTCTACTCATATTGATATTAGCCTCGTCTCTCCAGGCCCAGTTTGCGTGGCGGAAATTTCGTCCACCTGAAGATAGGAATGGACTTGTTCGGTTTTCCCTGAAACTCCCCAATGGTTACAGGAAACTGCATCTTGTGATCCCCTATGACATTTCTTCATTCAGCAAAGCCTACGTAGACATCAAATTTCGAGTCGAGGCGTGTGGTGTACCCCTCAAGATGGGGGTTTCTGTTAACGGTAATTTCCTTGGATTTTTCAATATAACAAATGGATCAAGGAGTCTGAAAATCCCGATGTCGGTTTATTATCTCAAAAAATATACCACACTTGAGGTATCAGCTACACCGAGGGATTTAAAATCTTATTGTAATGGTACAGTCGAGGTTGAGGACATCGGTATCAACGGTCTCATAAACTGCTATGCCAATCCATACAAAATTTACGACTATCCCGCACTTTTTATCGACAGAAGATGGAATTCACGTGGGCGTATTTACTTCCAGATTCCTAAAGTCTTGAGTGAATATTCCACGGAAGCAATTTCATTTCTGGCTCAAGACCTTGGATACAGAGGACAGGATACGTTGCCACCGTTAGAAGGGAAAACAGATGTGAATTATCTCCGTGGAGGTGTAGGTGTAATTATCGGAACACCTGAGGAACAGACTTTTAGCTACAGTTTAACCAATATTATCAGCCATACAACAAATCTTACATTGATGAAGAAAAACGACAAGAAACGCTGGGGGTACAAATATACCGGTAAAAGCATACCTGATGATAGAGGAATAATTTTCACAATTAACAATGTCTACGGTTACCCAATACTGATTTTCACAGGGAATAGTCCCTCCGCTGTAAGGAATGCAGCCATATTTTTTCTTTACAACGCGGAAAATGTTTATACCAGTTACAAAGTTGTGAATCCGACGAATTTGATCTATGAGAGGACTCAGAGAATTTTTGGACCGGAGCCAACATACTTCCAGCTTTCGGATGTCTATCTCAGGAATCCCAGAATTTACGGTGAAGACACCAGGTTTGCTCTGAGGTTAAGATTTTTACCAGGGACCCAATTTCTACCTTACTCCCAGGTCTTTCGTTTGAGGCTCAAACCCTCACCCTATGTGGATATTAAGAGGTCTCATCTGCGGATAAGAATACTTGGGCAGCTAATATTTGACGAGCCAATTACAACTGCCTGTAGCGATACTGGTAAAGAGGTGGTTATTCCCTGGAAAACTCTCAAACCAATAAATCATCTTGTCTTCCATTTCCAGACCATCCCAAAATCTCCCCCACCAGATAGCAATGAAATCTGGATTGAAATTCTTGGTTCCACAAAGTTTAAAATGCCGAGAAAGTGGCGTGTTACCATGCCAGATTTGAAGTATATGAAATATTACGCTTTTCCTTTCGGGTATTCTCCTTACAGGAAAAGAACGTTTGTAGTTCTTGACGAAATTAACGAGGATAAATTCAGGCTGTACCTTGAATTTATGAGATTTGTGGGAACGAAGGATGTATATCCTGAAGTTCCACTTGTGTCGGGATATTCAATCGTGAAACCGGAGAAGTTCAAAAAAAATGCAGTTTTCATTGGAAGTTACACGAATCCTGAACTGGCTATGCCTTACATACGGGAAACCATTCTCGACTCAGCAACTGCTCACCTGTATCTCGCATTCAGTGGACTCGAGGGGGAAAATGCGCTGATTAAATTTTTCAGAGACAAATCCCTCGTTGATAAGATTAGAGGATCAGCTGTTACCATCTCCCGTAACGGTGAGATATTCACCGTCTCTCGTAACGGTAAAAAGATCCCCTGGGGTGCAAAAAGGAAATTCGATATGCGTTACTTTTTCCTGAAATATTATTATAAGTTGCTTTATATCATACCCAGTATTCTGATACTAATTTTTATTCTTTTGACACTAATTAGATTAATCATCATCAACACCAAGAAATTCATACGAAGAAGAAGAGAAATGATTAAAACAGAAAGGGGAACCGATCGAGAAGAGGAGGAGCTCATGAAAAATGTTGCTTTCGGAAATGGACAGAAAAAGAAGAAAAGACTAAGACCCCGGAGGAGAATATGAATCTTTTAGCGCTTGTCGTGGTTCTTGTAAATGTCATTGGCACTCCACCAAGTACGAATGTAATCCCTAATTACAGAGAAAAATATAGATCGTACAGAATTTATAAAAGAGTCCTTAAAAAGGCAGCACTACAGGATTCTATCACTCTATACAGCGACTCCGCCTATTATTACTGGGACTTAAAAAACTATCAGAAGGCTATTTCTTACTTTAAAAAAGTTATATCATTCAAACCTATTGCATCTTACTACTACCTTGATTATGGATATCTATTACTTGAGGCTGGCAAACAAAAAGAAGCCTTAAAAGTCTTTGAAAATCTTGAAAAGAAATACCCTTTCAATGAAGAGCTTTTACTTGTTCTTTACGATCTTTACGACGAAATGGGAAACTATTCAAAAAAGAGGGATGTAGCAGCTCGTCTCGTCCAGATCACTGAAAATGACAGCATACGAAGAATGGCATCGATGACCCTAAATACAATATCGCCCTATCCTGTTGCCATTTACAACAATATCAGTATATACTGGGGTGTTTATTACACCTTTAGAGATAACCTTGTGGACTCTGATTCGAGAATTAACTTTTATTTTGGGAAAATCTTCCAATCCATCCAGCCACTTGTCGGTGTAAGACTTCTTACAGATACCCGATCTTACATGAAGGATATTTACGAGGATAACCATATTTTTGTCTATTCCGGACTTTTTACCACTTTCAAATATATCCTTTCTTTTTATTTCTGCTACGGTCTTTTCCAGAGATTCAGGATAGTAAAACCTGAAATGAGCGGAATTAATTACCAATTCCTCGGAATATTTTCAAAAGACTGGGAATATCCTTTCAAGGATATAAGCTTCATAATCAGACTATATTCGGAATTAAATTACGAGAAAAGGTTGAACTACAATGTAATTTCTACATCTGAAATAAATGCCGGAATTGAGAAAAAATTATTTAACTACACCTTTGTGGACATGCTGTTTTACAGGTTCATGAGGGATACAAAGAAAATATATTACAACAATGCCTATGAAGTGGGAGCAAAATTTAATGTTGTTTACAAAAACTGGTTTGTCATATTTAGCCATTTATTGTACGGGAAATATGCAGGGATAGAGTCAGGAGAGCCCAACCCTTACAATAAAGATTATTACCTTGATGCAAGAATTGGATTTTATATATCTTTTTAGGAGGAGCCATGAAACTAATATTACTGCTTTTGCTTTCTACCATTAAAACACAGGATATCAGGGGAAATGCGCTTATTCTCTTTGATCCAATTATGTCTCCAAAATCAAACTACTCGTATTATATACTTGATGTTAATCAGCTGGAGGATGTGCTCGGCCATTTCAAATTTATCTATTACCATAAACCTGTGAGTGAATATCAAAAGGGAGAAATTTTTAACTATGACGCCGTATTTTATTTTGGATCAGTCCAGGGAGCCTATATCCCCAAGGAATTTCTTGAAGATATTCTCAGATACAAACGTCCTGTTGTGTGGATAAAAAGCAATTTTGATAATTTTCAGTATGAGCTGGGAATAAAAACGGATAAGCTTTTCGGGTTTAAAGTTGATTCTCTGTCAGAAGGTTACAATGTGAATGGTAGGAGAGGATTTTATCGATACCTGGATTATAAAGGTATCAGATTCAGCAAATGGTTCAGCTGGAATTACATGGCTAAGCTCGAATGGGATCCTGAAGTTGCAGTTACAAGTATTGCTGACTCAAATCTGGCACATCCAGTTGTTAACATAGAATGGTGGGGATATGGTGAACCTCTGAGATATAAGATCCCATACATCATTAGGAGCAAGAATTTCTGGTACATTGCGGGAGACCCTTTTTCTTATATAGGACCCTCAACCCCATACACTATTTTCTGCGATGTTTTGCATGATATTCTTATGCAGGACCATTATCAGCCTCCGAGAGCACTGGTCAGACTGGAAGACATTAATCCTTCTGACAACCCCGAGAATATTATAAAGACCGTGAAGTATCTTAGATCTCAGAATATTCCCTTCGGTATGGCTGTCGTACCTGTTTACAGAAATCCTTATAACAACAAAATCATATATCTCCATGAAGTTCCCAAATTGGTTCAGGCTCTAAAATTTGCAGTCAACAACGGCGGCAAAATCTTTATGCACGGAACTACCCATCAGCAGGACATCACCACGTGGCAGAAATACAACATCACTACACTTGCTTATGAATACTTTGATTTCGACACCAAAATACCTGTCCCGGGAGACAACTCTATGTGGGTTTATGAGAGAATAAAAGAAGGATTGGATGAGTTTAATAAGGTGGGATTGCCCGTCTCAGGCTTTGAAGTCCCTCATTACTCCGCATCCCGACTTGATTTTTATATATTCGGACAACTATTCAAACTAAACTATCATCGTCCCGCACTTTATCAAGAAGCACCTGATGGTGTTGCTTATGAAAATCAATTTTTTCCATACGTGATATACTGGGATATCTACGGGGAGACCCTGATACCGGAAAACCTTGGTTACGTTGGGAACGATCCAGGTTATTATAACCCACCGGATTCTATAATTGCCCATGCGAGATATTTCCTGGTTGTGAGAGATGGAATTGCCTCCTTCTTCTGGCATCCGACTCTTGCAGGGTATCACGACAAAAGGCATTTTTATGGCCTCGAATCACTTAAAAAAATTATTAGAAGTTTAAAACAGATGGGATATACTTTTGTAAGTCCCACCGACCTTGTAGAACTAAAAAGGTATTTTAATGTCGGGGTTGAATCAACTTTCACAGAAAGTAGATAGTTTGAAACCCTTTAAATAGAAGGAGAGATTTTTTTAAAATGCTCAAAATCTTCTGGCTATTGCTGATATCTACTTTTAAACCAGCGCAGGTTCAGGGAAAAGCTCTCATTCTTTTTGACCCTATAACTTCACCCAAATCCCAGTATTCATACTACATTACAGACGTGTACCAGCTTGAGAATCTTCTTGGCCATTTCAAATACACGTATTTTCACCACCCAATAGATGACTATGAAAAAGGGGAAATCTTTAAGTATGATGCTGTGTTCTATCTTAGCTCCGTTGCGGGTATATACACCCCAAAAGCATTTCTGGAAGATTTACTCAATTACAATAGACCGGTGGTGTGGTTTAAACATAACTTCAATAATTTTGAATACGAACTCGGTGTAAAAACAGGGGAAGTGTTTGGATTTTTTGTGAACAATGTTTCCTACGGGTACAATAAAAAAGGCAGAACAGGGTTTTATCGATACGTCAAGTACAAGGGGATAAAATTCAGCAAATGGTTTAAAGTGGATTCCAGTAATGGTGGAATTGAATGGGACCCGGAGATAGCTGTTGTCGGAGTACACAACCTTCAAAAGGCCAGAATTTTCTTGAAGATTGACTGGTGGGGATATGGAAAGCCCAAGAGATCAGAAATTCCATATATCATTAAAAGTGGGAACTTCTGGTTTGTTGCTGATGACCCTTTCTCATACACGGCTCCGTATACGCCCTATGTGATATTCTGTGATATTCTGCATGATATCCTGGGACAAAACCATCATCAACCACCACGGGCACTTGTTAGACTCGAAGACATTAGCCCACTTACTGATCCAGAAGATCTGAAAACATCTGTGGATTACCTCGTGTCCAACAATATTCCCTTCAGCATGGCTGTAATACCAATTTACAGAGATCCACATAACGATCTAACCGTTTATCTGCACGAAAAAAAGGACCTTATTGAAGTTTTGAAATATGCTGTTGACCACCAGGGTTACATTTTTATGCATGGAGTTACCCATCAGCAGGATATAACGTCCTGGCAAAAGTACAATGTAACAGGGACAGCTTATGAATTTTTTGACAATGACCAGAAAACCCCGGTTCCGGGGGATAACGTGATATGGGTATATCAGAGAATACACAAAGGCTTAAGGGAATTCAGTGAGGCAGGATTGCCTGTAACTGGCTTCGAGGTACCACATTATGGTGCGTCACGTCTTGATTTCTCTATATTTGGCAAGATCTTCGATCTAAACTATCATAGACCTGCCATCTATGTAGATTCTCCAAACAATGTGCCCTACGATAATCAATTTTTCCCCTACGTGATTTACTGGGATATCTATGGGGAGACTTTAATACCAGAAAATCTTGGCTACATTGGGAACTACTTAGGTGAAAGACTATCACCAGATTCAATTATCAACCATGCACGGTATATCCTTGCTGTAAGGGACGGTATCGCCTCTTTTTTCTGGCATCCTGCTCTTTCGAGACAGATGGATGAGGAGCATTTCTTTGGGATCGAGGCTTTGAAAAAAGCGATAAAAAACCTTCAGGCCATGGGTTACACATTTGTCGGTCCCAAGGATCTAATCGAGATAAAGGAGTACTTCAGGTGAAGAGAATTTTCATTACCTTTGGAACGAGACCAGAGGCAATAAAACTCGCACCCGTTATAAAAGAGTTTGAAAAGCACCAGGAGTTTAGAACTATAGTATGCCTGACCGGTCAGCACAGAGAGATGCTCTATCAGCCGATCGAATTTTTCGGAATTAATCCTGAATGCGACATGAAAATAATGAGGCCAAATCAGACCCTATTTGACATCACAGTAGATAGTGTCAGAGGATACGAAGAAACTCTCAAAAAATACCGTCCTGATTTTCTGATAGTCCAGGGAGACACGACTACGGCATTCACAGGTGCCCTGTCCGCATTTTACTATAAAATTCCGGTTGGACATGTGGAAGCAGGATTGAGGAGCCACAACAAATATTCACCATTTCCCGAGGAGATCAACAGGGTACTTGTGGGACGATTGACCGATCTACACTTTGCTCCAACAGCAACGGCGAGAAAAAATCTCCTTAACGAAGGAACACCTGAGGATAAAATCTTCGTGACAGGAAATACCGTTGTGGACGCCAACCTGATGGCTATTAAGATAATCAAAGAAAAGGGGCTGGACAGGAAAATTGAAAAATTCCTGAATAATGTTGCACCGGGGTTGATTGATAGACTTAAAAAGGGCAAAAAGCTAATCCTTGTAACAGCACACAGAAGGGAAAGCTTTGGTGAACCTTTCAAAAACCTCTGTAACGCATTAAGGGATATAGCCATAAATTTCGATGACGAGGTTGAAATTGTCTATCCCGTACACCTCAATCCTAATGTGAGGGAACCTGTGTTTGGAATACTCGGTAATCTTGGGAACCTGCACCTTATAGACCCGGTGGACTATCCCACCCTGATCCTTCTCCTTGAGAGGTCTTACATTGTCCTGACGGACTCAGGGGGGATACAGGAGGAAGCTCCGTCATTTGGCAAACCTGTGCTCGTAATGAGAGAGGTAACAGAAAGAATGGAAGGAGTTGAGGCAGGTATTGCAAAATTAGTTGGGACAAACAGAGAAAAAATCTATAACGAGGCGAAAAAACTCCTGACAGATGAAAATTACTACAGGGAAATGGCCAGAGCAGTAAACCCATACGGTGACGGCCACGCATCGGAAAGGATTGTTAAAATTGTTAAAAACTTCCTGGGAGTCTGAAAACTTGCTATGAGTAGATCAAAGAGGGGGAGAACCTCTAATCAGATAGTTGGAAACGTAGGACTTTATTAAGCGTGTGATATAACGTCCAGGGTAAAATCTGAATTTTGGGAGAGGGTTATATGTTTCTTTTTAGCTATTAAGAATTTGTTTCAACATAGTGGAAAAATCCACATAGTAATTAGAGATTTTGTAATTTTTGTTGTATAATGTTTTTAATGAAAGATTGAGAAAAACGGAGGTTCAAATATGGATTTAAAAGAGATTATCGAAAAAAATGATAGCAAGATCCTGCTTCTTGTGGCAGATGGCCTTGGAGGTATTCCACATCCAGAGCACGGGTATAGGACAGAATTAGAAGTCGCAGAAATACCACACCTCTACGAGCTTGCGAGTAAAAGTGCCCTTGGCCTCACAATTCCCGTGGAACCCGGTATAACCCCGGGTAGTGGACCAGCACACCTCTCACTCTTTGGTTATGATCCAGTAAAACACGAGATCGGACGTGGCGTCCTTGAAGCACTGGGAATTGGATTTCACATGACAAAAAGGGATGTTGCAGCAAGAGGAAACTTTGCAACGATCAAACCTGATGGTACAATCATTGACAGAAGAGCAGGCAGAATTCCAACGGAGCAATCAAGAAAGATTGTTGAAAAACTTCAGGAACACATAAAAGAAATTGATGGAGTCGAAATTATCCTCAAACCTGGCAAAGAGCACCGCTTTGTACTTGTTTTAAGAGGTGATGGCCTGTCGGATAAACTCACTGACACTGACCCACAGCACGAAGGCCTCAAGATGCTTGATCCAGAGCCACTTTCAGATGAAGCAAAATTTACGGCCGAAGTTATCAAAAAATTCGTCAAAAAAGCACTGGAAATACTGAAAGATGAGCCAAAGGCTAATGGAATCTTGCTAAGAGGATTTGCGAAGGTGCCTGATCTTGAGCCGTTTCCAGAAAAGTACCAGCTGAGAGCACTCTCCATAGCCGCGTACCCAATGTACAAGGGATTAACAAGGTTACTCGGCTTTGACACACCCGACGCAGGAGACAACTTTGAGACTGAAGTTAAAAAATTGAAAGAATTATGGAACGAATACGATTTCTTTTATCTGCATTATAAGGATACAGATAAAGCGGGGGAGGATGGAGATTTTGAGAAAAAGGTAAAAGTCATCGAAGCCCTCGACAAATTTATTCCTGAACTTCTCGAACTGAAACCCGATGTTTTCGTTATAACAGGTGATCATTCCACACCCTCATTCATAGGTGGTCATTCATGGCATCCAAATCCTCTCCTGATTTACTCAAAGTATGCCGGAATCTTCAACCGTGAGGCGAGATTCACAGAACGGGACTGTTCGAAGGGCTACCTCGGCACGATCAGGGCAATGGACCTTATGCCAATTCTCCTCGCAAATGCAGGAAAACTAAAAAAATTTGGAGCTTAGACTATGAATAAATTGAATAAAATTTTAATAAGCATCGATATTTCAGAGGATAACAGAAAATTCCTGGAGTATAGCAAATTTATAGTTGAAAGACTTCAGGGTGATGGGATTCTCTTTCATGTTATTCCGAATGTTTTCGGTAGCTATGTACCCTACGATGTCAGGCTGGAAGAGGTGGAGCAGGCAATTCAATCTTTACAGCGAAACGTTGAGTCTGTCCTTTCCGACCTCTCAAATGAGTATGGTTTCGAATACGGTTACGACATGGGGTCACCCTATCTGAAAATAGTAGAGTTTATCAAACACAACGACATCGACCTTGTGATTGTGAATGGTGGAAATCCTGGTGAGGAGATTGGTACTCAGGCACACAAAGTTGCGCGGAAGGCGGATGTTCCGGTTCTGGTTTATAAAACCCATCCACCAGGGATAGAGAAAATTCTCTACACAACTGATCTTTCGGAAAAGGCTGAAGAATCTTACCCTCTGGCACTTGAATTCAAAAATAAGTTCGGAGCGAGCCTCACTGTTTTTCATGTTATCGAACCTATAACCGGATATTTCGATGATACCATGCTCTCCGGAGTACCTGTCTTTAATCTCGAAGAACTAAAGAAAAGTGCACTTGCTTCCATGAGAGAGAAATTTAAAGAGTGCAATGACCATATTGTGGAAATTGGAGCTTCTACCGCTGACACCATTATAGAATTTGCAAAAGAAAATGGTTTTGATCTGATTGTGATGTCAACTCACGGTCGCGGGGGACTTGAAAAAATTCTTCTCGGCAGTGTGACAGAAAAGGTGGTCAGATTCTCCCATACACCTGTACTTGTTTCAAGGATTAAGTAAGGGAGGGAGAAGTATTCTGACCCGGAGCTTAAATAGAAAATACGGGATGTTTTATTAACAGTTAACCGTTTAATTCCATATAAAACGACCCAAAGTTCCCTTCTGGGAATAGGAAATACAGGGTATTCAAAATATTTACTACCTCCCTCTTAATTTTTTAAAGAAGGGTAACTTTTGAATCTGGTGGTGTACTCTAATCCAGATAGAGAAAGTCCGAAAAATATGGAAGGGATAAAATTACTCTTTATCTCCCTTTTCTAATGGGAACTTTTTAAAATGTGAAAATCCCCTTGCCCTTTTTCAAAGTGGGACCTTCTAAAACACAAAATTTCCCTTTGTGAGAAGGAGATGTCGAGATCCTCCTGATTACATGCAATTTAGTTTAATGATAAAAATTCTCAAACTGCCTCAATCCTGATACATGTCCAAACTCAACTGCAAGGGATAGACTGAAAGGAGTCTTGTAATTTACAGTTAAAACCTATTTTGTCTCCAGTACTTCCCTGTACTGTGATCGGACGAATAGATTTGTCTCTGTCAATGATTTCTCCTCAAGCAACTGATGAATTCTACTATCCTTGAAATGCCCAAGGGCCCTGACTGCGTATCCCCTTGCAATCCAGCACTGAGAATCGAGAAGCAGTATCAAATATTTCCTTGCCTCAATGACAAGACTGTCGTCTGGCGTCTTCTCATAAATTTTTCCACCTACAACTCCCACAAGTCTGATATATTTGATTCTCCTTTCACACATTTTGTCGCTAAAATTTTTTTGTACTACGGGTGGCAGTACCACTCTTCCAGCCTCCACAGCCCCTTTCTCTAATAAATTCAGATTCCCGATCATTTCAATCCCGGCACCCGCTGTGTTTACCGCTGAGCCGATGAGCTCTTCCCAGAATTTTATTTTCATCCTTTCGAGAGCCTTTTTGAGCACATCTTCTGTTCCAATTCTTTCAAGCGCCCACATCGCAGATTCTCTAACAAGAAAATATTCATCGTTCATCGCATCGAAAAGTGGATCAATGGACTTCTCGTTTTTCAATTTTCCAAGAGCAATACACGCCACGAGTCGTGTCCGCATATCCTCGTCTTTCACATAAGGCACAATTTCGATGGCAGAACGCTTAATACCAATATCTCCCAGAGCAGAAATTATGGCTCTCCTGACTCTCTTAGATTTCTCTTTTTTCAGAAGGTCTACCAGGGTATCAACAGAAAGACTATCCTTCATATCTCCGAGGAGTCTTATGCAGTTGATCCGGATTGTGTCGTTATCGGAATGTAAGCCACGGTAAATGTACGGCCTTGCCTTATCTTTTAAATGTTTCACAACATATTTTATCGCGCGGTATTTTAAGGTTGATGTTGTTTTTATCTTCTTTGAGAAAATAAACTCAAGGGACTTATCTCCGAGCTTAACAAGCTCTTTTCTCGCCGAATCCACCTCTTCAATTGCCTCTCCTACACGCCACTTTGATGCCTTTTTGAAAAGTTCCTCTAAATTGGCTTGCGGCCCATTTGTGGTTATGAGAAAAATCATAAGCAGGGATATCATTTACCAGCCTCCGTGTCTATTCCTATTCCAAGACGTCCCTGGAGCCATATTTTGTTATCTTCACCGGGAAGACCTTTACGGTACATATCCTTACCTCCAAGATCGAGGAAAATCCCTACTGACGGCGCATTTCTACCCCAGTTTGTCCATCCCTCCCCTGCGTTCTTCTCCCTTGTCATGTAAGTATCGTTTCCTTTCTCGTCGATAAAGATACCAACAGAATTGTAAATTCCGGCACCCTGACCACCGGAAACGTAGTAGTTGTCGTTCCCCTTGAGGTCCACAAGCCACCCTACTGAGAGATCATGCCCCTCTCCCTGAGACGGGCCATGAGTAGAAAAGTATGAATCATTACCTCCACGATCAATCAGAATTCCACTTGAAAGATGAATCCCGGCACCCTGAACGTATTCGACCCCGTGATAGGTGTCATCACCTTCATCATCTACAAGAATGCCAGCCGATATCCAGTAGCTTGCTCCCTGCCCGTAGACCTCCACGTAGTAAGAATCGTTCCCCTTTCGGTCAAAAAGCATGCCAATTCCACCTGAAATATCCGGTCGCCAACCCATTGCGAATCCCTGTGCAAACGATCTGTAACTTGTTGGTAACAGGGGGTGATGGATGTAATGCCCGCCTGCGTAGTATCTGTCGTTTCCTGAATCGTCGATTAGCAGCCCTATTCCCTTAACCGACCCAAAGCCTTGAGCCCAATCGTACGCCTGATAATCGTCGTTACCAGCTTTATCTACTAATAATCCGAGTCCAAAATTACCACTGGCCTCGGTGAAAAAGCCACTTCTGTAAACATCATCACCATCTTCGTCCATCAGGTAACCACACCCAAGAATACCTGAGCCGAGAGCAACATGAGATGTCATGTAGTAATCATTACCCCCAAGGTCATAAAGAATCCCGATTCCCATGTATCCCGCTCCGAAGGATACTATCTTTTCTGAGCGGTAGACATCATTGCCGCCAAAATCTATCAACACACCAACATTGTGGTCAAGTATTCCCACACCCGCTCCAAGTCTTCCATAGTATTCGTCATCTCCACCAAAGTCTATCACCAGAGCATAATCTCCACAATAGACATTTTTTCCGGTTCCTCCGATAGCAACCTCGCCTATCGGTGAGCTGAAGGTCAGGAAGAAACTACTATCAACCCGGGGCGCGGATTTTACAAATTCCTGCACTGCACTTAAAACATCACCAAATGCAGACAACATGTACTTCGATCTAACCTTTTTCAAGATCATGGTGAGGGAATCAAGTGGCACAGATGTGGTGTCTCCGTATGGAAATGGTGTGGGTTTACCAAATTCTCTTAGCAGAACACCTCTTAGTGTATCGTCCAGACTATCATCTTCATCTGTCCACCAGTAAATCGCGTCCGAAAGCAGGGTATCAATTTCCCCCTGGCTCAAATTCGCAAAAGACTTCTTTGCGAGAACTGAGGCTCCATACATTGTTTCAATGAGTTTTGAAAGACCCGGCCTGAGTTCCTCAGGCACTTTTTCTGGAATCTTGAACTTCACTGTCTCCAGAGGGAAATCGTACGTCTGTTCATCAAGCAGAGATGATAGATAGTTGGTAAGAACCTGTGGAAAATCCTCGATTTTCATTATTGTGTCTTCAATGGAGTCAACTTTGTAAGGCATATAGAGGGGATCTTCCAGAAATTTTTCAACAATACAAAGTCGGAAGGGATCCTTT
>Ga0256833_1001393_pt1 | contig 17905 bp, 16 predicted proteins | sample 356284metaG_FD_190535 | JGI IMG/M metagenome (GOLD analysis project Ga0256833, IMG submission 190535) | Hydrothermal vent microbial communities from Mid Atlantic Ridge, Atlantic Ocean - 356-284 | ecosystem: Environmental > Aquatic > Marine > Hydrothermal vents | place: Atlantic Ocean: Mid... | reverse complement strand
GCCGATTTCAAGGACTTTCATGCCCGGCTTTAACTCGGCCAGCTCGAGCATTATCGCCACCATGTGAGGGGCGCTTATCGTCTGCCCAGCTGGGATGGGTAAGGGTTCATCGAGGTGAGCGTACTTCCTATAGCGTTCCCCAACAAAGAGGTAGCGGGGAAACCTTAGGAACGCCCGCCTAACAGCTTCGCTCCGTATGATTCCCTCGCGGACAAGGTTATCAACGGTTCTCCTCCAGAGTTCATCAAGGTTCATGATATCACCTTGATTTTCTCATCTTGAGATCTTGGGGACGTAGGTAAAACCTATTCTCCTGAAGCTTTTTTTGACTTTCATCGTCGTCGATAGAGTTAATTACCTTCCAGCTTCCGCTTCTCCTCTCGTTCGCCAGTACCTCTCCGCAACTTTTATTAGGACATCTATCCTTTCACCACTGAAATCCATCGTGTGTCTCTTTATAGTGGTTATGCCTGAAACAAGTGAGTGTTGAAAATGAACAGGCGTAAGGAGATATTTCAAATAATCAAACAGAACCCCGGAATTACGTTCAGACAACTGGTCAGGGAGGTAGGAACTGGTATCGGCGACGTTCAGCACCATCTTCACATCCTCGAGGAGGAAGGACTAGTTGTTTCAAGACGCTTGGGTAAAAGGAGGTACATTTTTCCCTCCTCCTTTGAAAGAGATTGGGAGAAGATCATGATAGCACTCTCAACCAAAACTCGAAGAAAAATACTTTTGAACCTTTCAAACGGGCCCAAAACCCAAAGCGAGCTGGCAAGGGAAGTAGGGGTTACCCAGCCGACGATAAGCTACCATCTAAAGTTCCTTCTCAAATTGGGTGTTGTTGAGGAAAAAAGAGAAGGTAGGGGGACTGTTTACACACTCTCTCTTGATCCAGAGATGATAAAACGGATTCTCTCGGAGTATGAAGATGGTATAATCGGAAGGCTCTCCGAAGGTTTGATAGAACTGCTTAACGCGTTGGTGATGAACGATGATGAATGAAGTCCTCGTAGTGGGATCTATACTGTTAAGTTCTCTCTTGGCGTTTGTCTCTTTCGTTGCTTACAGAAGGAGCAGAATGAGGGCCACTCTATACCTATCCTTTGCCTTTTTGCTTTGGGCCTGCAAAAAATTCGTGGAACTCGGACACACGGCCCTCTGGATCAGGAGGGATGTCGGAAACATTGTGGATGCTCTCGAGTTATTGATCCTTCTCCTTATTCTGGCGGCACTATGGAAAAGATAGAACCGTGAACCGAAACCTCTTTATTTGGTTATCCTAATGCAAAGGGGGTGATTGAAGTGAGAAAGCTACTGGCAACGTTTCTCCTCTTTATCCTTGTCCTCTGGACGCAACCGGTCTCCGCCCAGTGTCCCTGTCTGGGACGCACCGTTGTCATAAAGGCACCCGCAGTTGCAAGAACCAGTACTGGGGAACTCGTCGGAGTGGCCACGGAGTTTGTAATAACGGTCGCACCCGGTCACGGTTACGTTTACGTAGAGACTTGGCCATTGTCTCAAGTTGACATGCAGGCGAGTGCAAGGCTGGCGGCTCAAGTAGCCGGAAAAGTTCTTGGGGTCAATATGAGTCACTATGACATCTTTATTCAGGTGCTTGCAAACTCTTCCATCATCGGGGGTCCCTCCGCAGGTGGAACGATGACTGTGGGTATAATAGCGGCGCTCAAGGGGTGGCCCATAAACCCAAAGGTCATGATGACGGGCATGATAAATCCGGATGGAACCATAGGACCAGTAGGGGGCATACTGGAAAAGGCATCGGCTGCATTCAAGGCGGGGGCCAAGCTGTTTCTGATTCCGGAGGGACAGGAAATACAGTACGTTCAGATTACCAACAGGAGCTCAATCGGAAACGTTGTGAACATTGTTACCGTTACAAAAGCGGTCAACGTTTCCCGCTATGCAATGGAACGCTGGAACCTGAAAGTCCTTCCAGTCTCAAGTATCTATCAGGCAGTTTACTATTTCACTGGCCATTCCATACCCCAACCCAAGCCACCAAAAAACGTAAGGGTCAGCACTTCCTTCATGAAACCATATGCTCTCTCGGACTACCTTAACACAACTGAGTACTACAGAAGGGTTCTCACGGCCTTAAAACATAGTTCAGTCGGCTACGAAACATACGAGGTACTTATGTCATCCATGAAAGAGGCTTACTCTCTTCTCAGAAAGGCGAACTCTTCCCTTAAAAGGGGGATGTACTATACGTCCCTCAGCGAGGATTTCCAAGCGAGGATAATAATCCGCCACGTCGAGTGGTTTATGAACGTCTCAAGCCCCTCCAATGTGGAGAGACTCGTACGTCTAGCCCAGAGGGAGGTAAACCGATCCGAATATTACGTCTCCTCGATTGTTAAGTCGGGGATTCGGGGAGTAACGATGCTTCAGGCCGTGGCGGCGGCTCAAGAGAGAGTTGAAAACGCAAGACAAAATGTAAAGGAGGCCTGGAAATACTACTACAATGGTGACTACTGGAATGCAGTTGGTTCGGCTGCCTACGCCTATGAAAGGGCTAAAACTGCAGTTTTTTGGGCTAACTTGGGCAAAAAATTCGGAAGAGGCAAGATCATAGACGAGAGACTCGTAAAAACGACGGCAAGAAACTACATAGACGAATCTAACCTCATAGTCACATACATAGAATCAATGTATGGAAACGTTCTTGGAAGTGGATTAAGCGATGCCATAACTAGGGCAGAGCAGTACTACGAAGATGGCAAATACTCCGCCGCCCTCTTCACAGCCATAGAAGCGAGAGTCAGGGGTGAGGTTTTCCTCGACACTGTAGGTATAAACAACCTCTCCATCCTAAAGAGGAAGATGGAAGAAATGAGGAGAGGCGCCCTTGTCTCAATTGGGATAGCCGAGGAAATGAATGTGACCCCAATACTCGCCATAGCCTATTATGAGTTCGGCCAGAGTTATGCTCTCTCAGGAAATCTGACGGACATAGAAATGGCGATGGTCATGTTCCAGTACGCAAGGGAAACTGCGGGTCTTTTCCTTACACCATCTCCCGCAGTTGTGCCTAGGGTGGGGACATCAGCGAGTCTTCCCACCCCCCAAACCGAAAGGAAGGGGAACACCACTCAAGGTACTAATCAAAACGTTCCCCAAGCATCCTTAACGGGAGAGACCAGCGATATCATCGTGTTGCTTCTCGTGGCATTTTTGATGGGGCTTGGTATTGGGAGGAAGCTCTAATTCCTTCAAAATTTTTATTTCCCACTCCGAGAGACTAGGACACACCGTGCATCCCAACCTGTAGAACCCTTCGTGATAGAGGGGGTGAAGAGGTATTTCCTCCAGCAGGAGGTAAAGCTGAACCATGAAGCCACTCCAGTACTTGATCGGCATAACTTCTGGCCTTTTCTTCCCAAACACGGGAGGGCGAACCCTTCTTCTGGCACTCTCAGGATCTCTATCCCCGGTTACGAGAAAGTTGGCACCGAGTTTCTCCGCGACTTCTTCAATTGCCTCCACCTTCATTGCCGTGCACCATCTGTTTGTGTGGCGTGGAAGGCCATAGCTCCAGAGGGGCATGGGAACCGATACCTTAACAAGATCCACTCCGAGAAGGGAGGCAACCCTTTCCACATACTCATCAGTCATAGGCATCTCATACTCCATTTTAACATAAACTGCCGTCACGTCCCTAAAAGCCTTCTTGGCCAAGAGGAGAACTGCTGTGGAGTCTTTTCCACCGCTCCATGGAATCAACGGCCTACCTTCAAAATCTTTCAAGAAGGATATTGAAGCCCTCTCAAAGTTTCTTATGTAAGTTTCGTTCTTCCTCAAGAGTTCATTGAGTTCAACGTCCTCAATACAGGGACAGTACCACTCAACCTTGGTTGGTTCGCCGATGACCTTACTAACTTCCGCCACAAGATTTCTTCCTGAGTAGTAGGTCTCCTGGTTCATTCTTTTTCTGAGAATGAGGGAGTTTTTACCGATCTTTATTCCAAGTAGTCTCTGCATGATCTCCTCAAATCCCTCTAGGGCAATGTACGCATCGTAATCCGGATCCAACTCAAGCCCAAATGGATTTTTTGGGTTGAGAACATAGCCCTCTTTCCACTCCATTCCGAGTCTCATTCGCGTTTTTATCTCCTCGAGCTTTCTCCTCAGTTCGTCCGTTCTCATGTTTCTCACGGCCTTAGTTCTGAGAACCTCCACGTAGTGAGGCCTTCCGGACTCGGCTAGGACTCTTTCAACCTCGAGGGCGAGTTCCTTCTCAGTGCGTCCGAAGAGAAACAATGGAACGTATGGATCTTCCAAGATACTATCAACCGTTGCTTCAATCTCCGAGAAACGTCTTCCTCCTCCGAGGCTTGTAACCTTTAGAAAACCTGCGTAGTCCTTCTCAGAAATATAGCGTATTGCCTTGGCATCCTTTCTAGCCCTCAAAACGATGTTGAACATAGATACCACTTCTGGTGCCGGGGCGGGGCTTCGAACCCCGGACCTCTCGGTTTCTCAGGCTCCTCCGAGGGGAGCGGCCCTATGAGCCGAGCGCTCTGACCAGGCTAAGCTACCCCGGCACTTTTTGGAACTCCGCATATACCTCCAGGGGAGTTGTTTTTAAATCTTTCGGAGATGTTTATAAATGCTGTTCCCCCAACCTTTTCCATGAGGTTGCTTTCCATTCTGCTGGCGCTCGTTATTCTGGTTTCGGGTTGTATTTACACACCACAGAAGGTAAGCCAACACACCTCAAGAGTCGTTTCTACTCTTAGCAATAGTGTTGAGCCCAAAGAGAACGGCCAGGTCATAGAGTGGAACGGTAGCGTAATTGTTCTTCCCTCGAAGGATGCCAGTTTCAACTGTTCAGGTGTTCTCTGGCGCTACTTCCTGATGGATGCCCTGCAATGTATACTCAACAAGGAGGAACTAACTCGAATTTCTCCCCTAGCCAGCGCCCTGAAGGGCCGAGTTCTTGAGGACAGCGTGTGGAACGTCTTAACCTGGGAGGAGAAGTGGATAAGTTACGATCGTGCCAAAGCCAAGCTACCAGCCCTAAAAATTGTGGTCTATCCCAACGGGACTGGGGTGGTAGTTAGGGGAAAGAACTCAACTATCCAGACTCCCTACGAAACCATTGTGAGGAGAAAGGGAGTTTGCACAGACTACACCATTCTAACAGATGCGCTGTTGCTGGCGATGAATTATTCTCCAGTTTACGCAATGATAATAAACTTCACGAAGCCGCCCGGTCATGCAGTGGCACTGGTGAAGGTTGAGGGATGGTACTTCGCGCTCGACCAGCATCTGCCCCCAATGGACTTGGCTTCCTATTACAGGTATTGGAAAAAGAGGGGACGAACGATAACTAATGCCACTCTATACAGGATAACCCTCAACAACGGTAAAGTCAGGGTTATTCCCTTAGGGATCTTCTTGGAGGTGGACTTTCTAAGGCAGGACTATACCATAAGCCGAGAGGACGTGGAAGAGCTCGCAAGAACCATCATGAGGCTTATGCACGAGAGGTTCGGTGTTTCACTGGATGAAAACCTCGCCCAAGGAAAAACAGTTCTAGGGGGACATGTTGAAGTACGCTACTTCCGATTCTATGGGTTCGCCGATTACTACCATCCCCTGTTTCTAAAGGATTACTCTCTCTGGCTTTTAGAAAAAATGGGAAGAGAGATGTCCGCAGCCCTTTCCTCTGCCAAGGAGCTTTGGGTGGAGGCGAGTGTGAAGGACAGCGACTTGGTGGTAGTCGTTTATATAGGCTCGTAGTAGATCACTACTCTCAGTTTTCTTCCGTAGAGGTAACCTATGGTCAAACCCGCCAGAAGGCCCCCAAGATGGGCAAAGGCGTTGACCATGGGCATCCAGCTGTTCACGAGGAAGAGCACGAAGGCGTTAACCAAAGCATTCTGGACGTTCCCCGTAACGAGACCACCTATCATGATAAGGGCCCCTGCTATCCCGAAAATTGCCCCGCTCGCACCGGCGCTTATGGTGTAGGGCGGCAGAAGGAAGAGCGAGAGAACGTTGCCGGTTAATCCAGAGAGCAGGTAGGTTACCACAACGACCTTTCCCCCAACTAGAGTCTCAAGCTGTCTCCCGAGGATGTAGAAGAAGTACATATTCAGGGCTATGTGGATCAAATTGACGTGAACGAACATAGAGGTGAGGAGCTGCCACCAGTAACCGTGTAGTACGAGGTAGTTCACCTGACCGAGTCTGATGAGAACTCCTGTTCCGATTGAGAGAAAGTTGCCACCGTTAAGGAGGGTCTCTACGATGTAAAAGAGGATGTTGAGGATCATCAAACCTTCAGTCACCCTTCCCATCCTAGAGATCCTCCAGTAGTTTTTTCAAAAGAGTCTCGTCGCTTGCGGCAACGATGTTTAGCTTAACCTTGGGGTCAAGTTCAAAGTTCAGCTCTTTTCCCTCGCCATCTACAATAATTCCACCTGCTTCCTTTACAAGGAGAACGCCCGCTGCCACGTCGGTTGGTCTGACGTAGTTCCTCACGTCCATCACTCCGTTAAGGCTTCCCCTCGCGAGATAGGCAAGTTCAACAGCTATAGCACCGAGAACCCTTATTCTCTTGACCTTTCCGATTATCCTAGACACATCGCTGCGAGAGTAAAGACTTATAGTCTCCCTTCCGGGTAGAGAAGGACTTACACTTATCCTTTTTCCGTTTAGAAAAGCTCCTGCATCTCTAATGGCCTCGTAGGTGTTTCCCGTTATGAACTCGTATATCATGCCGTACTCTGGTTTTTTTCCTCTGTAAACCGCCATGCTGAATCCGAAAATGGGGATCCCATGGACGAAGTTATAAGAGCCGTCGACCGGATCTACAACGACGGTGAATTCGCTGTTCGCGTTTATGAAACCGCTCTCCTCGCTGACGATGTTGACTCCCAAAGGCTTAAGTCTCGAAACTATCACGTCCTCGGAGACCTTGTCAACGTATTCGGTGGTGTCACCGCTGGCGTTCTGGCGGATTATCTCGCCTGCTTTTTCCATTCCAAAGAGTGGAATTATAGCCTTTTCAATATCTTTAGCAATGGATAGTGCAATTTCCCTCCAGTTCAAATCCCTCATAACTCACCCTCCCATCAGCATGTCTAGCAGGTTCCTCGTTCCCGGGCCAAAGCCCAGTATGAATATCACAAGCTTCACGAAGTTTATAAGGTTGGGGTCTTCTTCTTTCATCAGATTATCAAGAGCCCAAACAACCGGAAGTAATATCAGGAGCTTTTCCAAGTACATGACGGCCGGCGTGTGGAAAATTCCCATGAGAGTTCTCGCGAGAACGTGCTGTTCCCAGAAGCCAAAGAACTGAATCGCCACAAAAGTTGTCGTTGCATCATAAAAGTGAATGTAGAAGAGGAGTCTGTTATTTTTCACGACTTCCACCTTCAGGTTAAGGAGATAGATGAAAGCCTCCGCCAGGAGGAGGAAAGGCAAGAAGTACTCGAGAACCTTCCAGTGCATGGAAACCTTCGACCAGTTAATTATAAAGAAGAACACCAAACCCGCAAAGAGAATCCATCCAACGCCCTCGTACATTGGGGTTAGGTTTTCTCTGCAGTTCCTCCAGACGATGTAGAGGGAAAGCACGGCGAAAGTCGCTATGACGAAGTACGCACCCGGACTCACAGTCAGATACGTCCTCGGGAGCAAACCGTTATCAGTCATAGCTCTCATCAGGGGACCGAGTATTATGTAGGGAAGAAGGGCCCTGAAGAAGTTCTCATCGACGTCGATTTCCATCTTCCTGAGCATGCGATAAAGGAGAAAAACGAAGAAGGACAGCACTAGTGCATAGATTAGAGTGTTAACGATGTTGTAGCCTTGGTTGTATTTAATCGGATTCACGAAGTACTTCTGAAAGAACTCCTGAAGACCCATCCAATCACCGGTTAAAGCTCGGGCTTGGACACTTAAAGGTTTCCAATCTCCAATCAATTTTTAAGCTTTGTAATCTTAGTTGGGTGGGGGAAAAAGATGCACCTGATGGAACTTCCTAGGGAAGTGCTCCTCGGAGAGAACCTAAAGGAGGAAGTGGTTAACGTAGCGAGACGCATTGGCCTCAGCGGAAAGGTTCTCATTGTCTACGGACCGAAGACTAAAGAGATAGCTGGCAAAGACGTTGAGAAAAGTCTAAAATCTGAACATGAGGTTATCTCACTCACCGTTAGAAGGGGAGCTACCCTAGAGGAAGTTGAGAGAACCATTGGCACAATAAGGAACGAGAGCGTTGACTGGGTCATAGCGGTGGGTGGGGGTAGTATAATAGACGTGGCAAAGCTCTCCTCCTTCAAAACGGAAATCCCCTTCGTCAGCTTCCCCACTACGGCATCTCACGACGGGATAGCGAGTGCCAACGCCTCGATAAAAGATCTAGGAACAAAAACCTCGGTGAAGGCGAGGCCCCCCATAGCAGTTATAGCTGACGTTAAGGTCATCAAGACTGCTCCATACCGCTATCTCACAGCCGGGGTAGGAGACATAATAAGTAACCTAACGGCTGTTAAAGACTGGCAGTTGGCGCATAGGATTAAGGGCGAATACTATAGCGAGTATGCAGCTTCTTTGAGTCTTATGAGTGCCAAGATGGTCATGAGAAACGCTGATATAATTCGCCTGGGCAACGAGGAGAGCGTGAGAAAAGTTGTGAAGGGACTGATATCAAGTGGTGTTGCCATGAGTATAGCTGGCTCCTCACGGCCAGCTAGCGGTGCGGAGCACCTCTTCAGCCATGCACTTGAGATGCTCATTGAAAAACCTGCCCTCCACGGTGAGCAGGTGGGCGTTGGGACTATAATAATGGCGTATCTTCACGGCTTGAAGTGGGAGCGCGTTAGGGAAACCTTAAAGAGGGTTGGGGCACCAACTACAGCGTACGAGCTGGGGATTGAACCCGAGATTATAGTCGAGGCCCTCACGATTGCCCACAAAATAAGGCCTGAACGCTACACGATCCTTGGAAGGGATGGCCTCACACGAGAAGCGGCCGAGAAAGCCGCTAAAATTACTGGAGTCATATGAGGAGGTGGTTCCATGCCGATAATAACGCTGGTGGGTGAAAAGCTCGCGAAACCCGGGGTCGAGTTCATATTCTATGGCCCTGCCGAACCGTGCAAAACGTGTAAGCTTGCAGGGGTCTGCGTTGGGAACCTCGAGAAAGGAAGGAGGTACAAAATTGTCAAAGTCAGAAACATAGAACACCCGTGTCCCCTCCATGAGGGAAAGGCCCGCGTGGTTGTGGTAGAGGAACCTTCAATAGAGATTGCCATAGACCCTAGACTAGCAGTAAAGGGCTCCGTGATAAAACTCAAGTTCGAGGAGTGTCCTGATCCGGAAAAGGTGGATCTTTTCAGACCAGAGGGCCTCTTTGAAGGTGACAATGTCCGAATAGAGGAGATAGTTGGCGACGTTGAGTGTGGTGGAAGGAAGTTCGTCCTCGTTCGTGTGGTTCGAAAGGGGTGAGGAAAGGGTGTGTGGTATAATAGCCTACGTCGGTAACAGAAGAGCATGTGAGGTTCTCGTGAAGGGGCTGAAAAGGCTGGAATACAGGGGTTATGACTCAGTAGGTGTTGCTGTCATAAGGGACGGGAAAATAGAGGTTAAAAAGGGAGCAGGAAAAATAGACGAGCTTGTAGAACGGCTGGGTCTCTTGGAGATGGATGGACACGTTGGCATAGGTCAGACCAGGTGGGCAACACACGGGGTGCCCAACGACGTAAACGCCCATCCTCATACCGACTGCACCGGTACAATCGCCCTCGTCCACAACGGCATAATCGAGAACTTTCAGGAGATACGGAAGAGACTAATGAAAAAACACAAGCTCAGAAGCGAAACCGATACCGAGCTGATAGCCCATCTCATCGAGGAGGAACTTGCCAGAAGCGGAAGCTTTGAAGAGGCTCTGAGGAGAGCCCTCTCACAACTTAAGGGTTCATATGCCTTGGCTATCCTGTATACTGGTGAGCCAGACAGGGTTTACCTAGTTAGAAAGGAGAGTCCTATGATATTGGGTCTCGGGGGAGGTGAGAACTTCGCCGCGAGCGACGTTCCAGCGTTCCTTGAGTACACCAACAGGGCAGTTTTCCTTGACGATGGAGAGTATGCAATTATAACGCGAGACTCCTACGTTGTAAAGAGGCTCGACAGCGGAAGGGAAGTTAAGAAGCTCGTACACACAATTGGATGGACACTAGAGATGGCAGAAAAGAAGGGCCACCACCACTTTATGCTTAAGGAGATATTTGAGCAGCCCTCTGCTATAGCCGACGCCATTAGAGGAAACGTAGAGATCATTAGCGGGCTGGCGGAGGAGTTGATGGATTTTGATAGAATCATTCTAACAGGGATGGGAACTTCTTATCATGCAGCACTGGTGGGCAAGTACTATCTTCAGAGACTGGCTGGAGTTGTCCCGATTGTTGAGGAGGCAAGCGAATTCCGATATGAATTTGGGAAACTTCTTAACCCTCAAACCCTTGTGATAGCCATAACCCAGAGTGGGGAGACCGCTGATACCTTGGCGGCGATAAAGTTGGCCAAAAAGATGGGGGCCAAAGTTCTCTCGGTTGTCAACGTTGTTGGAAGCATGGCAACAAGGCTGAGCGATTGGGTTCTCTACACCCACGCCGGCCCCGAGATAGGTGTGGCCGCAACCAAGACGTACACCACTCAGCTTACCACCCTTCTGATGCTAACGGCAGCCTTGGGTGGGAAAAGAGGCTGGTTTAGGGGTGAGAAAATCCTTGAAAACCTTAGACGTGCTCCGGAGTTCGTTGAGAGTGTTCTAACAGTAAATCCTATGTTGAGAGAACTCGCGGCCGAATTGATTGAGAAGAAGGATTTCTTCTACATAGGAAGGGGACTCGGTTTTCCAACGGCCCTAGAGGGTGCGCTAAAACTAAAGGAGATTAGCTATGTCCATGCGGAGGGATTAAGCGCCGGAGAACTGAAGCACGGTCCCTTAGCTCTGATAGAAGAAGGAATGCCCGTTGTGGCCATAGCCCCGGGTAGTGAAATCTACAACAAGATGGTTTCTAACATTGAGGAGGCGAGAACCCGAGGAGCTGAAGTAGTGGCTTTCTCCGACAGGGAGGAAACCCCGGGAAGGCTAATAAAGATGCCCTCCGTGCCCGACTATCTCGTGCCAATAGTTTATATTGTTCCACTCCAACTCTTCGCATATCACCTTGCGGTTTTAAAGGGCAACGATCCTGATAAACCTAGGAACTTGGCAAAGTCTGTAACCGTGGAGTGAGGTGTTGGAAATGGTTAAGGTGGAAAAGAAAAAGAAGAAAAAGGAGCCCGAAAAGATAAAGATACCTATCAGCTACGAACGCCTCAGAACCGTCGTTCTGTCTATCTTGGTTTTTGTCTTTGCATACGTGGCCTATGTAATAAGGAACGTGACCTCGGACTACAAATACTTCTTCGATCCTGACACCTTCTACCATTACGAAATATACAAACTCGCCATACACAACTGGCTTCCCAAGTTCTTTGCCTATGCGGATCCACCCATTGGACTAAAAATAGGTGAGCCTGTTGGACTCTACGATGTCCAAGCTTGGTTTTACAAGATCACTCACGCGCTCTTTGGAACGAGCGTTCTTGGAGCCTTCAAGCACTGGCCTCCTTTCGTCGGTGCCATGACGGTAATAGCTATATATCTCCTCGGACGAAAACTCCACTCGGACTGGGCAGGTTTCTGGGGAGCGGCCTTCGTTATGTTCTCAATGGCCAACTTCACAAAGACCTTCTCAGGGGTCAATCGTGGTGAAGGACCCTTCATGATGTTCTTCCTCTTTGCGGTTGTTGCCATGGCTTACTACCTCGATGAAAGGAAGTGGAACTGGAAAAAGAGCCTCTACCTTGTCTTCTTCCTCCTACTGAGCATTCTATACACAGGAGTCTGGAACGGAAGCCAGTTCGGTATAGGAATAATCCTCCTCTTCACCGCCACTTATTCGATCCTGTTATTCCTCACGGGTCACGTGGAGGAGCTGAAACGCTTCTTTAGAGACTTCTATCCTCCACTTGGACTGGCGCTTCTTATAAGCGTGGGCTTCGCAAAGCTTGGCTTCATAGCCATCTACAACTTCCTCATCTTTGCGTTCGAGGTTTATCTGGGACTGGCTGTTTTAACTTTAATAATGCTCTACGGTTCCAAAGTTGGACTCAACTACTTGGACTGGAAGCACAGGCTGGCGGTGGTTATCGTCGTGGGTATAGTTGGCTTTTCCGGAGCCTATGCCTACTTCGGCAGGGGACTTCTAAGGTTTCTTGGCCAAGCCACCCGCTCTGATCCACTGTATCAGACAGTTGCGGAGCTTAGGAGAACTCACTGGGGTGATGTTGTCCAGTCATACAGCATAAGACTTTCCTCTACTACTACGGGAACTCACGGTGATGCAATACTGTTCCTTCTAGGAATCGCGGGGGCACTCATGGTTATAGTCCGGTTCTTGATGAAAGTCAGAAGGGGTGAAGTGGATAATTACAAGGAGATCTTCTTGATAACCTACTACTTGGGAGCAATGTTTCTCCTGAGCTTGGCGGTAAGGTTCATTTTTCAGGCTTCCGGTGCGGTGCTTCTGCTAGCGGGGGTTGCAGTTGGAGAGCTCTTCACATTCGTTGAGAACATGAAGGAGCGCCTCAGCACAAAAGCAATAATCGGAATAGCCTTAATACTCCTCTTTCTGCCGATTCCCGTTGTCGGTGCTCAGTATACATACAACCAAGCTAAGGCGACGGCAAAAAGCAAGAACGGAATGGTTCCAGTGGAGTGGATAAACACTCTTAAATGGATGAGAGAAACCACGAATCCCTTCGCCAGTGCCACGAGCTGGTGGGACTACGGTTACTGGATAGAGAGTTCACTACTCGCTCACAGGAGATCATCAACAGACGGTGGTCACGCCTACGACAGGCGTTACATAGTGGCCAAATTCTACGCCCATTCTGGCCTTTCCAGTGAAGTGGACTTTGAAGCCTGGGAACTGAACTACTTCATAGCTTGGTCTCAAGATTTTGCAAAGTTCAACGCTATAAGCTACCTTGGAGGTGGCATAAACTATGGTGAATACAACGGCATAACCAATGACTTCATAAAGCGAGCCTTTAATGGTAATCTTGGAACGATAATAGTTCTTCCTCCTCAGTACAGAGGAGTGCTCAACTACACTATCGAGAACATCGACATCCTAACAGGAAAGGTTACCAAGGGCAAGGGGCTCATGCCTTACGTGGGTTACATCGTTCCGGCCCCAGTTTACAGCTACGGGAACTACTCCCTCGCCGGGAGATACTACATAGTACTCGCATACAGAACCATAGCTAACAGTAACTTCATAAAGCTGGCCTGGGACATAAGGTATCCCCACGATTGGGACACCCAAAAACTCTTCTCCAACTTTAGACTCGTCCACTCCGACGTTGGCTACATGAGACTCTATGGGTACTACATCTTCCCCTTCCCCCTGAACACCTATAACTTCACGCCCTTTGCTGTATACCGGATTGATGTCTGGCAGAATGACACTTGGAAGACCCTGTACACGACCCTTGATGGTATGAAGGGCACACTACCCCTAGGAAAGCAGAAGGTGCGTCTATGGATTTCAGCCTTTGGAAGAAACGTCACAAAGGCCACCATTGTCTTCGAAGCCATGAAGAACGGGAAGGTCGTGAGCAGACAGGTCGTTGCTAAGGACGTCAACATGAATTACAGAAACGAAAAGCCAATCGTTGTCAATATCACGGTTCCCAACGCGACTGATTATCGTTTCTACCTCTACCAGACTGGCCCGGTCGGTGTCGTAAATGGACCGGTAATGGTCAATGGACAGGTTGTACGACCTGAAAACGTTTTACCCGAGGGTGGTACTGGGACCATATCTCTCACGGAAGCCTTTAGAAGGCCGTACACCGTAAACGCAACCCTAAGGTTCAGCATAGTTTACTACGTTGCCCCCAACGGAACGGACATATACAAGAGGAACTTCTATTTGATACCCCACATGGACGTGCTCTACTACGACGTGCTGGCCAAAAACATCCACGTTAGGGTCGGAAACAACACACTGGAGTTCAAGGCGAACGTTCCCACCGGTATCTTCGAGAAGTACATAGCCATGCTCAGAAAGAAATACGGGAACAAAGTAGTAATAGTAAAGAAGCGTATTGAACCCATATTCCTCGCAAGAAAAAGATACCTGCTCTGGAGCTGGACGGTCAGTAAACCAAAGAAGAAATAACCCAAAAATTTATCTTTCCTTTTTTCCTCTTCACTACTATGAGCATTGAAGACGAAAGGTTTATGCGCCTCGCACTTGAGCTGGCCAAACGGGGCGAAGGTTGGGTCAACCCAAATCCTGTAGTCGGGGCGGTCATAGTTAAAGAAGGAAAGATAATCGGTCTCGGCTGGCATCAACGCTTCGGCGAGAAGCACGCAGAGGTTGTGGCTATAGAGGACGCCAAAAGAAATGGCTACGACGTTAGAGGCGCTATGATGTACGTAACGCTCGAACCATGCTCCCACTGGGGGAAGCAGCCACCCTGCGCCGACAGGATAATCAAGGAGGGGTTCAAACGTGTTGTAGTGGCGATGGAAGATCCCAATCCCCTCGTGGCCGGTAAGGGGATCGAGAAGATGAGGAAAGCTGGCATAGAGGTCGAGGTAGGTATTCTGGAGAAAGAAGCCAAGCGGCTCAATGAGATTTTCATTAAGTACATAACAACTAGAATACCTTTCGTCTCGATAAAGTTCGCCCTAACCCTTGACGGGTTTATTGCCACTGAAAGTGGCTCATCTCAATGGATAACGGGAGAAAAGGCGAGGCTGAAAGTTCAGGAGCTCAGACGGAGGCACATGGCGATAATGGTCGGCTCTGGGACGGTTTTAGCCGATAACCCCAGACTCAACTGCCGGCTTGAAAATTGCCCGGAGAAGATTAAGGTAATTCTTGACCGCTCTGGAAGGGTTGCCAAAGCTATAAAGGCCGGCAGAAGGTTTAAACTCTTCGAGGATGGGAGGATTATGTTCTTCACCGAAAAGCCGGAGCTCTTCAAAGGTATAGCAGAGGCATATCCGATAACGGAACCTGCAGAAATCCTGAGGAAACTCGGCGAGCTTGGAATCGACAGCGTTCTAATCGAGGGTGGACGAATAGCCTGTCAGTTTTTGTCTCTTGCCGACAAGTTCTACCTCTTCTATGGCCCAAAGATCTTCGGCAACGGAATCAAGCCCTTTGAGTGCCTGAAGGCCGAGAACGCCAACGACGCTCCCATGCTCGAGATAGAATTACTGGAGATGCTCGGCGAGAGTTTCCTCGTGACTACTTACCCAGGGGATGGAAATGTTCAGCGGAATCGTTGAGGGAACTGGCAAGGCTCGCTACTCTGCTGGAAGGTTCTACGTCGAGTTACCCTTAGAGGTCAAACCCGGGGACAGCGTCGCCGTTAACGGGGCCTGCCTAACGGTTGTCAAGTTCGACGGGAGGAGAGCGGTCTTTGACGTCGGGGAAGAAACGTTAAGGAGAACCAACCTAAGGGAGGCTAAGGTTGTGAACCTTGAGAGGGCTTTAAAACTCGGGGAAAGACTCAACGGGCACATAGTTATGGGCCACGTAGACGGTACGGTGCGCTTTATAACTTCCCTGATCAGAGGGAACACCACCTGGATGGCCTTTGAGATGCCTCCCGAGAGGTGGGGGGTAGCTGAAAAGGGCTCCATAGCGCTTAACGGCGTTTCTCTAACGGTCGCAAAGGTAGAATCAAACCGATTTTGGATTCAGGTGATTCCTTACACCCTAGAAAAGACCAATCTCGGTCTTCTGAGGCCCGGGGAAAGAGTTAACTACGAGATCGATGTTCTGGTCAGGTACGTAAAGAGTGTGCTAGAACGACCTCAATTTAAGCATCGGAATTCCTGAAGATTTGGAATTCCATTTTTGGAACAAAATCTTAAAAATGTTTTTCCTATTATGATATAGGGATGAGCATGAACGTTAGAAAACTCAGAAAAGCCGTGCTAAATGGTAAACCGATCGTTCTTATGGACGACAGGAGGGAGTTCGAGGCGGATTTGATTTATCCAGCGGAGAAAGCTTCTCCAGATGTCGTAAACTTCATGCTCTCAATGAAGGGCCTTCTCTGCCTCACAATGGACATGGACGAGGCCCTAAAGCGGGGTTTCTTTCCTCTCCCGAGCAAGGAGGGTGAAACTAACTTCCTGATCCCAGTAGATTACAGGGAGACGTTCACCGGGATAACCGCTGAGGAAAGGGCTTTAACCGCTCGAAAAATCACCAAAGGACTAAGTGCTAAGGCCTTCCGCTATCCCGGTCATCTGCACCTTCTTGGTGGAATAGGCCTTAACAGAAGGAGGGGTCACACCGAGAGCTCACTGGAGCTAATGGAATTCCTCGGTTTCAAACGTTACGCTCTCATAGTTGAGATACTCGACGATAGAGGGGACTCCCACAATAGGGATTATGCCTTTGATCTGGCAAGGAAGAATGGTCTTCCAGTCCTTACAACCGACGACGTCTGGAAGGAGTTCGTAAAGCGGAAGCAGTTGATTAGAGTTTACGCCAACGCGAGACTGCCGACGCGCTACGGCGAGTTCAGAATCGTAGCCTTCGACAACGAGCTGGACTTCAAGGAACACGTGGCAATAGTGAAGGAACCCTACGGTGAGGTTCCTTTGGTGAGGGTTCACTCTAAGTGCCTAACTGGGGACACTTTGGCCTCTCTCAAGTGCGATTGCGGCAGTCAGCTGGCAAACTCACTCAGAATGATATCTCAGGAGGGAGGTATACTCCTCTACATGGATCAAGAAGGCAGGGGGATAGGTCTGAAGGAGAAGATAAAGGCCTATGAGCTCCAAGATAAGGGCCTCGACACGGTTGAGGCAAATGAAGCGCTCGGGCACAAGGCCGACGAGAGAACATATGAAGCGGCCTTCCAGATGCTTCGTGCTTTAGGTGTCTCAAGGATCAGGCTCATCACCAACAACCCCTCAAAGGCGAAAGCTCTTAAGGAGTTCGGGATAGAGGTTGTTGAGACTATTCCAGCTCCGGGAGAGGTTACGGAGCACAACAGGCCATATCTAAAGATCAAGGCCGAGAAACTCGGCCATAAATTGCCGTTTGAAGTTTAGGGGGTAAGGGAATGGATGTGAAAACCATCGAAGGAGGCTTTGTAGGGAAGGGCTTAAGGATTGGCATCGTCGTTGCACGTTTCAACGATCTGCTCACAGGGGAGCTCCTTAGGGGAGCACTTGACTGCTTTGAGAGGCACGGCGTTGATAGCGTTGATGTTGTGAAGGTTCCGGGTTCCTTCGAGATTCCCCTTGTTGCCAAAAAGCTCTCCGAGAGCGGCAAATACAACGCGGTTCTCGCTCTGGGAGCGGTCGTCAGGGGAGAAACCAAGCACTTCGACTTAGTCGCCAACGAGGTTGTCAAAGGGGTGGCCAAAGTTTCGCTCGACACTGACGTTCCAGTTATTTTCGGGGTTATAACAGTTGAAGACGAACTCCAAGGTCTCAACAGGGCAGGGATAAAGAGCAACAAGGGCTTTGAGTATGCTATGGCAACGCTGGAGATGGCAAACCTTATGAGAAATCTAAATCTTTAGATTTTTATTTGTATTTTAGATTTATAAATTTTAAAATTAATTAAAGAAAAAGAAGAAAATCACTTCTTGACCCATCCACGGTCGAGCATAGCCTGGTAGACCCTGCCTACAGCCACAACGTAGGCACCGTCGCGCATGTGAATGTTCTTCTCCTTGGCGGTGTTGTAAACCTCCCAGAAGGCCTTGGTCATCTTCTTGTCGAGCTTCTCGCGAACCTCCTCCTCGGTCCAGTAGTAGCCGTTGA
>Ga0256833_1001392_pt1 | contig 17913 bp, 26 predicted proteins | sample 356284metaG_FD_190535 | JGI IMG/M metagenome (GOLD analysis project Ga0256833, IMG submission 190535) | Hydrothermal vent microbial communities from Mid Atlantic Ridge, Atlantic Ocean - 356-284 | ecosystem: Environmental > Aquatic > Marine > Hydrothermal vents | place: Atlantic Ocean: Mid... | reverse complement strand
TAACAACCGCCTCCTCGATGAAACGGCTCCTGTTACAGGCCACTTGGTCAATCGCTTGGAGCACAATCGGGTCGAGTGTAATGTGAACAGGCTCCCTAATCCTTCTCTTGCGTTTTTTAGCCATCTCCAAGCCCCCTGTAGTGTGGCCACACTTAGCCATGTGTAGCCACACTTGGTTTTATGCTGAAGTAGTTTCCCCGGAGATATTAAGACTGCGGTCATGGTTCACACCCTCACGAAGTCGTAGAATTCTTTGAGCGCGTCGGGAAGTGCATACTCTTTCTTGCTCAGCCTCACACCAACGTAGTGCCTCCCATCATCCCCTTCCAAGAGAATGTAGAAGTTTCTCGCAGACTCTGCGAGAGCGTACTTGCCTTCAATCTCGATGACTCGTGCAGGTTCGCCGTCGATCAGGACTAGCTCAGGAAACATAAGCATCACCAGATTTCTTCGACTTTGCCCATCTTGAAAAGCCAGAGTTTGCCAAGATACTCCATCCTATCAGAGAACTTCTTTGAGAGAATGTAAGTGTGGTAAGCGCCCCTGCTGATGAAGCCAAGAGCCTCAAGCCTTTTGATGACTCTGAAATACAAGTAGTGCTTCTCTGGTGGGAATAGGTCTTTGTACTCGTCCCAACCCATGCGACCATTCTTCTTAATGTACTCGACAATCTCCTCGGCCATTTTCCTGGCTTCCTCACTCTCAAAGACTACTTCAAAAACATCGCGAGGTTGGGTCAACACGGGCATTTTGAGAGTCACGACATCTGGAAGGCGTCTTTTCCTCGGCATAATTGCACCACCTCAGTTATTAACTGCGACGGGCTTAAAATTATCCTCAAAGGTCCGGTGAGCGAGTTGGGGGTTAATACTGCACGGTGGTGCAAGTATTCTGGATCTGTGTCGTTTGTCCTTGGTCATGCGAGGAAAGTAGTTCGGAAAGATGGATAATATACAGAGGCTGTTAGTATTCACGGCCATCACGCTCCTTGAGAGTCGAAAGATTCTTCGACTGCCAAGGCCAGCCAGTCAAGAAACTCCATGATAGTCTCGCCCTCCTTTTCTGTGAATTCCTTAGTTTTGTCAGTCGAGTCATATCTGAACGTCAATGCGATGTCGTCATGACTCTCATCGTCCTCAATCTTATAGTAGTCCCACTCCACCTTCCGAATCCGAATCACCACGCCCCGTCACCTTCCTAAGAGTTTCTTCATAACTTTCCTCAACTCGATGAAATCCTCAGCGACTTGGACATCCTCCAGCTGAATAACCGCGTAAAGATCCTCTGCTGAAGTCCCCTCGTACTTCCGCTCCAGCTCAGCCCAAACTTCATCCACTTTGAAAACAGCAAAATGCTCACCAACCCAAACAAAGTAAAACAAAGGCACACTGAAGCGCCTGGCAAGCCTCTTCAGCCTGAGGAATTGGTACCCGTTCACCTCCAGCCTTCCAGCCTCCCACGCACGCTGAGCTACACGCCAACTCTTTTTCTTCAACTCGAACGCTGCAACCGGCTCCCTGGAATCCTTGCCAAAGACCACTGAGTCTACATCATAAATCGAGAACTCTCCAGGGAACAAGTACTCAATCAAATCACTGAAAAGATACCTGTTCTCCATGTCGAGAATAGAACGACGCATGTAATCAAAGAAAGGCTTGTAAATCGGTTTTCCAGCGTCCGCCGAAAGCCGAACCATCTCAGCCCTTGCAGCAACCATCAGACCACCTCCCTTGGCGCGATGACGATCTCTTCAACCTCGGGAACTTCTCCCTCTGTCTCGGCCTCCTCGTACCTGAGTACCTTTATCACGCGCTCATTCCTGTCCCACCACGCTCTTCCAAGCCTTTCCAGCTCACCCATGAGCGCCCTGTACTCCTCGCGAGAAACCCGCTTCCTCAGCTTCACCTTGTAAACCTTCCCGGCCACGTAGACCCTGCTCGGCGCGGGCGCGTCCTCCAGGACGGCCTGCAGACGCTCCAGCTCAAGAACATTGGTCGCGTTCTCCGGCAACTCGTCGTCATCGATAAGGACTTGAACCTTGAGAGCGTTGAACTCCTCAATGGCCTCCTGCCACTTGGCTTGGACTTCCTCGGAAAGGCGGAGATGCTTCACGGCGGGGACAAAGCTCATGAAATCACCTCCAAAAGAGAAACCTGCCTGGTCAGCTTTGGAGTGAACCGCCGCTCGCTCTCGACAGGCTTTCCGAGGGCCTTTTTGAGGAGCTTGATTTCTTCCTGCCAGACTTCCAATGCTTCCTTCTCAGGATGGTTCTTGATGGCCTGGTAGATGTCTTTGGGTGAAACCTCATTGAAAAGGTCTTCAAGCTTCTCGAAGCGCTGAGTTTTCGTTGAAACCGTGTAGCCGTTAAAGCCCCTCTCCACCCACCTGAGCGAGTAGCCTCCTCTCTTGAGCTTTCTCACAACCGCGTAGAAGTTAGTTTTATGACTGTACAGCCCGCCTTCGCCGAGCTTCACCCAAACCTCATTCGCCCTCATGCCCTCACCTCCTCAAAACCACAGTTCAAGCTCTCCCGCCTCCTCAAGGTCTGAGACGGCAATATACCACCTGTTCAAATCCGGCGCTGACTCGCCGTCCTCATCCCTGAAGCCCTTCCACCTGTAGAACCGCGCCCTGAGCTTCCTCCTAATACCCCAAACCTCAAGCTCCTCCTTGAGCCAGGCTGGATCGTCCGCGTAAATCATCTCCCACACGTTGCTGACGCTGACGAGCTCAATGCCCCTGTCCGAAGCCTTCAACCTGGCTTCCGCAACCTGAACCCAACCTGGCCCCGTTCCGGCCAGCTCAAGAACCCGCTCAGACAACACCTCACTCTCAGACGGCTTAGTAATCCGAACCCTCGAACGAGGGCCTACAGAGAGGGGTTCATCTGGAAACACAACCTCAGACATCGGACGTCACCTCCATAACAGGTGCGCGTGAAAACTCGTTCAAGGCGCGCAGAGCAACGCGCCGGAGGTTAGAAACGAAAGCTTCAGCCCGAGCATTACCCTCAGCCTGAGCCTCCATCTCCTCCAGAACCGCAAGCACCGCCCGGCGCCGGTCCTCGGGATCAATGTCCTGGAGGACCTTCTCAAGCTTCTCGGGAATCGCTTCCTCTAAGTATCTCTTCGCGTCCTTGCCCCTCCCCTGGTCGAGGAGGCTCATGTACTGCCTCTCGACAACCTCAAAGAACGTTGCAAGCCAGCGCTCCGCGGCCTTTCCAGACTTAAGCGGCTTGACTTGAGGAACAGCTTCACCAGTTTGGATGGCCTTAGCCGCTTTGAGAGTGTCCTCGCGGTAAAGTTCATAGTCAATGATGTCTGCCACTTTCGCATCAGGTCTCTTGAGAACCCAACCATGGAACTCCTCCGCAATGTCCTTTGGATAGAACCTGTCCGGGAACCTGTTGTTTAAGTCCTTCTTTACTACAAAGGCCAGCTTAAGGAGATCCTTGATCTTCCTCTCATCGCGGAGGCCAAGGACCTCAGCACAGAGCGCCTTCCAGCTGACGCCCTCGCGGGCGTTCTTGGCCAGCTCCTTGAGCTTGAGCGCATCCTGGTATGACTTCACGGAGCGGCCCTGCCTGAGAGCCTGGTTCTCAAGTTCGAGCTTTTCGATCCGCTCCTGGAGGCGCTCGACGAGACGCTTAAGTTCGGAGTTTTCCTTTTCAAGCTCTTTTATCCTTTCGTCTTTCTTTTTGTTGTCTGCGTAGAGTTCTGCAACACTCCAATTTGTCTGATGCAACATTAGATGAAAGAACTCTGCCCGCGAGAGGCCCAACTCAGTCCTCTCCTCCTCGGCAAATTCAAAATCCTCTAGAGGTATGTCTGTCCTCCACTGTATCAGAGGGCTTTTCCATTTTCTTGGGAGACCGGGGCCTCTCGCGGGTATCCTCATAGAACTCACCTCGTAGATGTCTTGTACGCATTCCACAAGTGAAGGAGTAGTTCGGTCCAAGAAACTCCCATGCGCTGTTTTAGATCCTCCATTTCTTTGTAGGTGTCATAGGGTATCCATGCCTCGAAGCGTTTGACCGGTCCATCATACCTCACTCTTCTTCCCACCTTCATCACCTTTTGAGATTTTTTCTCGAACGAGAATATTTCTCGTAAGATAGTACGGAAGAACTTCTTAAAAAATTTGTGTGGACTAAATTGTATAAAAATCAACAAAAAAGTTCAGTTTATGACGTATTAAGCTCGTAAACTCAAATATTTTTTCTGCATATTAATTAAGCCATTCTCAAAAAAGCCATATAAAAGCTTCAAAGAACAAATACTACTTTCTATTCTCTTCTTTCTTGCCTATTAAATTATAAGTACTTAAAATTAAACTCAAACAAAAACATAAGTGAAGTGTTTCATGATTTTATCCTCGGGTATTAGTTCTCCTGACTTGACTTCGATCCATCTTCCTGATGTCTGGACTTTTGAGAGCAGTTGTTTGCCTTTCTCACTAACTAACTCGTCAAATTTATGATAACCAAGAAGCAAAATCTCTACGATGTCTTTTTCATGTAGCTCAAAGTCTTTTTTAAGATCCGCTGGAAGAAAAATAAGTCCTCTTGTTCCAACTCTCGTTATCAAATATCCTTGTTTAAGAACCCTAATTGTGGCAGTTTCGGGATCAATTTCAATTTTACGGACAATGACCTCCACATAGTCATTTTTACTAATATTCAGGGCTTCACGAATAGTTTTTGGAATAGCCACTCTGCCCTCCTTGTCAAGTCTTGCATGAAACTTCGCTAGTGGTTCTTTGCTTTCCCTCACTGTCTCACCTCTTCGCTGGTGCTGATTTTACGAATTGTTCTTACGGTGTGAATGCTTAAAAGGTTTGAGAAATTTTCCCGCGTGTGGGATTTTTACCCTTAGCGTGAATTACATTTTTCTCTTGAAAGCCTCGCCCTTCAGGGCAGGGGAGGAGGTCAGCGGTGTTATCTATGTCGGACTTTGTCCGATTGTGTAAAGGCCAGACGGAAGATTTATTAATTATTAAAGTAATGTTTCCGTAAGGAATATGATTGCGTGGTGGTCTTAATGGGAGAGAAGGACCTGCACTATTTTATTACGCGCATCATTAACCCGGACTTGAACTGGATTGTTGTTTCATTGCGTTCTTCTCAGCGTGTTGTGTATGGTCGTGATGGGTATACTGGATTGAAATGGACTGACCATACCATTGCTGATTCCCTGGCAACCAGGTTAGAGGAATGGCGAGATAATTTGTGGTATAAGTACAAGAGAGATTTCCCTGCGAACGGAAAGGCCATCCTCGATGAGTTCTTTGAGATTTTGATAGATGTTGAGGCAAAGCTTCCTGATGGTTCCGAGAAAGAGCGCATCTTACAGGGGTTTTATGAACTTGTTGAGTCAATGGGTGAGTATTTGGATCTGAGTGAATATGTGTTTCAAAAAGTAGAAGAAGTCAAGAAGAGAGCTGTGGAAATACGTGAGAGGGATCAGTATTTAAGAAGGAAGATGGAAGAGGCAATGACTTCTCCACCTAAGGTACAGATGCACTTGCCACAATATTCAGAACCTCATCTAAAAGAAACGCCACAAACTAAGGAGAATCGGAGGAAATCGAGAAGAGTTCCTGCCCGGCATTCTTCGAAGAAAATACGTATTCTAAAAACTGCAGCATGGTGGGTAATTGCAATTCTTGTTCTTGCTGTTGGAACTAGCTGGATTGTTACTGGAACCCCAAAAGGAGTTATACCAGTTGCAAGAGATCTGTTCTCAGAAAGCCAATGGTTATTTGGACATCAGGAGTTTTCTCATGATTATGCCACTCAACCAGTAAATAGAACTTTCTCGTACTGCTTGCGGGGCCAGACTGGTGGGATACATCTCACTCTCTATGGGGGTGTTGTTAAGCATATGGAAAGTATCCCGCGCACGGTTTATTCCGGTGAGCAAGATGAATATTGGGATATAATGGTTGATAGGCTCATAAAAGATAAAGTACAAGATGAGTATTTGACACCTCTTGTGGAAAAAATAAAAAACATAACAGATGATCCTAATGATCAGCTGAGAATTGCTGTGAGCCTCGTTCAGAGGATTCCTTATGATTGGAACGCATATCGTAGCTCGAGTGATTATATGAAGTCTCCGTATGAGGTTCTTTATTATGATAAAGGTGTTTGCTCTGAAAAGTCATTCCTCCTCGCGTACCTGCTGAAAAAATTAGGATTTGGAGTTATATTACTGGATTATGAGGCAGAGAATCATATGGCGGTTGCGGTCAAATGCCCACTCCAATATGCTAACATTATGTATAGGGATAATGGATACTGCTTTATTAAAACTACCCGCCCGGCGATAATAACATATATTCCTGATAACTACATCGGCGTTGGTAAGTTAACTTCGACCCCACACATGATATTCGTGAGTGATGGTCGGGAGTTTACTGGTGTCAGGGAAGAATATAATGATGCTAGGGAATACAAGCGCCTAGAAGTGCTTGCTCGTCGTAACAATAATATTCTTCCTGAAGCAGAATATAATAGATGGCAATATTTGGTCAATAAATATTGCTTACTTTATGGTGAAAGCTCGAACTCATAATTTTAAAAATTTTAGAAGTTGAGCTTCTACTGGTGCCATCTCTCGTCTAGGGGCTTCAGGAGGCTTTTGCCGGTGAGTTTTTGGTACTCTTCATCGAGTTCGAAGAGTTTCATGAGGTCGTCTAGGATTTCTTCTGGAGTGGCTTTTTTCAAGAGGTTCTTCCAGTTGTTGCTCACTTCGGCGAGGTAGTAGAACCTTTCCCAACTAACCCCGTACTTCTCCTCAATGCTTTTTAGCTCTCTCTTTATTTGCGCGAGTGAGTTTTTTGGCTTTCTGGCGTAGGTAATCCTGGAGGCGTACATACCTCTCGCCCCTTTGGGTTTTGATGTAAATTCCCCTTAACTCTTTTGGTCGATAGACGAGTTTGATGCTCTCTCCGAGATGTAGGTGGTCGGTCATTTTGCCTTTGAACTGGTGGTGGTTTTTGCCGAAGACTGGCTTGTTGAATATGAGAATTCTCATGGTTTCTCGTGAGGAGGTTTTCCGCTTTACAACGCGGATTGCCTTTTTTCTTTTCTTTTTCTTCAATTCAACTCCCCCTAGAAAATGTGAGGGGGCAGAAGCCCCTCACTTCCGTTTCTTGTGGAGCTTCTTCTTGAGGTGTCTGCGCAGGATTTCCCTCTCGTGCTTGGTCAGGTGCTTCCCCTCGGCCACCTTCCTCATAACTTCGTGTATGGTTACCCTCTTTTTCGCCATGACATCACCTCCCGTATTTTTTCTTCAGCCAGTTCAAATCGGCCCGTGCGCGGGCCTTGTAGGTGGCATTTATGCGGGCGGCCCCGGCCAGGAAGGCGAGTTTTTCAACTGTTTTCTTGTACCCGTACCTGCGAACGGCCTTTCCAAGGGCTTGGTGTCTGACTTTGGCCGGGGCGTGGAGGCTGTATCCAAACCGCTCAAGCGAGCCGGGGTGCTTGACGGGGTCCCACTTTCGCGTTCGCCGAGTCATGTACTTCCCCCCACTAAGATTGCTTCAACTACGAGTGTTCCGAGTGTTAGGAAGGGCGCGTAGGGGATTGTTGCGCCCTTCCCTTTCTCCCGCGCGAGGAAGAGCGCGGGAACGAAAGAGGTGGAGATGGTGGCGAGCATTATGTAGAATGGGTGTAGAAAAACTGCTGAGTATATCGTAAGCAGGATCGTGTCGCCAAGTTGCCAGCTCGTGAGGAGTTGTAGCATCAGCCCTATTGCCAGCCCCACAAGTGCAGCTTTTCCCCCCGCCGGCCAGTTCTGTAAGATACATAATAATAATATAATGAGGCTCGCAAGGACAGTCAGCATGTTGAAACTTTTCTCGCGCAAATCCTGCAGTGAGGCCCATGCCCCGACTGAAAGCGCCATGATTTTTAGTAGCATCCCTCTCACCTCAGCTCCTCTCAAATTTCTTGTAGAAGTCCCATAGTGTGTAGACTATCCAGAAGATGAACAGGGCCGCAAGCGGCGTCGCAAGGCTGAGTTGGAGAGGCACCCCGATCATTCCAAAAAAGCTCGCCATCACCGCTGTCACTCCAACTGGCACTATTGGTCTGCGGGTGATTAGGTAGCTGGAAAGGATCAGCGCGAACGCGAAGATCAGGGGCAGTACTAGTTCGAACATTGGGTTTAGGGTCCAGAACTTGTGGAAGCCGGCGCTCCAGTTTCCTGTCAGGAAGAAGATTCCAAGCCGGCCTCCCCACAGCCCGTGGTCGTTGTAGTTGTTTGATAGCTGGAATAAGGGAGTGATGGTTTCTGTTGGGGGGGTAATGTTTTGGAGGTAAGTCGTGTTTTGTACAGGCTGGAGAAATATTGTTAGGCTTGTTACGTCAGAGGGGGTTGTTAGGAGTCTTGGTTTGAATCCTGTTGCACTCACGTTCAGGGTCACGGTTTTGTTGTACGGGAGGGTCAAAAGGCTTGGGATGAGGCTTGTCGTCGTGTTGTTTGAGATGAGTGAGACGCTGACGTTCTGGAGAGGGATTTCTGAGTTGTTCTCGATGTTGTAAACAGAGAGTTTTGGAATCGAAACCCGCACCGGTGTAGCGCCGACTATCTGCCCATCGTTCCCGTTGCCGCTCTTATCGAGCCAAAGCCCGTTCACCGTGTCTACTGAGTCGGGGGCGTACCAGAGCACGAGGCCGACAGTGGGCGGGTCGAGCGGGTTCTCGTAGATTTGCTTAATTTCTGTTGAATTGAGGGTACGGTTGTAGATTAGAATGAGGTAGATTTCGCCGGGGAATGTGCCATCAGTGTCCGCCTTTAGGCCGACATAGAGCGGGTTAGAAGTTGAACTTATACCTTTCGCTAACACTGCAGAGGAATCGAGTATCCCATTCACATACCATCTTGCAGTCTTCGTTGTATTATCGAAAGTTATTGCTGCTAGATAATATACTCCGTGTTTTAACACAGTGTTCGATAGCAATGATGCTCCCCACATCCCCCACCAAAGTTTTCCACTAGTGTTTGATATTGAAAATTGGAAAGAACCCTGCTTAAATACAATAGAAGACGACGGTGCTGTTGTGGGGTCAGTATCTAACTTGAACAACGCTGCAATTGTTATATTGCTAAAATTCATCTCTGAAACTTCTACATAACTCCCGCTTTTGAAACTCAGCCCGTAGTAGCTCGTCTGTGCTTTCACGGGCACGGCGAGGAGCGAGCCCGCCAGCACAAAGAGGATTAAGAGGAAGATGGAAAGGCGGTTCATTTCAGCCCATCCCCCTGACAAACTCTATCATTCCAAGTGCATACACAAGAACCCCAACCGTGGCAAGAATCGTTGCAAATGTTATTTTTCCCCCGTTAGAGACATGAACACCATCTGACCTTATTATGATACTTTGGTCCAATCCAAGCGCTTTCCAGATGTAGTAGTTCCCTGTAATTAGATTTTTGAAGAACGTTGTTGCTAGTCCGAATGCAGTAATATAATCGCCGACTGTTCCAGTCTGTTGGGGCGTAATAGAGTTCACTTGATTTTCCACATTGCTCATGAAAGTTTGTGCATTGCCGTTCATTGCCATTGCAAAGCTCGGGAACATTGCTGCTGCAAGCGTTGCCCCGAGATTTACAATGAATAAAAAGATTGCGAGGTTCCGTAGTGCATTATACGCCCCCATATTACCCCCTCCTGTAAATTATTAGGGCTAGAACTCCGAGCAATGTCAGCGTTGTGATCAGGCCTGGCATTGCAGGAATCCATCCGAGGATTGTCAGGATCCCTAAGCTCGTTGCACCCCCTAGGAGCATTAGAGCAGGGGCTGTCCCTGGAAAGATGAATATCCCGAGGAGTGCTGCTGTTAACATCACAATTGCTGGAGGGACGAGTGAAGTTGGAAAAGGTGCCCTATTTGCTCCATAGGTACCAACATATACTGTTCTTTCAAATGTTTGGGTGGAGCCGTTTATGTTTGCCGTGAGCATGACCCGTACATAATCAGTGTCAGTTGCGTTCGCAGTCAGAATGTATAATCCGTACGTCCTGTTCTCAAAGTCGTGAACCCTCCATGTTGGAGCGTAGTTTTGATAACCTGTCATTGTTATGTTCAGCCATTTTGTCGTTCCTCCGGCGTCTTCGAAAACCACAAAAACAAGCCTTGTTTTTTGATCGTAGTAGGCCTGGAAGTCAAGAGGTGGTTGAAGTGAGAGCTTAGATGTTGTTAAATAGAACACTAGATTGCTCGTGGTGACTGTATACACCCTGCTCCTCGTGATGTTACCTTTCTCGAATGTGAAGATGTATTGCGCGCCAGGGATTGCTACGAAGTCCCCTTGGTTATTCTGCAACTTTATTCTCGTGGCCACTTGGCCGGAGATAGTCTTTACAACGAGATAATCGAACTGTTCAGGCGTGACGGTCACATGAGTCACGATGAGTTTTGCGTCCTCTGCTAGAAATGCTATTGTAGTATAATTTCCGAGCCAATATATTCTCGAAATTCCGGCTCTAGATATAGCGACTGCGGCGGTCCCATTAGGGGCAATTGCGAGAGATGAGCTTGGTCCTAACATGGTGGTGTTCAATGCCGTGTAGTTTTTTCCTAGGAATGTTACATCAATTAGACCAAGCTTTACCCCACCTTCAGGAGCGATTGCAATTGCCTTTCCGTCTGAGAGGAGAATATGATATTCTTGTGTCTGGCTTGCGAGAACTATCTGATCTGATGGTATGTAAGTGTCCCATACCTTGAACTCATCGATGAGTGTGGCACTTTTGTTGTTTATGTCTCCGATTCTACTGATTGTTAGGTTCCCTGCCCAATTCAGTGCAATCTTTGTCGCGTTGATCATGATGTACCCTTCGCTTTCTGTCCAGCCAATATAGACTGGAACATACTTTCCGATTGGAGGAGAGACCCCCTCGAGAGTGTATGTTGTTCCTGTGCTGCTTTTTACGAAGAGATAGCCGTTTGAATCTATGCCAATGTTGTCGCTTAGCATGATACTTTTTGTACCATCCCATTTGAGCCAGAATGCTATCGCGCCCTGTTTAAGAGTATATGTTTTTGGCAGGAGAACTTCTGTCTGATTAACCACCAACGCTGTTGCGGTGTTGTCGGCGCCAGGTGGGATATATTTTAGTTCAGTCATTGTTGAATTTATAGCATAATCCTCATTCATGAAATAGAAATATGCATTTATTGTGTTGAGCCGTACCATCCATGCTGATGCGGCTGAACCAGCTTTTGCCTCAATTTTTATATTAAATGTTGAGTTATAATGCCCATTTAAGGGGATAGATATTGAGCGCGTGATTGTACTATATAAGCTAATCCAGGTTTTGGATGCGACCAAAACTCCGTTCACATATACATTAATACTCATATAATCAGTTGAATCATTGGAATAAATATTAAATACTAAATACATCCCTGATAAGTATTTCGGGGAGGGAAGAGAAATTGATGTAGAATAAACTGTTTGGTATGTTCCATTAAGAACTATGTTTGGGGAGGAAAAATCGCTTGTCATTGAAAAGCCTTCAAAACCCACACTAATCAGCTGTGATGCGCTAACTGTATTTACTTTGAGCAGTAAGAGCCCTAAGGCCAGTGTTAACAAGATAAGCCTATATTTCCTCACCATAACGGCTGTTGCACCTCCGCGACATCTTTTTCTTGACTCCTAGCAATCAGCCAGAGCGCGTTTCCGATCATGATGAGTACCGGTGCGATGTTCCACCCCCATATTACCCAACTTTTCCATTGGTACCAGCTCGAATCGACCTGTATGGCTGGAAGTGTTATCGTCGTGTTCCCAACAGTTACTGATCCAGTGGGGATACCATAGATGATGCTAGCGAGCCAGCTGATCAGAGCCCAAAACATTATCATGAAGCCCGTCACGATCAGGTACTTTAGAACAGTCCCGCCATATCCCATTTTTTCGCCCCCTTTCTCCCTGATTTTTTATTATTCCCTCCAAACATGTTCTCAATCTCCCTGAACTGCTGTTTGAGGCTGTTTATTCCTAGCCCAATGTCCCCCCACTGGTTATCAACGCTCCACATGTTTTCTATACTACCTCCGCCGGCAGAACTGGCACTGCGTTTTGTGGGGAAGAAGGAGAATGGCTTAAAGAGAACCGGATTTTTTCCTCTCCTGACTGCTATCGTTGATGTCCACAAAGAGGTTCTTCTTGGTTTAGACACGGGCTTTTGGATCTCTTTCTGTTTTTGTTGAGGAGGAAAGAGGCTTGGGGGTTCAATTGGAGGTTTGTGGTCTTGTCGTGGAAGAACTGACTGGACATTTTCGGTTTTCACATCTGGAGTTTCTTCCGGCTCTAGGATTGTTTTCTGCTTTTGTAATATCACAGAGCGGGGTATGACTATTGTGGCTGTGCCCTGGAAGGTCTTTGTCTCTTGACCAAAAGCTTGGTCCTGCCGAATCATTGGTTCAAATTTTATCTGTTTTTCCTGTTCAGCGTTTTTAAGTAAACTAAAAGTTCTCAGTTGAGACATCGCAGGGGGTACACTTATCATGAGGTTCGTGGCTGTCATTGCCTCGAGGTTTGCGCTTGCGGACAGTTCCTTCAATGTCTTTCTCAGCGCTCCAAAACCAGCGTCATAACCGAGTTTCGGCACCGTCTTCTCTTTCAGTATTTGCATTGGCCTAACCATTCCGCCACTGTATATTTCCTCACTTTTGAAACCTGCGAACGGAAATTTTTCCCCAAACGCTGACCTTTCTCCTGCCGTCATGAACTTTTTCATTAAGACTGGTCTCTCCCCGAGAGGGCGCCCCTTGTAAGTGTACTCAACTGCCCCAACAACTGAACGTTCCTTATCCGGTAATACTTTTACGCGAGGTCCTCTGTCCATTATTATTGGCCTCTCACCGTTCACAGAGTACTCTTTTCCCATCAGAAAATTCTCAGTCTTTCCTGCGAACACCCTGTGCCGTGCTACAGTTTTGTGAGTTTTTTCAATCGTGAGTTCTTTCGCAACCTTTGAGGCGAACGTCTTGGTGAAACCCTTCTCAAACCCATAGAATCCTCCGAAATCGCCCATGATTGTCCCAACAACATCTGTCCAGCTCGCCCCATTTTCCTTCATCATAATGCCCTTTGCTGCCTCTCCTCCAATTAGTGTCCCTCTTGCAACACCTTTCAATGCTGTGGTTAATGCAGGATGATTCTCGCTGAAGGATGCAACCTTCTTTGCCGCAGAGATGCCAATCCTTGAACTCCCAAGTGCACTTCCCGTTGCAGCTCCTGTTAAGAATCCTGCAGATATTTTCCCGAGTATGTTCCCCGCGTAGAATATGACCTTGTTCCGTTCGCCCTGGATTTGGGGCCGATCCCAAGTTGGCCAGATACTCTCGACACCTTCTGAAAACGTCAGGAGGGGGTTTGAATTAACTTCTTTATCATAGTTCTGTTCAACAAGGTTCTGCCATCTTCTTGCGTTTTCCCCTGCAATACCAGGGTTTACAGCTGTCCCGCTTTGGAGTAATTGTGGTGGGACAGGTGGGGGCGAAATATCAACATTGTCGTCTTCTACCTCTCTCCATTCTGCAGGAGTTTCCACCTCGACGGCGTGTCCAGTAGCAACAAGGGTCTCGACAGCATTCTGTTCATTCTGAGGGGGATTAGGGGAGGATGCATCCCATTCCCCATCAACATAAATTTTTCCGCGGGGCATTCGTGGCATCAGCCCACCACCACCTTTGTCACGTTTTGCTGATTGTTCTTCGTGGCCTCGGCAATTGCCCTCGCCAAGTCGTGCGTGTTTATGCCTCCCGAGTGCGTTGCTGCGATAATTATTGCAACGACAAGCCCAATGACCATCGCCAGGGTCGCTAGGGCAAGAATGCTTCTGTAGAACTCGCTCTTGTCTCCTTTCAGGGTCTCATAGTATGCCTTGATACTGCTCCAGAGTGTTACAGGGCTTAGGGCCTTGGCATAGCGCTTAATGCGCTCGATGTTCAACTGCCTGACTATGTATGCAGTTCCGTCTCCGGCCGTGAAAACAAACGCTTCCCCTTTCTTCAGTTTCGAGACGAGAGGTATCTTTGAAAGTTCGTGTTCAAGCTTCTCAATCTCTCTCTGTACCTTTATCAATTTCTCCTGTAATATTGTATAATTCTGACTGCCCTCCTCATTCCTCTCCTCTAGCTTTTTCAGGAGGGCCTCATAATAAGCCTCCTCTCTGTATAGAACCAAGAGCCTCTCGAGCATCTCTTTGAAGTGTTTCTTTACCTCCTCCGGAGCGTCTATGTTCTCAATTGTTGCGAGCTCATGTTCGATCTCAGCATCAAGGGCGTGAGCTATATCGTATGTCAGAATCGCAGCGCTCATTCCATAAAGTCCTTTGATCGGCTTCGTGTAGAGGTCTTCAACGGCCCAAACACCCTTCACTCCTTTGCTCTTGTCGAGCTCGATTTCGACTGTGTTGTTGTCAATTGTTGGAGTGTACTTCATCGTGATGCTCTTCCCAACGAGTATCGTCATAACCCCTACCTTATCTTTCCCCTTAACTGGAAGTCCTAGCTGTTCAGCTCTCTTCCTCACTGATACAACGGCACCAGCAAGGAGAAAGTTCACGATGATAGATGGGATGAGTATTACTATGACTAAAATAGGAGTTCCAAATACTTCCATTATCTTTCACCACCTCCAGAAAAGCCCCCGTTTCTTTTGCTCTTCCTTCTGAGCCACGTTCTTTCCAACGTCGATTATCCTCATGCTTGTCTTGAGTACCTCAAGAAGAACACCGCGGCCGAGCGAGAGAAGCTTCTTAAAGTAAATCACCTCGTTCGTGAAGTCCTGATAGAGCGTATAATCCTGCTCTGCCTCAAACTTGTACCTTGCAGCCTCCTCGAAGATTCTCAATATATGCATATATGCCTCTACCTGTCTTGCTTCATCCTGAGTGAAACTCGCGAGGGCTATTGATGAATCTCTAATCGCAGTGTGGTGAGAGAGTCTCTCAGGGAAGTTTTTCTCTGCACGTTCTAGTTCTTGAAGGATTGCAAGACTCGTCAGCTGATCATCCGCTGGACCGTCCATCCCCATCGCTGCACTGAGAAGACTCATCTTAAACTCTTCTGATCCTCCATCATTCATTCACTCCACCTCTCTAAACGTGTAAAAGTAGTTCAGTCCTGCAACAACCAGAGACGAGCCGAACATCACTCCGTAGAAGATGAACAGTGGCAGACTCTTGAACTCAAAGACTGTACCGTTATCAACGACTTCTGTCTTCAGACCTGCAACCAGCAGGACGAAGAACATCACCGCAGAGAACAAACCTAGGAGAATGCTAGCTGTTTTATGTCGCCCGAGCTCATCAATCGACCTCGCAAGGAAGACCAATGCCATCGCTGTTATTACTACTCCATAGACGTAGTACATTGTTGCTTACCTCCCCGTCCCTTCGCCTTCCCCTCCAGCCAGCTCACGAACGCGTTGAAGTAGATTGAGAAGATGACAGTCAGCACGAGCCAGATGTACGCGTAATATAGCAAGTCCTTCCATGTGAACACCCCCGCCACCATCTCCACCTCATGAAAGTAAAAAGAAAGATTTTGGGGCTCAGAACATGTTCCTGAACCCGCCGATGACAAGCCTAAGTATATACACTGCACCACCAATGATGAAGCCAAGCCCGACGAACATGAACGCTGTCTTACCATAACCAGATATAGTGGTCCAGGCGCTTGCCCAAGTGCTGTTCGCAGGGAGGTTCTGGTTTATGACTGGCGTCACAAAGGCCAGTATTAGGAAGATTACTCCAACGACTATGATACCTACGCCTATGTTCAGGACGCTACCGATGTCAATGAAGCCGTTGACCTCCACTGCTTCAAGCCTGCGCTTGAGTTCCCACGCGCTCTTTATCTTTCCAAGATGTCTGCCGATTCCGCCAAACTTCACGACGTCCGCCCTTCTATGTACAACCGCATACACCCGCCTACACCTCCGAAAGTGGCTGTCAAAAACTACTATATAGCACGGTCATGTTATATATACCTTTCGAAATTGAAGTGAAAATGAAATTTGAAACGTGCCCTATTTATTGTCATAGAGAACAGAGTTTTAGGCAAAAGAAGGCCGGAGAAGGCCGGAAAAGTGAACGAATTTTGAAAAACTTTTGAACTTCAAAACTGTCTCTGTTCCTGAAGTTGGTTCTGAAGTTTTGGTATTGTCATATAGATTGCCCGTGTAGAAACGTTAAATTTCCTTGCAAGGGCCTCAATGACAGAAGCCCTTTTCCTGTTCCATTTTAACATCGGGTCTAATAGAAGCCTCCTCAACTCCTCGTCTTGTTGAAGTTCCTTTTCGAGTAGTTCTCTCACGGTGGGCTTCTTTTCCATCGTTTTCCCCACCCACTGGTCACGCCACTTCTCCCAATACTCGCGCTTCAGTTGCATGTAAAGGTTCCAGGTCTCCTCATCGGGCATCTTCCAGCGCACGTTGTGAACAGGAATCCACGTGTCCCTTGCCTTTGAATGAATTGCCAGTGGCTTGAGGCCGACTCTGTCAGTGATATAGTCGACCTTCGGCCTGAATGCCGAGGCGACCCTAATTAGACTTCCATCACTCAAAATCACTGCCTCGGTCCTCCAGACGTGCGTCATCAGCATGCGTTGATTCTTGTCGATTAACTTCAGATGAGGAAGGTTCATTATCGTCACGCTGTTCTTGAAGCGGATTGTCTGAGTGATGTAGCTCAGCACCTTGTTGACCTTTGTCATGAAGTTCCTCGAGTACAAGTGCACACCGGCCTCCTCGAGGATGTAGACCCTCTTTTCGTCCCCTGCTTCCCTGACGAATTCTTTGATGTCAAAGAAGATGTCGCGCTCGGGTTTGAAGGCCAGGCCCCATTCTCTCAGCATTTCGGCCATGCGGAGAGAGAGGGATGACTTTCCGCTGCCCTGTTCGCCGACTATTATTACGAGGGCGTTCAGGTCGTACTTGAGACATCGGTCTGCTAGCTCCTTCACTGCAAAAAAGAAATGTGGGGGCTCTAGGGGGTAGTTCTCGTTCAACCACTCCTCGTCCATTCAGACCCTCCCTCCTTTCTTCAATATTTTCTTTAGCTCATCTTCCTCAAACTGGAGAGGAATGTTGTTCAGTGCCAGTATCCTGTTCACTGACCGGACAATATATTGAATCAACTCGTCAGTCTTCAAGACCTGCACGCCAGAGTTCATCGCAATGATCGGCGCTAGGGCTGCGAGGGCGAGTGGTCTCCTCACAGAGAGTGCAAAGAACTCCTGTATCGACTGAAGTATGTTCGCCCTTGTCCTTTGATCAACCCTGTGCTTTAGTAGGACCTCTGAAACCCGTACGAGAACGTAATCTTCAACTGCACGGATGGCTACGATGTCGCTTCTGCGCTTTGAGAATGTAAATGCATAGTCTTCCAGTTCACCAACCATAACGATAGCAAGTTCGTTTTCCCCGCTTGCGAGAGCTCTTCTTATGTCGTTAATAATCCCCCAAATCACGTGTTCAAATCTGGTAGGGGTTGTTCCGGGTTCTCCTTCAATTCTCATCTACACACCCCCTTTCATTTCTCCAAAACCTTCCTTAGGTCATCAACAACGCGAGAATAAGCATCATCAGCCAGGAGCATTTTGTGAAGGTACACTTTAGGCCCGATTTTCTGAGCGCCTCTACCGTGGATAAAGTCAATAATGCTCTCTCTCAGTCCTTTCTTAGCGAGAAAAGTGTAATGCCACTTCCTCAGGCTGTTCGGGCTCACTCTGCCGTGGGTCGTGCGCCTCTGAGCCATGTAGTAGCTCAGTTTTGGCCTTAGCTGGTAGAGTCTTTCAGCGACCTCAAGGGGCATGTATGCGGCAAAAAGCGGTTTCGTGCCCTTGCTGACTGCCTCATCTTTCTCTGGCTCGGGAATGTAGAG
>Ga0256833_1001391_pt1 | contig 17916 bp, 22 predicted proteins | sample 356284metaG_FD_190535 | JGI IMG/M metagenome (GOLD analysis project Ga0256833, IMG submission 190535) | Hydrothermal vent microbial communities from Mid Atlantic Ridge, Atlantic Ocean - 356-284 | ecosystem: Environmental > Aquatic > Marine > Hydrothermal vents | place: Atlantic Ocean: Mid... | reverse complement strand
ATTATTTTTCTATTTTTTTCTTACCATTAAAAACCTTAAAAATATAATATTTATATTTTAATTATTTGAATATACTTAAATTATTTGAATTATTATATAGTAAAATTAATCAAAAAAGCAGGTAAATTGAATAATTTGAAATTGAAAAATAATTATAGTATTTATAGAACATATATTATGTTAATTTAATGATGAAGTTATTGACATACTTCCCTGCATTTATGCGTAGGGAGTATGTCAAATCTCTTTTTAAGAATGTAGTTAAAATAATAAGTCTTCTTCGTTTTCTTTTGTTAAAAATTCTTTTAAGTCATCAGTGAACCAATCAGGCTTATTCTCTTGAGACTCTTTTTCTATTTCTAATAAAGGACTTGCATCACTGTTTGGTTCTATTTCGAATAAGTGAATCTTTTCTATATTTTATCCATGAGTTTTTTATTCCTAAGCTTATTGCCATATAAGCTTTTGTTGCATCTGTTGAGTTATTAAACACTAAAGAGTTTTGCATTCTATAATTAAATCCATATTGACTAACAATTTCATAAAATGTGTTAAATATTTGTGTTCTATAAGAATTAAGTAATTGCTGACATTTTTGTAGATCTTTTTCCTTTTTTAGAGACTAGCCATCTACCTGTGAAGCAGGAAGCTCCGCCATTTATGGCGGGGTAGCTCACTCTATCTAGTTTGAAGTCTATTGCAATTACCCAGGTTTTACTAATAGGATCAACTTTTGGAGGATATGCCATTTTTAATTATCCTTAATCTTTTTTTTGAATTTTATTGTTTGCTTCTGCTCTTTTTTGTCTATTAATAATCTCATACCTAATATTTTTGTATCTACCAATTTTACTTACAGGTATTTTACTTGCAACTAAATCAATCATTTCTTCCTTTTTTCTGTTTACTAAATCATAAAACTCTTTTACTACATTAATCCAACTATTTACCTCTTCTACATTTCTATTTTGTTTAATAGGTAAATCAAATGTATCAATATATACAATTGCTTCATAAAGTGGCCTTACTTTATCACTTGTAGGTATCAATAATTCTACAATATTTCTACTATTCCTTATAAATTGCTCTTTTTGGCTTAATGGCATTCTCTCTAATCTAAATATATCAACCATTGCTAATCCATTTCCAAGCTCCATTGCTTTTCTAATAACTTTGTTTGCACCTGCAACTGCTTCATCTACAATTTTCTCTGCTTTTAACACATCATTTTCATTTGTATAATATCCCCAAAATTCTTTTACTGCATTATAACCTGTTTCAATTACTCTAATAGGTCTTATTGCACTTTCTCTAACTAATGGATTTTTAAATTCATACACCCACGCATTTGGAAATTGTCTTAACAATTTAACTTTCATTTCAATTCTTGCTTCATACTTACTTTTCCTGAAATTTTTTATATCTTGAATTGTGTTATCCACGATACACCTCCTTTTTCTTAATCTAAAATTCAAATAATTATACCAAGAAATATCAATAAACAAACAAAAAAATAAAAAAAACAAAAACAAACCTGAGTGAGCCTAAAACAAACCAAATAAACTTTTATTATAGACTATTCTTCTTCAACTCTCCTGAAAAATAGAAATTTAGCGAAAACAAAAATTTATTTTACCTGTATAGTTATATAAATACAATAAAAAAGGAGTAAAAATGATAAGGGTATTAAAGATATTAAAAACATTAAATTGTATTTTAACCTTATCCTTAAAAATATTAATTACTTTTTATAACATAATCTTTTTTTTAAAAAAAATTATACAACTTTTATTTTAAAGAATTAAGTTGTCTTTCTACACTTTGCTTAATATAAGCATTTATATTACTAATTACTTTATTACTAATATCTTGCTTTATCTGACTATAAAATTCACTTAAATCCATCTTACTAAAATCTAATTTAGCAAACTCATCTGGCTTAAATCCTCTACAATTTGGAGATTTTGCACTCCCCCAACTTATACCTAATTGCTTTCTTCCCTGCTCGTTTATAATCCTTGCAAGTTTTGAATTAAAACAGCAATAAGTTTTCTTATGCTGAACGCAAACTTTTCCTCCAACTAATTTTAAATGTTTAGAGCAATATTTTCCAATATAATGACATAAACCATTCTCTCTTTTTTTAGCTAATAATTTTTCCTCTTCTTTGCATTGCACTAAACCTAAAAACACCTTATCTTTATTACAACAACCTCCGCCTGTAAGCCCTCCTACAACATCATCACTTCTACATCTATTATCTTTTCCATTAAAAATATAAATTTGTCCAAAACACTGCCCTGAACTATCCCATCCGTCATCGTGTTTATCATTTAAACCAACAGGAGTATCATCATCTTCAACATTATAATCTCCCCCATCTTCTCCAAAACAAGGATAAGGACTGCATTGCCATTGATTATTAACCTGAACACATTTTCTATCTGGTGCTGGAACACATTTATATCCCAATGCTCTACAATTATTTTTTGGTGGATTTGCATTATCGCCTTGTTTTACGACAGGCTCATAAGCATTGCCATAATAATTTTTGCCTTTGCATAAATATTTATAATATATTTTTTCATAAACGCATTTTCCATTTTCTAAATGATATTTTGGAGGGCAATAAGGTAATGTCTCTTTTTTTTGCCATCCTTTTAATTTAAAAATAATTTTTATTCTACCCCAACTACCACCAGCCATCAATTTTATATGTATAACATTTTCCTTGTTACCATATCTTAAATATGGTGTTAAATTCATTTTAATATTAGCACTTGGAGTTATATCATTTTCACACGCACAACCAATTCCTTGATTAAAATGTCCTTCACATCTATCCCAATAATCCTCTTTTCCGGGACCTGAATAAATTCTATGTCCATTAAATTCAACTCTTACCCAATCATCATATGCAACATATATACTTTTAAAATAATCAATATCACTCTTATCTTTTATCTTAAATTTAAAATAAAAATTATAGTTAGTGCAACCTCCTTTAATATGACTTCCATTACCAACTATTAACTCTTGTTTATCTACATCATATTTCCAAGGCAAATTTGAATAAGTAACATTAAAAAAATTACAATTTGCCTTTAAAATAGAAATCAAAAAAATAAATAAAAAGATTATATTCCTCATTTCTACTCCTAATTAATAGCAATATTCAATTTTCACACATTTTTTTACTTTTGGAGAATATCCATATCCTTTAGGACATTTAACTGATGTAGTTTTTCTATCAACTATTTTTTTAGAATATCCATCCTTATAATCCCATTTAATACCACAAGGTGCTAAATCAACAGGACAATAGTAGTTACCATTAGGGTCTTTTAAACAATCGTAAGTTTTACCATTAGATATAGTGCCTGTTCTTTCATCGAAAATCTTCGTATTACACTGCACCTTTTTATAATCTTTAATATTAGGGTCATCTTCCGTCGGAGTAAAACATACAGGAGCTTTATCAAATTCAATGAGAGCATAAAACTTAACAGGATTATTATATTTATCAAAATGATTACCAAAATCAGCCCACTTACCATCAATACTACTCATAGCTACCCAATGCTCTCCCAAAGGAGCTACCATCTGTTTTCCATTGTAAATATCATATTTCATTACTAAATTATCAGGTTGACTGACAGCCCAATTTTTGTATGTTAAAGCCTTATTTTTTATTGTTCTAAATCTACTATCATCACATAGACAATCTATTTTTTGATAACAATAATTTTGCATATATTGAGGGTCATATATACCTATCCAAGCATATTTTGGGGTAGGAATAAGAGTTTTTAAAAAATTATTCTCTGAAGCACTATTAGGTATAGCCAAATATCCTCCAAGCTCCTCTGCTATCTTATTAGCTTCTCGCCAAGTAACTCGATGTTTTGTTATAGTGTAATAATGCCCTCCCCACTTTTTAACATCACCAACAGAAGCACAATTTTCACCATAAATATTTACATTTAATAAAAATACTCCCGCTATAATCCCTATTTTTTTGAGCAAGTTAAATCCTTTACTGCGTCTGATAATGAGTTTAATGCACTTGTAACCTCTGCAAAATCATCAATCTTTCCACAATCGTGTAAAATTGTTTCTCCTGCATTTACAGGACAAATCCAATTATTGCCAGATTTATTGCATTGCACTATTTTTGTTTTATATGTTTTAGTATTTTTGGTAGTGTTATCATAATTAGCACTTGTATCTTTTATAGGATATTTAATCTCACAATATTCAAAATCCTTAATTGTGCCATTTTGAATATCTCCTTGAATATTTTTTCCATCAGCTTCATAACTAAAACTATTGTTTTTTTTGTTAAAAGTGGCACTATTTTGAACTTCATTATCCCTTTGTTTTATTTTATTTTTTAAATCATTATCCACTATATTTGAATTTTTATTAGCATTATTGCTTCCGCTTATAACATAACTATATACACTATTATCATCACTCTCCTCTTGTATTTGTTTTTGCTGTGCTAAACTTTCTATATTATCTCCATTTACATTAGTCGGAATACTCTCTCCCTCACAATTAATACTTCTACCATAAATATAATCATATCTACCATCTTGTGATATATTAGACACTATATACATTCTACTATCTTTTATAACACTTGCAATTGCTCCTGCTAAATCATTTAAAATCCTACCTTTCTCACTACTTGCTAAATTGCCACAACTACTATTAATACAATAGCAACCACCTAAATTATTTCTATCAGTTTCACTTAAATAAAGATTTCCATTAAAATTCCATTTATAATATTTACAATTGCTCCAACTATTAGGGTTGCATTTAATTACTCCATTAGCACAAATCCCACTTATACCATAGAAACTCCAAGTTTTCTCATAACTATCATCAAAATTCAAATCCCCATTGACATAAATATTAATATCACTTGTGCCTGTATATCCAACCTTTATAAAAGGCTTATCCTTTCCACAAGTTATTGAAACTTTTGAGTGTTTTGAATTATCAAGAGTATATAAGTCAGTGCCTTTTGAAATAGGATTATTTATCCTGCTATCCATATTAGATTTTAAGTTATTTAAAATAGAATTTGCAAAACTACTCCCATCATCCCAAGCCTGATTTGAAAATAAAAAAACAGGAACAATGAATAATAGTTTTAAAATGAATTTGCTCTCCATATCGGAGACCTTTCAATCATTTTAGCTTGTAATTTTTGTAGATAATTTAAGAAATTAATTTTAGTTTTTAATGAAATATTGTAGTTTTTAATTATATTATCTAATTTATTATCAATCGCTTGAAATCTTTTCTCAAATCCTCCTTTTAGAAAATAATTTTTTTCATCTGGCGATAAAGTAGCCCAATAATCAGGGTTATTTTGCAATCCTGAAACTGCCTTTTTTAAATTATTTACATAATACCTTATTAAAGACCTTATAGACAAATAAGCCATATATTCTGCCACTTGGTCTAAAACACCATCATCCCCTAAAGTTGCTTGAATATTAGCTATTTTATAAATAGGAAATGGAGATGAATTTATAAAGTTAATCTCATCATTTGTTAGCTCTTGTTTTAATTTAATTTTACCAATAATATCTTCTATTCTTTGTTTATAATAAGAAACTAATCCCCAATTATTAGGTAGTGTTATATTAATAAAATTTGGCTTTGGTGCTAAATATATTTTACCTTCATCTATTGTATGGTCTTTTAAATCTATTCCCTGTATAGAACCTCCTGTTTTTAAAAACTTAATAAATTTTTCAGGGTCTATTTGTGGCTTAACAGCATATAAAACTCTTGTTTCAGTATTGTCGGTATTATCTTTATTTTTTGAATAATTTGTATAACCATATAAATCACCTATTAAGTTTCTCATCAACGCTAAAAACTCTTTGTCAGAGCTTAAAGGAGAAGCATATTTATTAAGTGCCTTTTTAAGTAAAGAGCCATATCCTAATTGATTTTTAGCTCCTTCTAATCCCTCTAAACTTAAAAATTTTTGAACTTGAGACAAATAAGTGCTAATTGTTCCAAGCCCATCAGCAATCTCTTTTGCTCTTGCATTAATAGGATTATCTGTATAACCAGATTTTACAAGATAATTATGTATAGCCCCTTGCATTCCTTTCAATACTTTACAAGCATCAAAGTTTAAACTATTGATTTGGTCTGCAATTTTTTCTAAATTATCCATTATTGTGGCACACTGCTGACACAATGTAGTAATAGCTGTATAGAATGCAAATGCCGGTGCAACAGAGGTAATCTTTTTGAGTTTATTAACTAAATAATTAAAATTTAGATAACCAAAACCTCCCCAAGTAATATCAACTCCATTACACCCCACATTCATCTTTGGAGCCTGTGCGTGGAACGGATAAACCGCTCCCATATCTCCCCATCTTATCCTAACTCCGCCAAGCGTATAGTATCCTCCAACCTGTGTTTTGTAATAACCGCTATTTGTAACCTGCATACTACCGCCAATATTATTTTCAATAAAACTTTGGATACTTGCATAAGATGGAGTAATTAAAGATAAACTTAAAATAACTGATAAAACTCTTTTTTTCACTTCCAATCTCCTAATTCTAAAATTCCCTCTCCAACTACATTTTTTATCGGCACTAATCCCCAATATCTACTATCATAGCTCCTTGGATGTGGAGCATATGCAAAAAAATACCCATCAGGAATAGTGCCATTATATTCAAAATGTGTAACAGGTATGCCTTTACTATCAGTTTTTTTAGCAACCGCAATTAATTTGCCATTGCAATAAAAATTAAGTCCTTTTACTTCCAATCTGTCTCCTGCTACACATTTTGCATATTTTATAAAAAGAGTGCCTTTTTTATAATAAGGTGTTTCATATGGTAACTTAAACACATACAATCTATCTTTTATTATATCAAAATTTGGATATATTTTATCCATCTTATAGATAACTACTTTTTTAAAAATTGATGGAGTATCTATAAGACCTATTCGATAAGGCTGTAAAGGATATAAATAATAAGTAATTAAAATTCCAAAAATAGCTCCACTTAATCCTAATAAAAATTTTCTTGCAAAATCACTATTCTTTCTTAAATCCTTAATTAAATTTTTAAAAAACTCCATTACATTCCTCCAAAATTAGTATTTATAAAATAAATCACCTCTTTTGTTATATCTTTATCTGGGTTAGAAACAAATGCTCTAATTGTTAAAATATATGCGTTGTCTCTTTTAGCTATAAAGTTAATATACTCTCTTACTCTATTATCAATTTTAGCAACTTTATTATAATCAATAGTCCCATCTGCATCTCGAGACAATTTTGTCTCAATTTGAATTATTTTTTTTACATTTAAAGCATATAATTTTTTACTATGTTTAGGTAAATAAAACCTCTGATAAGCAACCAAAACTCCTAATACTACTGCTAAACTAATTATTATTTGCTGTAATAATCTCATTCTAACTCCTTATTTAACAAAATCCTCCATTATCACCTAAAATATGCCCTACTAATGCTTTAATCTCAACATTACTATTATAAAGCCCTGCTTTTTGCAAGGCTTCTTTAAGAGATTTTATTTGAGATGGCTTTTCTACTATATAAAGTCTCATTTTTATCCTCTTATGTATATATTTTATACATAAAAATATCACTTTGCATTTGGTATAGGGATAAATCTATTTTTAAATTCCTCTATTGTAACTATCATTTTTACTCCTTTTACTTAACATAAAATATTTACTTTTGAAAAAAGCCTTGCTTCATATGTTTAATTAAATCAGCAAGTCCTTTTGATTTTGCAACTTTATTTATTTTTTTTAATGAATACATCAAATTTGCATCACCATATGCAATATATACACTTTCATTGTCATCTTTTTTTATTGGTAATGGCTCGTGTGCTTCTAAAAGAGGATTAAATCCTTTTACAAAAATCACTGCTGGAACTTCTTTTATTCCATAATACATTGTAACTTTTGGATTAACCTCTACCTGCACTTGATAACGATTTTTTGGGTCTGTAATATTACCATCAGGATTTTTAACTATTATACTATTTAACCATTTTAAAGTCGGCTTTATTTTGTGTATTCCACCTATAAGCCCTCTTAAAACAAAATGTATATCTGTCCCCACAGGCTCTGCTTCTGCAAAATAATTTTTAATTGTTGTTTTTGGAATGCTTGATGAAATTACTACATATATCCTTTCATCACTATCTAAATACTTATTACCTAAAATTCCGCCTTTTGAATGTTGTAATTTATCAATAATTGCCTTATATTGCCCCTCATATTTACTAAAATTAAAACCTTTGTCGTAAAGGATATAATCTTTTGCACTTTTTACATTTCTTTGAAATTTCTTGCTTTCTATAAAATTATTGATACTATTTGCTATCTTGTTTGCACTATTTGATTTATAAAAACTTGGATTATACCTTTGCTTTATCTCGCTTTCATTCATATCATTAATCTTTTTTAACTTTGTAAGATTAAAATCTTTTGTCTTTTGTTGAAGCTCTTGTGGAGAGATATTAAATTGTTTAGCTCTCTCATTAAGATTGTATTTTTCCCAAAATAATTTAGTTTCATTGACATCTTTTGCAAAAAGAAAAAGAGGAATTAAAAATAAAATCTTTTTCATCATTTATCCTTTGGAGACACTACATTATTAAACATAAACATTGTATTTTTTATAACCTCTGTATTTGTAGGTAATCCCGTCATAAATCTTACCCAAATCCCATTTTTATCATCTTTTGAATAAACAAAAAAATTATCTGGTAGTGACTTAATTCTAAATTTAGCAACTAAATCAGGTCTTTTAGTAACATCAATATATTTAACATATATTCCATATTGTTTTGCTATATCATCATAAACAAAATGTAATCTCTTCTCTATAATCTTATTTCTCGGGTCATAAAATACTACATATCCTAACTTATTCTTATATTTCGCATAAAAATCTTTAATCTCTTTTTGTTTTTTATACCAATCTGGCGTGAGCTGATAAGGTGTCGTTTTTATGTTTGGATATTGTAATTGTGGATTTTGAAGCGTTACTGCATACCATACTCTCGCATATTTATCCGCTTGGTCTGTCATAAACTTATTTAATCTCTTAACAATAATTACATTTTCTCTCGTTGGCTTCATTACTGCAATTTCTTTTGCTCTTTTATTAATTTTTCTAAATTCCTCCGCTGTAAGCTGGTCTAAACTATTAAGCGGTATATACTTCATAAATTCATTATCAGGTAACTTCATTAATCTTTTTACATAATCCCTCATATTTTTAGCATATATAGGCAATTGCTTTGTTTTATTAGTTTCATTTGTTTCATTATTTTCTTGATAAAAAAACCATCCCTCTTTTCCTTGATTAAACCAAGTATTATCAATTTTTGCAAAAAGAAAAAGAGGAATTAAAAATAAAATCTTTTTCATTTGTTACCACCTTTTGGAATTAAATCACTTACATTCTTTCTAAACTCACTTAAATTAAGATGTTTTACAAAATCATGTTTTACAAAATCAATTAAATCATTTGGATTATTAATTTTACTTACCTTATTAATTAATTCCTCTCTATTAGCATAAGCAAAACCTACCTGTAAATTATATAAATCAGACAAATTATGTGAAGAGGCATATTTATCCCAATCTGTTTTACTAATACTTGTTTTTAATTCTTCACCTACAATTTTTCCATTTTCGTCTGGATGAACAACTACCATTGAAATATACTCTTTGCCATCACTATTATAAGTAGAAACTCTGAATTTCCCTGTTAAAACACCATCATCAGCCGTAGAGGTAGGAATAAATATTGAAGTTAAACCTCCTCTTCTTAATATATTTTCCATTATTTTAGGAACATTTTTATTAATATTTTCTCTTACTTTATTTAATTCTTCTAACATCATATCTTTTGCACTCTTATCCTTAACCTCACTGCCATTAATAGCATTTGTAACTTTATTTTTTAAGGAATTATCTACATTATCTCTTACATTGATACTATTAAATTTATCTTTTAAATCCTCCTCTGTTGGCATAGATTTATTAACTTTATCCAAATCTAAATGATGATTTTTTTGATATGGTAAATTTGTATTATTAATAATAGAAGTAGAATTTTTAACAGCTTCATAGCCACGCATTCCATCTGATACATCTTTTAGATTGTTTGCTTGTTGTAAATTATTATCTACTAAACCATATTTTTCCATTAATCTATAAAGTCCATTAATATCACCATTATTTGCCATATCTTCTATCTTCTTTATAGCTCTTAAACCTGCACTTTCTACATCTAAACCATGCTTCATATAATCTTTCATAAGTGCTGTTGCAAGTAACATAGCTTTATTAGAAGATAAAGTTTGAATAACTGTTTTTGACATATTCCAGCTTTGTAAAGCACTTCTTTCTTGTGATAATGCTTGTTTATAATTTTCCATATTACTAAATAATTTTTCATAAGTATTTCTTCTTCCTCCACTAACCTGTTCTGCATATGATTGAAATAATGTTTCATTCTCTGCAATACTTTTTCCAAATTTACTTTCAAATCTTTTTGCATTTTCAAGTGCATTTGAAGAATTATCTGTGTATATGTGTTCTTTTCCATCAATTCCTCTGAATGAATACTGCACCTTACCTTTTACAACTTTAACATCTAAACCAACACCCAAATTGCCAACTGCTTCGTGCAATTTTCTTGCAAATTCACTCGCTTTTTCGTCGTGACCAAAAACTTCTCTAAACGCATTCGTCTCTGCATCTGCAACTTCTCTTCTTTCATCTACACTTAAATTTTTGCCAAAACTATGATTAATAATACGATTAGTTCCTAATGTTTCATCCACTGCATTTGAAACACTGTTACTCAATACATTCTCAAGTGAGATAACTTTTTTATAAGCTGATTGATATGCTTGTTGTGAAATAGCTTTTAAATTAATAATGCTATTTAATGTCCCTGCACTTAATTGTAAAGTCTTCATTCCACTCTGATTATAAGAGCCGACAGCACTACCATTATCTAAATTTGCCTGATATATAGTTTGTCCATTTGCTGTAACTTTATGTTCATCAACTACACTACCTGCATACGCAAATTGTCTATTAGACATTAATCCACCGCCTGCCATATCTGTATAAGTAGTAGCACCTAATCTTCTATGAGATGTATGAGACAAACTTTCCTGTGTTTGCTTTCCTGCACCCACAGATGAAGCACTGCTTGTCATTTGAGATAAAGAATTTGCAAACATTACAAACCCTTGTTCTGACGCTTTAACAATTGAATAAGCTAAAAGAGGGACTAACCAAACCAAATAACCAAGCCATCCAAGTGCGTTAGAAATCTTTTCATCTATATAAGGAGCTGTATAAATTGTAATAACTTGTCCTGTATTTTGAGTTATAGGGCTAAAGATTTTTGACAAATAAATATCTCCAATGTAGTTAATAATTGCAAGGATAGGAGACCACATCATCAGCCAAAATAATAACATAAAATATAATCTTATGTAAGAAAAATTATTAAATGCAACTGATAAAAGTGCCACAATCCAACTTAATCCAACTACAACAGCAACTAAAACACCTTTTACAATAGGTAAATAATCTCTTGCCATTTTCCCACTAACTAAAAGATTATTTTTAAAATTTTCTTGTGCTACTGCACTTGCATATGCTACCTCATTAGGGGACACTCCATTAGCCTTTGCCACATTCAAAATAGCTTTTTTTGTTAAGTTTATTAGATACAATTGTTGTAAATACTTTCTTCCATCCCAAGTATTTTTGAATAAAAGTGGCACAATTTGATTAGCTCTTTGTTCAAATGTAGGCTGACTTGTATCAAGTAAATTAGCAACTATTTTTTCTAAAACTAATGTATCATTAGTAACATCATTTTTCAAAAGTGGATAAACATCTTTACAACTCATTACCTTTCCATCTGGATTAGATGAGGAATAATATTTAGTCAATCTGGTATCTCCATTTGGGTCTAATGCACTTAATAAATCATTAGAATAAATTAAATCTTTAACATTTTTACTCCCCTCTGAAATTTCATACATAGTGCAATTCTCAATAAAATCGTTTAAAGTTCTTACAAGATAAATATCACCTGTTGAAGTAGAAGAAGCTGTATCGTGTGTTCTTAAAGGAAAACCAAAACCACTATTTCTATATGTTAAACTATTAGGAAGTGAAAAATATGTCTCAATTTTTTCAAGTATTTTATCTTCTAAAGTTGTTATAAGAGATAAAGGCTCACCTATTCCTATTGGCACTTGTTCTACTACATAAGTGTTACCTGTTACTTTATCTTGTATTAAATATCTATGTTTTGCGTCATTTGAAGCGGTTAAAAACAGATACCAAACAGCTGTAAAAAATAACATCATTTTCCCAAATTCAAGTGATGGATTTACTCTATCACTTGTTGCTTTAAATGTAAAAAGTAAAAAAGCTATTCCAACCGCAACCTTAAAAATAGTAGATAACCCATTATTATCTACTAATGCTCTTATACCTTCAAGCATATTTTTTATTATATCTCCATACCCCCAAGTGTATATAATTCCCTCATAATTTGCCCCTAATAATATACTTGGAAGTATAAAAATTAATAATAAAAACAGCTTCTTATTCATTCTTTCTTTCCTTTATTCTAATCTTCAAATCCATATATAATAATATCTGACAAATCGGTTGAAGCATTATAATAGTATGGATTACTATATTTTTCATTATCATCATCGTCATAATTATTATTAAACATATCATTATCATCATAACTATTATCCAACTTACCAAATAACATTACTACAATTGCAATTATCACTCCTAACCAATTTGGTAATAATACTATTGCAAAAATACTCATTATTATCTTTGCAATTATTTCTGCCATTTTTGTCCTCCTTAAAGTCAATCCATTGCACTTATAAATGACTTTATTTTACTCATATAAGCCACTTATAAATGCAATTTTTGTCAATTTAAAATGTCAATTTCAAGTCCAAAAAAGGACTTTTTTATGGTCTAAAACTGCTATGATTATAACTAAATTGTGTTCCTGAATTGACACTTTTAGTGTCATTTTCATTGCCATTTTTTGCCTCTTGCAAGTCTTCTAACTTGTTATTTTTGGTCTCATTTTTGTCACTCTGATTGACACTTTCATTGTCATTTTTTTTATTTTTTGACTAACTTTTTGCTCTAAAAGTGATAAAAAATCATTACTTAAAAGCTCACTTTCAAGTTAAATCCTCTCAAATAAAACTGACTTATCTTCTTTTGTAAGAGAAGCCAATTTGTCAATTTTATCAACTAATGTTGATGACAGATAAAACCTAATAGACTTCTTCTTTTCTTTAACAACTTCCACTTTTTCTAAAAGTTCTTCTGCTAATTTACTTTTAAATTTATGTTTTGCCATACTTTCTCCTTATGGATAAATTATATACATAAAATTTTAGCATAAAAAATAAAATTTAACCAAAAACTTTAAAAACAAAAATGTTAAGTAGCTATGCTTATTATATTTTGTTTTATAGTCCCCCAATTTTGTTAAGTAGCCTGTTGGCAAATATAGTATATAATTTTTGTTAAGATTTTATTTTGTTAGCAAGTATAGTATATTGATTTTGTTAATAAATTTGGTAAAATTTCTAATGTTGGCAAGTATAGTATATCAATTTTGTTAATAAGGAAAGAAAATGAATAAAAAAGATATTTTTGAAAAGACAATAGAAAAAATGCTTGTAAAAGCCCTATTTAAAAAGTTTGTTTATGGAAAAACAATAAGTTTGGAAACTCTTTATCTTTTCGTTAAAAACTTTTGGCATAACATTGATAGAGGTGTGTTTTGGCATAGAACAAGAAAAATATTAAACAAATACTATGTGACGATTAGTAGATTTAGAAAAAATAACAGACTAATCGCATTACAAAAAAAATATCCTGATTTAAAAATCATAGAAGCATTTTTTTATTTGCATTTAAGAAAAAATTTCAAAATAAAAAATGAAGATTTAGAGATTTTTGAAAATACAATTAAAATTCTTTTAAGTAAAAAAATTGATTTTAAGGAAGATGAAATTGAAGACAGCAATAAACAATACAAACTATGTAAATGAAGAGAAAAAATTTTTGATGGATAAATTAGAAGAGTTAGAAAGTGATTTGTGTTTTTTAATTTATCATTGGAGAAAAAATATTGATAATGTTGATGAGAAATTTTTTGAGGAATTAAAAGAAAAGATTGAGGAATTAAATGAATTGATTGAGAGGGGGAAATCATTTAATAATTGAGTGATTTTTTAACCAATTTAGATTTACATTAGAAACTTTATAATACTTTTCTCCAACTTTTACAATTACACTAAAATTATCATAATCTTTATAATCGTGTATATCTACTATTTGTCCTGCATAAAAATCACCATTAATATGAATATCTTCAACTAAAACCCCAAGCCATTGTTCTTTTAATTCTTCTAATTCAAATTGTTTTAATTTTTCTTTTCTTTTTTCAAGTATTTCATTAAGTTTATCTTTATCAAAAATCCTCACTTCATCTTTATTTTTGAAAAATTTATTCCATACTTCCCAAGCATCCTCTTTTGATATAATTTTATTGCTTAAATCAGTAAGTAATCCATCTTTGATTAAGTAACACTCATCTCCAAGTGCAATGATTTTATCATTAGCATTTTGGAGAATTTCTTTTTTCCATAATGCTAAATTATTTTTTATATCAATTTGATAATTAATTTCTTTTAATTGAGTATCTTTTTTTTCTTGGCTTTTGTCAATTATTTTAAATTTAATATGTGTTACTTTACGCCCTGTTTTAATCTCTTCAAATTCAAATGTTAAGTCTGTATTTTTTACAAGTTCCTCTTGAGCTTTGTTCAAAATTTGTCTTTTTATATCATTATATCTGTAACTTTTTGGTATATCTAAAAATTCTCTTAATTCAACTAAACTTATTATTTTTTCTGTTTTATTTCCATATCTTTTATTTAATTCAAGCCAATCTTTTAAAACTTCATAAAGCCTAATAACATATTTGCTCTTTAAAGGTAAAATATTTTCAAGTTTATATTTTAAAAATCTATTTTGCAGTTCTAAAACAAAAGGCTTTAATCTTTTAGAAATAGTAAAGGTTATAACACCATCTCTATATCTTGCATCAGCAATCCAATTAAACGCAGTCCAATTTTTTGGATTATCATCATCTGGTATAAATACAGGATTACTCATTAGCTCATTTACAGCCTCTTTTATTTCATTGTAAAGCTCTCCGTAATCTTTATTTAAGAGTTTAGCTATATCAGTAACTTTTATTTCATAATCTTTTCCAATTTCATCTCCTCTTTTAACATTGCTATATAGAATAGCTATTAACTTAATTGCTAACTCATTTAATTCATACCTTGCTTTTAACAGCTTTTCCGATTTGGTTACATAATTTTCTTTTTTAGGAGTTATTAAATCAGCCATAATTAACCTTTTTTTTATAATTATAACATAAAAACGATAAGTATATGATATATAATCGTAATTATTTATCGTTTTTCACTCTGTTTTTATCGTTTTTCACTCTGTTTTTATCGTTTTTCACTCTGTTTTTATCGTTTTTCACTCTGTTTTTATCGTTTTTCACTCTGTTTTTATCGTTTTTCACTCTGTTTTTATCGTTTTTAAACTCACAAAATCCCTAAATTTAGGGAAATTTGCCCCCTAACATATATACACTATTACAATATGTTTAAAAGAAACACTCTCTCATATATAGGCGAGAGAAATTTTTTTAATTTTTTGATAAATAATTCTCAAAGTTATCGAGATAATTACCATATTTTTAAAAAAACACTCTAAAATCAATTTTAAGCGATTTTTTTTATCTCTCGGCTATGTAGGTATTTAAAAATCATTTTCGTTGAAATATACCCCCTTTCTCGCACGATTAGAGGTATATTTTGAATGGTAGTGGAGAGAAAGGAGTTAAATTATGTGTTATTTTTCGTGTTTTGGTTTGTGGTGAGTTGGTTTTACGATTATTGCAAATATCAAAAATGCTATACCAAGCCCTAAACTTATAAGTCCAAAATCATTCATCATTTACTCCTTTGTTAATAAGCATTATACCACCAATTGCAAATGCCAATGCTCCAAGTAGTGCATATCCGTTAATTGTTCCGTCCTTCAAAATTGTTGGAAGTATTGCAACGGCAAATACAATCTTTGCTAAAAAGCAACTTCTGTGTCATCTTCTGAATTATTGCTTAAATTGTTTTGTTTATCATCGTCAATGGCTTTTTTATCTAACTTGTGGATAAAAAATTCGAGTAAATCTTTATCTACATATTTTTCTAAAAATTCTTTATCATTTAGAGATTTTTCTAAAAGATACTCAATTGCTTCTCTTTTGTTTTTTAAAGTTTTGTATATAGCTTGTGCTTTTGGATTTTTAATTTTTATAAGTGCATTAACCATTGTGATACCCCCTTGCGTTTGAGAATTCATATGGATTTTTAGAAAAAATCATATTTTCATAAAAGCTACCTTTATCGAGGTAATAAGCTCCTCCTCCGCTTAAAATAACCTTATCTGCTTCAAGTAGAGTGTTTTTACTTTTAGCATATAAGCTATTTATTAAGTTTTTTGTGTATTTTGTTTTTAGCTTATTTATTTTATCTTCAAGTTTGATTTCTTTTCCTCCAAGAGTGATTTTTTTATCTATAAAAGCCTGTTTAACTTTTTGTTCTGATAAATTAGTTTTAAATTCATTGTCAAGTAAATTTTTAAGTTCAGTAATTATTTTATAAATTCCAAATTCAACTCCATAGCATAAATTTTTAATAGGCTTATTATCTTTAAAAACTAATACATCAAGTGTGTTATAACCTACATCAACGACCATTGTTTCATTTTGAGGATTTGTTTCATTTTTGCAATCAAGATAAACTCCTTGTCCTTGTGCAAAGAGTTTTATTTTTTTAAATCTAACAACTTCGTTATTTACTACAAATTCTTTTAGTCTCTTTATAAATTCTTGGTGTTTATCCCAATTGAATATGCTTAAGCCTGTATATAATTCAATTTCATCATACTTGATATCAGGAATTTCTTTTTTAATTAATTGAATTGCGTGGTAAGTTAAAAGTGGAGCATATTCAATCAAGAAATTAAAAGTCCGTGTATCAAGTGCATTAAAAGTGGCTTCACCTACTCTGTAATTAAATCCTTCAAATTCATACTCATTTTCCATTTTGCTACCAAAATTTGTAGCATTAAATCCTAAATCTTCAATTGCACTTGGGAATTTGATTTGTTTTAAAGTGTCTCCACTTTTATAAACAATCTTTGTATCGCCATAACCTATATCGATTGCAATTTTCATTTGTCCTCCTTTTTAATTATTTAGATTTTAATATGTTAAAAGATTAAAAATCTTTAGATGTATTATACTAAAAAATTAAAAACTTTAATAATTTAAGTATTAATTTTATAAAAATATTAATAACATAAAAATTAAAAAATTAGTTAATTAAAAAGATTAAAATATTAATTTTTAATAGGAAAAATGCCATTTTTCAAGGTTTTTTGTATTAATTTCTTAAAAACTTAATATTAAATCTACTAATTATTTAAATAAATAATCATTTAATAAATTTAATTATTTAACTAATAAACTATTTTAATTATAAATAAATAAACACATTAAAAATTTAACATTTTATTTTTAAACGACACTATTTGTCGCCTAATTTCTTTATACTTTCACTAACAAAAATCAAAACTAAAGGAGGTCAGATGGATACTTGTAGATGTCCGCATTATATAGCGGACAGAGATTAA
>Ga0256833_1001390_pt1 | contig 17926 bp, 16 predicted proteins | sample 356284metaG_FD_190535 | JGI IMG/M metagenome (GOLD analysis project Ga0256833, IMG submission 190535) | Hydrothermal vent microbial communities from Mid Atlantic Ridge, Atlantic Ocean - 356-284 | ecosystem: Environmental > Aquatic > Marine > Hydrothermal vents | place: Atlantic Ocean: Mid... | reverse complement strand
TGGCCTGCGGGGCATACACTTAGAAATTGCGTAGGGGGAGGCAGTAGAAATGCCGGGGGGAAGGAAATAAGAGTCCCCTGAGCCATAAAGGGGAGGACTCAGAAGAAGGCTCCTGCCAGAGAGATGGAAGAGGGATCTGGTCTTTCACAGGCAATTCAGCCCATAGTTATGCCTGACCTACCTTTGTTTTTCTGGATTATGCTTTGCTATCTGTTGCTCTGGCTCAAAACCCTGCCAGCCTTTCTTCCCCCGTATGTATTCCACAGGTCTTTCTGTGTGGTGAAGGGATTTCCCCTTACCACTCGTGTCCAACTTTCGGGATGGATTTCAGGGAATAAGCGGGTATAAAATTACTCAGCCATGAGAGTGGTCAGACGCATCGGGGAAATGCAGGACATTTCGGAAGAGTTCATACGGCAGGGGAAAACGATAGGTTTCGTCCCCACGATGGGTTATCTCCATGAGGGCCATCTATCCCTGTTTCGCATAGCCCGGAAGAAGGCCGACATCCTCGTGGTTTCCATCTTCGTCAATCCCATCCAGTTCGGACCCAATGAGGATTACCAGATTTATCCCCGGGATCCCGAGGGGGACCTGAGGAAGTGTGAGCAGGAGGGGGTGGATGTGGTCTTCATGCCGGATGTGGAGGAGATGTATCCGCCGGATTTTTCCACATATGTGGAGGTGAAGAATCTGGATGAGGAGCTGTGCGGAAAGTACAGGCCGGGTCACTTCAGGGGAGTGACGACAGTGGTGACCAAACTGTTCAATGCCGTAAGGCCCCACCTCGCTGTTTTTGGACTAAAGGATGCCCAGCAGTACTTCATAATCCGCAGGATGGTCCGGGACCTGAATATGCCCATCGATATAATTCCGGGTCCCATAGTCAGGGAACCGGATGGTCTGGCCATGAGCTCCAGGAATGTATATCTTTCGCCGGAGGAGAGGAAACAGGCCCCCGCCCTCTATCAGGCTCTACAGCTGGCAAAGAAGATGATAGAGGAGGGGGAAAGGGATCCGGAGAAGGTGATCGACGCGGTAAGAAAATACATACAGGAGCATGCTCCGCTGGGCCGGATTCAATATATCCAGATTGTGGATACATACCATCTCAGGCCCGTCGATGAGATAAAGGGCGAAGTGATGGTGGCTCTGGCCGTATTCTTTGGAAAGACGCGCCTGATAGACAATGTCATAATCTCCACCGACGGCACCACCAACATTTATTAGTGGTGCGGATTTTCGAGCGTAGCGGAGCGGTTCTCATGCGTGAGGTTTAAACTTTCGTATGTTTATACTCCTGGTTGTATTCAATCCCCTTTTGAATGGGGATTTCGAGCAGTGGAGTTATATTTCCACCACGATTCCATTCGCCTGGGACACCATAAAGGGTTCGGGGGCTTCCTGCACATGGATTCCCGATACAAATTCATTCATAGGGGAAAGGGCCATCAGGATTACTTCGTCGATCGATGTGCCCGGTTTCGACTGCGGTGTTGCTCAGGCAAAAGTGGTGAGCGAGAATACGGATTACCTTCTCAGGACCTGGGTAATCAACGGGGATACCACCAGCTATGCCCGGATCTTCGCCCGCTGTTATGATGCGGATGGAAACTTCCTTTCTTCCGATTCCGTTGGTATATCTTCTTCCTCGAACCTTTCCGGATGGCAGCAGATCGGGGGCATATACACAACGCCGGCGGGTTGCTATTATCTGGACATGCAGGTGAGGGTGTATGGCACGGGCAGTATAATCCTCGATGCGGCCAGCATGTTCATATCATCCACCTTCGTTCCGGATGAACTGGTGGAGAGCTTCGATACCTATGTCCCCGATGGATGGCTGGAGGAAGACCCAGGATTGACCTCCAGTGGCCTGTTGCAGAAGCGAACGAGTGCCTGTCCGATTGACGGTAAGTGCTTTGGGACCAAGTACAGGCAGAGTGCCTCCGATGGGGATCTGGATGTCGTCGGGCTGGCATTCCTCATGACCGACACCATGGACTTCGTGACACCGACGCCGGAAACCCTCTTCTTTTACTGGAGGACGAGCGACCTGACATTTCCGAATCCGGAGGATTCCATAAATGTGGAGATCTCCATAGATGGAGGAAATTCGTGGACTCGGATATGGCAGTGGGATGGTACTCCTTCCACGACCGCCGTGGCGGAGACTGTGGCTCTGGATGTTTACAACGACCAGTCCCAGGTCCTCCTCAGATTTGCTTTTTACAAGAACAGCACCAATTCTGCACCCACCAACAAGTACTTCAATGTGGATTCTGTGAAGGTTGTCCATTCCTATGTGGGCAGGTATAATCGATTGACCAACCCCGGATTCGAGCTCTGGCTCTATGATACACTGGATATGATGGCGGATTACTGGGAGAGGAGAAACAACAGGGCCCCCTATTCGAATATTGCACAGCTGTGGATCATGCGGGACCCGGTCAATGTATTTTCGGGAAACTATTCCCTCAAAGCCTACTTCACCACCACCCAGAATCCCTTCGTGGAGCAGACCCTGGCCAATCCCTTCACGGATGGATGCGCCGGTCAGCTGGTGAGCGATATAGACAGTTATTCGGTCCATATAAGCACCCGCCTTTACGACAATGACCCCAATGGGAAGGCCAGAATAGGGGTGGTCTGGTATTCCGGGACCTCTGCCATTCAGGTCACCTATACGCCCGTTTACACGGTTAATTCGACGGTCTGGCAGCTGTTCGAGCTGTACGACACCCTCAGCAGCGGACCCGCACAGGGAACATCGGTCGATAGCATAAATTTCCGCATAAGGTTTTACAACGAGGGGACCTTTCCGGATGCCGAGAATGGAGCCACCGTATATGCCGACAGTGTGAATCTGACATGGTACTGCTTTGTGGATGATGTTACTCCGGTCGATGTGGCGGAAATGTATCCCATGCATCCGGTTGTGGAATACATAAGGCATTATGGGGATCGCCTTCAGGTGTCTCTCAGGAGGCCTGCTGCTGTGGAGATATACGATGTCAGGGGGCGCCTCCTTTTCCGGAAGGAGGTGAATGGAAGGGCCTGGTTCCGGCCGGGCAGGGGTGTGTTTATGGTGCGCATAGGGGATTTCAGGAGGAAAGTGGTCCTGTATTGAACAGGAGGCCTTTTAAACTTTTCTAATGCTCTGGGCTGTGATTTTCCTTTCCCAATCGTCTTATGGCATTGAGGTCAATGCAGTTGGTGATGTGATGCCCGGTTCCATCACTCCCCGCAGAATTATCCCGCCCGATTCCGGAAGAACACTGGTCCAATCCATAGGTCCCTATCTGTCCGATGCGGATGTTGTTATGGGGAATCTGGAGGGGGTGTTCATTCTGGAGGGGAGGCATGAGCCAATAAAATGTTCCGATGAGTCCAGGAGAGCCGGAAGATGCTATGAGTTCGGGATTCCATGGTATATCGCCCCATCTCTCCGGAATATGGGTTTTACCGTGCTGACCATGGATAACAACCATGTTATGGATTACGGTTCCTCTGCGTACAGATTTAGTGTGCGACTTCTGGATTCCATCGGCCTGACTCCTGTTCCCAGAAAGAGGGTGGGAGTTGTGTATAAGCATGTGGTTTTTCTGGAGCCGGAGGGCTGTTTTATCGCTCCTGCCCCTGTTCAGATAATCAGCCGGGGGGATTCGCTCTGCGCTCTGGCGCGGTTTCGGACTGAAAAGAGCAGGTGGGAGAGGGAAATATCCATTGCCATCGTCCCTTTTGGATTTTCCTCATCCTCGTGGCGTATATCGGATTTTCGGGTTGTGGACAGTCTTATACCGCTTCTGGACAGCATGTACGATATCGTTATAGTTTCATTTCACGGCGGGGCGGAGGGGAGGAAGGCTCTCCATGTGAGGGATGAGGTGGAATTCTTCTATGGGGAGAACAGGGGCAATGTCGTGAGGTTTGCCCGCAGGGCTGTGGACAGGGGTGCGGATCTCGTGGTGGGGCACGGTCCCCATGTGTTGAGGGCCATGGAGATATACAATGGAAGACTTATAGCCTATTCCCTGGGGAATTTTCTGACATACGGGAATGTGAACATAAGGGGGGTCAATGGAATTTCCGCCATACTGAAGGTTCGGATGAACCCCGATGGCAGTTTTGCAGGGGGGAGGATTATTCCGGTAATTCAGAAGTATCCGGGAATTCCTGTGTACGACCGGGAGAAAAGGGCCATAGAACTTTTGAGGAGGCTGGTGGAGGAGGATGGATTTTCCAGCAGTATCCGTATTCTGGAGAGCGGAGAGATAGAGGTCCCCGGCCGGTAGGGGACCAGTTCACCACAATTTCAGTATTTAACTAACCATTTTGGAGATGTTTCCTCCTTTCCCAAATTGCCTATTTATGGTCATAAATTTTTATTCTAAAATACCATGAATGTCAATTTGTTAATCTACTTCAATCTGGGTATGGTCATGATGACTTCTTGAAATCCGGTGAATAATTCCTTAAACTTTCTGCGATGCCCTGGGTATTTCCGCTCCTGATTGCGGTTCATGGGATAGTGGTCGATACATCGGGAGACCCTGTTCCTTTTGCGTACATCTCGTGCGGCGGGAATGGGACCTACACTGACATGGATGGGACATTTTCCCTGGAGGGAGCAGAGTGCAGGGCCCTGAAGGTGGAGCATATTGCCTACAGGGATACGCTGGTGAGGGTTTCCTCGGGGCATGTCAGGATAGTGCTCAGACCTTATGCTCTTCAGATGGAAGCCTCCATAGTGAGGGCCCGATATGAGAAGGTAATTCAGACCATCGATGAGGAAGATATTTCCGATGGCATATTCGACGAGCCCCTCGTAAATCCGGAGCCCACTCCCTACGGAGCAGGAATTTCTCTCTCGGCAATGCCGCCCGAATATACCCTGGTTCTGGTCGATGGTCATCCGGTTTACGGGCGGATTCTGGGAAGCGTGGATGTGTTTTCCCTCCCCCTGAGCGGTGCAAAGAGGGTGGAGATCATGTCGGGTTCCTCTTCCGCCCTCTATGGAAGTTATGCTGTTGGGGGTGTGATAAATATCATTACAGGGGATGCCGGTACCTTTTATGCCTCCTCCTCCGGGGATTTCCGCGTTGCCTGGCCCATATCCTCCCGCTTCGGCAGTTCCATCTACGCAGGCAAATCCCTCTACCGGCCCGTGGTTGTTTATTCCCTTGGAACATCCATCAACAGTCCCATATTCCTGCGCATGGATGCATCGTGGAAGGAGAATCCCTCCACAGGGGAGACCATAACCGATTTCAGGGGTTATGGGGATTTTCTGGGTTTTTACTTAAACTACTTCGGCCATACCTACCGCATAAAGGGTGCTGTAAGGAGTTTTACCTCCGAATACCATCTATCCTGGAGCGATACGAGGGAGGGGCTCCTGGGGGGAGGGATTCTTAAGTGGAGGTACGGCTTCCACGGGGAGTGGATGAAGTCCAATCTGGTGAACGGATTTCCATTTTATGGGGAGGGTTTCGCTGCTTTCGAGTACACCCGTAGCAGGTATTCGGTGGCCGGCCGTCTGGTCATGGATAATCGGCTGAGGTTTCCCGTATTTCTTCCCCAGGTGTCTGTGGAAATGGGGTTGCTGGTCTTCAATCTGGGAGCCGGATACAGACCTCCCCACCTGAAGGAGATGTACATCTATCTGGATTATCCGGAGCTGGGATTCCGCGTGGAGGGAAATCCGAATCTGAGGCCGGAGAAATCCGTCAGCACTTCCATAGCCCTCAGTATGGATTTTCTGTTCCTGAGTCTGCGCTACAGCAGGATATGGGATTACATAGATGCAGACATCGGATACTACGATGGAAACACGCCGGTTTTCGTTTATACGAATACGGATTCCTACGAGGCCTTTTCCCATGAGGGCAGACTGGTTTATTCCGCGGGTGGATGGGGTTTCCGGGCCTCCTGGCAGGTTGCAAAGAGCGGTTTCGATGTGCCTCCATACCGCATGCGTGTCGGTGTATCCCGTGGGGGCTGGTCTGTGGATTTCTTCATGGTCGGATCCACCCGCTTCGCCCCCGCCTATTCCCGGTGGTCCATCTCGAGGGGGCTGAAGGTGGGGGATGTGGAGATAAAGGTGGGTATAAGAGATGTATTCGGTCAAACTGCAAATCTCGATGTTCCTTATTTAAAAGGGAGGGAGCTCTATGCGCAGGTCAATTTTTAGCATATCGCTTATGGCGATGCTCGTCGCATGCGGGGGTACCCGGGTATCGTCCCCCGGGGGTGGTTACGAGTTCGTCAGGGATACCTTCATAGATGTGAATGTGAAGGAGGATATGGCCACCCTGTCCTTCGACGGAACCGATTACGATTTGCTCCTCCTGACTCTTCCGCTGAAGGTGTACATCGGTGGTGGAGCGTATATCACCGTGAGGGACCCATTCATCTTCGTCAATCCGTCCAGAGAGGTCGGGGTTGTTCAGGCGGAGGATATTTATCAGGCCGCCCTTCCGGACAGCTTTTCCAGGGATACATTCGTCCGGGCCCTTTCTGCATGGGACAGCAGTCTGGATGGAAGGGTCCTGTACTTCAAGCTGTTTGGCGAAATGGATTCCGTGCTGGTTCTCAGCATAACCCCCGATTCCCTGGTTCTTCAGAAGAATGGTTCGGTGTATATCGTTCGCAACTATGCAAATTCCTATCTTAATCTGAATACGATGGAACTGGTCTCTCCCACCGGCCTTTACGATTCCACATATCACATCCGCTTCGAGGGAACCAGCCCGTACCTCAATATCTACTACGACTGGGGAGTGTCCGTTTCCACCACCATCCCGTACGATACCACAATAATCACCCCTTATGGCAATGCCCTTCATGAGAACTACGATGGGGATAGCCTGTACACCGATGAATATGTCTCATCGATAGGAGCGGGGTGGTACACCGTGAACGAGAACCACATTGTCATACCCCGGGATCTGGTCTTCTTCGTGAAGAGACCGGATGGAACCATATACGCCTTCGAGGTTCTGGACTATTACAATCAGAACGGGGAGAGCGGATACTTCACTATAAGATACGGAAAGCTTGAGCAGTAGGGGGCGTTGCCCTCTGTTTTTTCTGCACCTGGTAATCTTCCTGCCCGGCGGTGATTGCATGAGTATAAACTTTTAAACTCTACAGGAAGGCATTAAATTGGTGGAGATGCTGGAGAGAATCTACAGGATAATAAGCGAAAGCAATAAGCCCCTGACGGTTAAGCAGATAGCCAGAAAGCTGAATGTAAAGAACATCAAAAGGGTTCGCCTTGCTGTAAAGGACTTGGTCCTCCAGGGGAAGGTGTTCGAGAAGAAGCGGGGCCATTATTACAGCGTGGAGAAGGCGGGGCTCGTGGTGGGGGAGATTGAGAGAAAGCCGGCGGGATTTGCATTCCTTATAGTTGCCGATGGTCCTGACATCTTCATTCCCCCCAATCTGGTCAACGGGGCCGTTAGCGGGGATGTGGCTCTGGTAAAACCCATAAGGAGGACAGAATCTGGGAGAATCATCGGAAAGGTGGTGGGGTTCGTTCAGAGGAAGGTCCACTTCGTGGGCAACTACGAGGATGGATATGTGATTCCGGATGACAGGAGCCTTGCCGAAAGGATAAAGGTTCTGAAGAAGTCCATAAAAAAGTATGGCAGGAGGCTGGAAAACGATGTAAAGGTCCTGTTCCGCCTTATACGCAGGGGAAAGAAGCTGAGGGCGGAGATTCTGGAGATTCTTGGAAAGAAGACGGACCCGGACACGGATATAAAGGTGGTCATACGGACCCACGAACTGCCGGAGGAATTTCCCGCTCCGGTTCTCGCGGAGGCAGAGGCGCTATCCGACGAGGTGATTCTGACCAGAAAGCGTCTGGATTTGAGGGACAGGCTCATATACACGATAGACCCCATCACTGCGAAGGACTTCGACGACGCCATCAGCGTGGAGAAGACGGACACGGGTTATATTCTGGGGGTGCATATAGCCGATGTGGGGCATTATGTTAAGTGGGACACCGCCCTGGACAGGGAGGCCCTGAAGAGGGGAACGAGCGTTTATCTCCTGAATTCCGTTATCCCCATGCTACCCCACAGGATTTCATCCTATCTCGCCTCCCTTAAGCCCAATGTGGACAGGTATGCCTTCAGCGTTTTCATGGAGATGGACAGGGATGGGAAGCTTCTGTCCTACAGGTTTGCCAGAAGTGTCATACGGAGCAGGGGGAGGCTTGCTTACGAAGATGCCCAGAGCATTCTCGAGGGGGGCGATGTAATCACCGATGTGGCAGAGTTTTCCGATGATGGGGCCCGCAGTGCAATTAAGGAGAACCTGAAGGTGGCCCTGGAGCTTGCCCGGAAGATACGCCAGCAGAGGATGGAGAAGGGGAGCCTCGACTTTGACCTGCCGGAGGCCGAATTCGTCTTCGATGAGGAGGGGAATGTCATAGACATTTATCCGAAGGAGCGATACGATGCCCACAGGCTCATCGAAGATTTTATGATTACGGCCAATGTTGCCGTTGCCACTTTCTTTGCTTCGAAAGGGCTTCCCACCATATACAGGATACACGAGCGTCCCAGGAAGGAGAAGATCTCCAGATTCATCAGAATTGCATCGGGCATTCTGGGAACCAGGATATCGCTTCCCGAAGATATAACTCCCCTGGAGATAGCCCGGATACTGGAGAAGGTGAAGGGGACGCGCCATGAGAAGCTCATGACCTATCTGTTGCTCAGGAGTATGGCCCGGGCCCGATATTCCATCGAAAACAGGGGCCACTTTGGACTTGCCCTTCAGAATTACCTGCACTTCACTTCTCCCATAAGGCGCTATCCGGACCTCGTGGTCCACAGACTTCTGGCTGCCGCCCTCAGGGGACGCCCCAAAACCTCTCAGGAGTGGATGCTCAGGCTCGATACCATAGCCAACCACAGCACACTGAGGGAGGAAAAAGCGGACAGCGCCCAGTGGGATATATGGGACCTGAAGAAGATAGATTTCATAAGCCATCACATAGGTGAGGAATTCGAGGGCATCATAACGGGGATAATTCAGGAAGGGGTGTTCGTGGAGCTGGTGGATAATCTCGTGGAGGGATTCATACCCATTTCCGGATTGAGGGTGGACTCAGATGGTATCACCGCCCTGGATCTGGATGGAAACAGGTACAGGATGGGCAGCAGGGTGATAGTGAAGGTTCTGGAAGCCAGCAAGGATGAGAAGAAGGTGATATTCAAACCTGTCAAGTTCCTGGAGGGTGTGTGAATATGGGAAAAATCGTCAGGGCCAAGTGGGGTAAGGTGGTTCTGATGAGTGCCATCACCACCGACCTGGTGGAGGAGGCCAGAAGAATTCACAATACCAATCCTCCGGCCACTGCCGCTGTCGGCAGGGCCCTTACGGGGCTCGCACTCTACTCCATGGTTTTCAGAGAAAGCGCTGTGAGGAGAATCGTTATGCAGTTTATGGTGGAGGGTCCGATAGGTGAGATAACCGTGGAGACCAATATGAAGGGACACTTCAGGGCCTATGTCCGGAATCCCGACCCCGCGTACCGGATAAAAGATGCGAAGTTGCCCGTTGGGGAGGTCGTGGGCAATGGTCACCTCTATGTTTACAAATATCTGGAGGAGGGGATTTATCAGAGTGTGGTTCCCCTGATTTCGGGTGAAATTGCCGAGGACATAGCGTACTTCGTCTATAAGTCGGAACAGATTCCCTCTGCCTTTGCTCTTGGGGTTCTGGTGGATGAATACGGAAGGGTTAAGGCGGCGGGTGGTCTGTGGGCCTATCTGGAACCCGGAGCCACCGAGGATGAGATTAAACTGCTGGAAGAGAGATTCCAGCATATAGAAAGCGTGAGCAAACTGGTGGATGCGGGTCTTGACAACCTCGCTCTCCTCAACACCATTTCACGCAATTACACGGTGGTGGATGAAGTGTCGGTGGAGTACAGGTGCTGGTGCAGTCGAGAGAGTGTGGCGGAAGCCCTGGTTTCCCTTGCGGCATCGGACAGGCAGAAGCTTCTGGAGGAGGATAAGGTGGAGATACGCTGTCGATACTGCGGGAAAACCTATACCTTTACCCGGGATGAAATCGAGCAACTCTTTCTCGAGGGCTGATTTATCCGTCGAATATAACATAATCATCCTCCAGTATCTCCGGTATCATCAGGAGGGTATTGGGGGTTATGGCATCCCTCTGGATTTCGAAATCGGTCGCATAGTAGTTGTTCCGGAGAATTTCCTTCATGGCCTCTTTGCCTTTCAGTATAGTGCCGTCGGCCTTCCTCAGCTCTGCATAGATGATGAATTCCTCGTCCACCACAACCAGACCCACCTCCGGTCCCCTTGCCACCATGATCCCTGTGAGCAGCTTCTTCGTTTCCCTTTGAACTCTCATGTTGCAATTATGTAAAGGGGTTCTTAATGTTTCTCTTAAATGGCCATAACTGTTGATGGACGGGGATTTGGAGCCCTTTAAAATTTCCCATGCACCTCGATATCCCCTCCGCCTACGAACGGGTCAGGAAGTATGTAAGAAAGACGCCCGTTATATCCACCAGTATAGGGACTGCCCGGGTTCTTTTGAAGCTGGAAAATCTGCAATATACCGGTTCCTTCAAGGTCAGGGGTGCTTTCAATAAGATCATCAGGCACAAGAGCCGGGTTAAGGGGGTGGTTGCCGCTTCCGCTGGAAATCATGCTCAGGCTGTGGCCAGGGCTGCCAGAACGCTGGGAATCGAAAGGGTCAGGATAGTGGTTCCCCGGAATGCCCCGGAAATAAAGAAGAGGAATATAAAACTGCTCGGCGCAGAGCTCATAGTGGAGGGAAGCCATCTGAATGAGAGTCTGAAAGTGGCCAACGAGATAGCCCTCTCCGGACGGATGACTTTCATACATCCCTACGATGACCTGGAGATTATAGAGGGGCAGGGTACGCTGGGCATAGAGCTCATGGATTATGATTTCGATTATCTGCTGATTCCCGTCGGTGGAGGGGGGCTTGCATCCGGGGTATGCACGGCTCTCCGTCAGTCATCTTCCCATTCGTCTGTGAAGGTCATAGGGGTGGTGGCCCGAAATGCTCCCTCTTTTTTCTATTCCTTCAAGCAGGGCAGAATGGTGGCCGTGGAGCCGAAGGACACTATAGCGGATGGGATAAGGCTAAAATCCCCGAGCGACATGACTTTCTCCATCCTCTCCCGGTGTATGGATGATGTGGTTATGGTGGATGAGGCCGTCATAAGGAGCGCAATATCGTGGGCGTACTATCATCTGGGTCAGGTTGTGGAGGGGGCTGGTGCGGTGGGAATCGCGGCCCTTATGCAGGGCAAGGTTACGACCAACGGGAGGGTGATGGTGGTGGTGACGGGCGGAAATATCGACGAGAGGACCCTGGATGCGATACTGGATGGGAGTCCCATATAGGGAATACCTTATCGGGGGATGCTGTGAATATTTCGATAATTAATAACTTTCCGGACACGATTCTTTGGGCTTTAAATATTTAAGCATGGTGCTCTTAGCATTAATTTCGCAGGCCGATTTGTGGCATCTGAATGTGGGAGTCGTGGGCTCCTATGTGAGGTATAGGAATGAGGTAATGCTCCTGAAGGCTTCGGCCGGTCTCTCGAAGAAGGTTTTCCCGTTCAAGTATATCTTCAGTGTATCCGGTTCGTATGGATTGACCGATTCAGTGAACACCGAGAACTCCTACAGGGCGACGGCCAATATAGACTATTACATAACTCCTAAAGTGGAGCTGTTCACGATGGGGCAGTGGATGACCGACAGGATTGCCAACATAAATGCCCGGGTCCTTGCCGGTGGAGGAGCCAAGTATGTGTTCTACGACAACGAATCCGGAGAACTTTCCATCAGCGGAGCCCTCCTGTATAACTACGAGTACAGGGACACCCTCAAGCAGAACCTTGCAAGGTACTCATTCAGAATCAAGCACAGGTACATTCCCAACGACTTCGTCCAGCTTTCCCTCGTGGCCTTCTATCAGCCCAGTGTAAGTGATTTTACCAATGACTACTGGATATGGGGCACTTTCGAGGCCAGATCCAGATTGAGCAAGAGCCTGTTCCTGAAGCTGACCATAAATGACCGATATGAGAATCTAACTCTGCCCAGGAATAATCTTTCGATAGCAGTGGGGTTCGACTATAGCTTAGACTTTTAGTTGATGCGCATCCTCTGGATAGATGACGAGGTGGGGACGCTCCGTCCCCTTATCGAGCTTCTGGAAGAAGAGGGTTACGAGGTGGACACCGCCGAGTCCGGAAGGGAGGGTCTGGAGAAGCTGAGGCACAGCTCCTATAATGTGGTGTTTCTGGATTACAAGATGCCGGGAATGGACGGAATAGAGGTCCTGAAACTCATAAGGTCCTTCAAGCCCAACATACCTGTTGTGATGCTGACCATGATGACCGACAGGGAAATAATAGAGAGCGCCATAGGGCAGGATGTCTTCGATTACATAGTCAAGCCCGTGCAGTTTGCCCAGCTTATGGCTGTTCTCAACAAACTGCGCCGCCGTGAGATAAAGGAGCGGATGGCCGGACTGGGCATCACGCAGACCTATAATCGGGTTATGAGCATTTCTGAAACATACGAGGGATGGATAGAAAAGGCCCGCCTCCTGTTCGAGACCCGCCTCAACCTCCCGAAGGAGCACAGGGAAGTAATAGATATGGAAATTTCCTCCCAGAACGAAAGGTTTGCATCCTGGATCAAAGATAACTATCCGGCCCTTTTATCCGATGAAAAGTATGTTATGTCGCACAATGTGGTCTCACGCAAAATCCTGAGCGGTCCCCTGCCCGTTGTGGTTTTTCTCATAGATGCATTCCGGATCGACCAGTTCCTCCTCCTGATGCGCAGGCTCCCCTCCACCATGAACCTGCATATCGATTTCTATATGTCCCTTCTTCCCACTTCCACCCTTTTTGCCAGAAACAGCTTCTTTGCAGGATTGCTTCCCCTGGACATCCACAGGCGGCATCCCGGATACCTGCTGGACAATCTCCATGAGATAGAGCTCTTCGGGGAATTTCTCAAGGAGAATCATATAGATGCCACCTATCAGGTTCATAAGATCAACGATGTGGGGACCCTCAACCGCCTGGAGCCCCAGGGCAGGGACATAGAGGTCGTTGTGATAAATTTCCTGGATGCCTTTATCCATTCCAAGGCGGATATCGAGGTCCTCAGGGAAGTGGATGATGTGGATACCATAATCAGGCTCATAGATGCCTTCGTCAGCGGGACCTCCTTCGTGGAAGTGCTGGAAAGGTATCTGGGGAGGGGATATCATCTGGTGCTGACGAGCGACCACGGATGGGTGATAGGGAAGAAGCCCATAGCCATAGCGGGAGGGAGAGACATTACGGATGGTCTCCGGTTCAAGTTCGGGGATTCTCTCCGGTTCATGAGCAGGGACGGGATTCTTGTGAAGAATCTGGAGGAATGGGGCCTTCCCAGGGCTTTCGGGGAGAGGCTGGCGCTTGCGGATGATTATGGTTTCTTCGTTTACAAGAGCCGGGAACACGAGTATGCAAGGCAGTACAGGGGATATGTGCTCCACGGGGGCATATCTCTGGAGGAGATGGTGGTGCCCCTTATATCCATATCCTCCCGGTGATCCCGGACGAAGGTGGAATTCCGGAATGCCCCGCAGACGCGGGGCAGATCTTCAGAAGTAGTACTTCAGCCTTATCTGGGTTCCCAGACCCGTTGCAGGCGTGTTATTTCCGGCAAGACTGAGCCCGTAATAACCGTATTCATCCTCGAAGCCGAGAATGAGGTCCACGGCTATGCTGGTGAACTTCGCGCTGGCGTATGGGAGTATGGATAGATTGTATCCGCCGACCGGGGAGTAGATCTTCCTGTATATGACATCCAGCCCCGCCTTTACATAGGCGAATTCGCCCAGACCGAACTTTATTCCGCCACCCGTCCTGAATATGAGTACATCGCCGACATCTACTCCGTTTTCCGGCAATGTGTAGGCATAGTCGAGGGAAGCATTTACGAAGGGGATTCCTATCGATGCGCCCATTAGAAGAGCATTATGCCCATCGAAGAATCGGGAACTGCCAGAAGCCATATCCAGATTCACACCGGCCCTCAGGGTTATAAAGGGCACCTTTCCTTCCAGCAGGAGATTGAGCACTCTGGCGCTTGCAGTATCCACAGATATGAATTTGAGGTCCATTACGGCATTTGCTCTGGGTGATACGGGTATGGGAGTGGAAAAGATGCTGTACTTCACTTTTACCCCGTAAGTGGATGACGCCAGCTGGGGAGTCGTGCTCTTTCCTGTTGAATCGTAGATGAGGCTGGTTGCGCCTCCCCCGTAGAATTCCATACTTCCCCCCGCGTAAGCCGCACCCGCAGATAGCAGGATAAGGGACAGGTACCTCATGGTCAAAGTTTACATCAAAACATCTTCCTGATAATTAAGTCCTTTCGGTGTTCCTCGAACACTTTGTTTATTATTTTTTCCACCTCTATGGACACGAGCATGTTGTATATTTGCTCTCTTACATCCTCGAATTTCGTCTCCTCAGGAGGTATGTACTCTTTTACCTTCAGTATGATGAGAAAGCCGTCCCTGTATAGGGGTCCCAGCACATCTCCCGCCCGCGCACCGGCCAGGAGTTTCTTCATTTCCCTGTCCTGTATAGCTTCTGCGGGTATATAACCCAGGTCTATCTGCTGGGGAGCTATGGAGTACTTTCTGGCGGCGCTTTCGAAGTTCCGCCTTGCTTCCCGGATGACCTTCTGGGCCTGCTCTTTCGCTTTTCTTATGTCCTGCGGAGAGGGCTCCACCGGTATGAATATGTTCTTCAGCCTTATGGAATCTCCGGCCTTATCCACCACTTTGAAGATGTTGTATCCGCGGGGTCCCCTTATGGGGCGGGTTATTCCCCCCTCCGGGGTGGACATGATCTGATAATAGGCATCCGGAGAAAAACTCTGCTGAAGGACTACCCTGGGTATATATCCCAGATCCCCTCCCTTTTTCGCAGAAAGGGTGTCCTTCGAATACCGGCGGGCCATCCTTTCGTAGCTGGCCCCGGCCTCTATCCTGCGGTAAATTTCTTTTGCCCGCAGGTATGCCTTCTCCTCCTGCTCGAAGGAGGGCTGAACGGGAAGCACGATCTGTTGCAGGAAATACATGGCTGGCTGGCGGGGGAAGGAGTCCCTGTGGGATTCGAAGTATTCCCTTACATCCTGCTCGGTTATATTCACCTGGGGCATGATGTACTTGCTTATGTACTTCTGATAGAGTATCTGGCTCTCCATGATTTTCCTGTTCTCCTCCACAAACTCGTCCCTCGTCATGCCGAGCCTCTTCAACTCCTCATCGAATGCCTTCTTCCCCACGAACAGTATGACTTTCGCCAGGAGGTTGGGGTCCCGAAAATCTATGGAATCTTCCGGGAAATCGAATGAGAGGATGAGGCGCTTAATCTGGAGCGTATCGTTCAGATTTACCTGAAGGCTCTCCGCCCTCGAGAACAGGAGGTATCTTCCGAGGTTGAAGACGATATTCTGTATATACTGGTCGGCAAATCTCTGAATTTCTTCCTCGCTGACCTTCAGGGTGGAATCTTCCCTTGCGAGGGCTATAATGGATTTCTGCCTGATCAATTGCTCCATTATGGAATCCTTTACCCGGGGATCCAGATTCCCGGGATCCAGTCCCATGGATGTTACGGCATCGAGGAATTCGGAGTACAGCACCGGCTCATCGTTTACGGTTGCGACGACTCCCTCGGTGAGCGTCATCTGGTTTATGATAAACAGGGCAAGCATCGGCAAAAAGTTTATAGGATGGTGGAAGTTTATAATTTTGACTATGATCGAGAGGGCCACTTTCAGAGTAAAGGTGGGGCTGGCCAGAATGCTCAAGGGGGGTGTGATAATGGATGTCACAACTCCCGAACAGGCCAGGATTGCCGAGAGGGCGGGAGCTGTGGCGGTTATGGCTCTTGAGAGGGTGCCGGCGGATATAAGGAAGGAGGGGGGAGTGGCCAGGATGGCTGACCCGGAGATAATACTGAGAATAATGGACGCCGTTTCCATCCCCGTTATGGCCAAGGTCCGCATAGGCCACTTCGTGGAGGCCCAGATTCTTCAGGAGCTGGGTGTGGATTTCATCGATGAGTCCGAGGTTTTGACCCCTGCAGATGAGGAAAATCATATCGATAAGCATAAGTTCGAAACGCCATTCGTATGCGGTGCCAGGAATCTGGGTGAGGCCCTCAGGAGGATCTCCGAAGGGGCCGCCATGATAAGGACCAAGGGGGAGGCCGGAACGGGCAATGTGGTCGAAGCTGTCCGGCACATGAGGCTCATAATGAAGGAGATAAGGGCCATACAGTCCCTGAGGGAAGATGAACTCTATACTAAGGCCAAGGAGCTCAGGGCCCCCTACGACCTTGTCAGGTATATCTGGGAGAATGGTCGGCTTCCGGTTCCCAACTTTGCAGCGGGGGGAATTGCAACCCCTGCTGATGCAGCCCTTATGATGCAACTGGGTGCGGAGGCAGTATTCGTCGGAAGCGGTATATTCAAATCTTCTGACCCCGACAGGATGGCCCATGCTATTGTGGAGGCTGTAGCTTATTACGACAATCCGAAAGTTCTGGCGAGGATTTCCAGGGGTCTGGGTGAGGCCATGAGGGGGATAGATGTAAGCAAGCTCAGCGAGGAGGAGCTTCTTCAGACCAGAGGATGGTAAAAAAGGAGGTGAACGAGGTGGAAAAGCAGAATCATCCCACCAGGGGTGAACATTATATCGTGGAGCTGTCCGGTTGCAACCCGGAAGTAATAGGCAATATCGAAAAGGTGCAGGATATACTGGTGGAGGCCGCCCACAGGGCCAATGTTGAGGTATGGTCCGTATCTTTTCATCGGTTCCCTCCCAACGGTGTCAGCGGTGTGGTGGTAATTTCCGAATCCCATCTGTCCATCCATACATGGCCGGAGGAGAAATATGCGGCCATAGACATCTATACCTGCGGCGAGAGTGCTGAGCCGGAGAAGGCTGTGGAATATGTGATACATGCATTCGAGGCGGAGCATGCCCATATTACGGAATTGACCAGGGGGCTCCACGATGGGGACCGGATCTTCTACCACAGCATAGTGAGCTGGGAGGAGTCCAAATGATTAACCTTCTTCTGTCTCAGGCCCAGAGCAGTGGTAATGGGACAGGGGGGTGGATTTCCATCCTCCTGTTTTATGTGGCCCTCTTCGCCATCCTGTACTTCCTTCTCATATGGCCCCAGAGGAGGGAGAGGAAGCGCAAAGAGGAGATGATAAAGGCTCTGAAGAAGGGGGACAGGGTGGTAACCAATGGGGGTATCAGGGGTGAGATAGTGAGAGTTGGGGACGATTACTTTATAATCGAAAGCGAAAACTCGGCTCTCCGGATAGAAAAGTGGGCCGTGATCAATAAACTGGAGTAGGTATATGGCTGTCAGGAGGGTGGTCATCTATCCGGCAAAAGTGCTGAGGCAGGAAGCCCGTCCTGTGGAGGAGCTGACTCCCGAGATCCTCCAGCTGGGCAGGGACCTGGTGGACACGATGAAGGCATACGATGGTCTGGGTCTTTCTGCCAATCAGGTGGGGGAGCTATGGAGGATGTTTGCCCTGGATCTGGAAGCGATGGAAGTGGGGGAGGGTACCCTGGTTCTGGTGAATCCCGAGATGATTTACTACGAGGGGACCGATGTGGATGAGGAGGGATGTCTCTCTTTTCCGGATCTCTTCTTCGATGTGGAGAGGCATGCTTTCGTCACATTCCGGGGAAAGAAGCTGGATCTGGAGAGGGGGGAATTGAAGGATGTGGAAATAAATGCCACAGGCCTGTATGCACGGGCCCTTCAGCACGAACTGGATCACCT
>Ga0256833_1001389_pt1 | contig 17951 bp, 15 predicted proteins | sample 356284metaG_FD_190535 | JGI IMG/M metagenome (GOLD analysis project Ga0256833, IMG submission 190535) | Hydrothermal vent microbial communities from Mid Atlantic Ridge, Atlantic Ocean - 356-284 | ecosystem: Environmental > Aquatic > Marine > Hydrothermal vents | place: Atlantic Ocean: Mid... | reverse complement strand
GTGGAGCATTAAATCCTCAACCGTTGGCTTCTTCCACTCTATCGTCTCGTCCTCGAAGGGCAGGCCGATTATCAGCGGAACCACCTCGGTTTTTCCTACGAGGTAGCCAACGGATGTTCTCCTGTATTCAAAACCCGAGAGCTTTCCGGCTATCGAGGCAATGGCATTTTCTCTGCTCTCATCGACGTCGATAGCCACTCCAATCCTCTCAACGGTGAAGTCAAATACATCCATCGCTTTAAGGAAGTTCCCGAGGTTTCTGATTACACCTGAGTTGCCCTCGCTCGGTATGACCGCGAGATAGTAGCTATCCTCCTCCCTCTTCAGCAGGTCGAAGTTGTCGCGCTCAAAGACCCTCTCTATGAACCTCAGGCTGTAAGGTGCCTTCCTGCTTTCCCTGAACTCGAAGAGCTTCTTGAAAACTGCCTTGAAGAACTTGGAATCGGTCTTCCCCTCGACGAAGAGGACGCTTGTTCTTGCTTTTTCCCCTGAAAAGTTCCCCCTCACATCGAAGTCAAGGTACTTCCTCAGCTCGTAGACTTTCTTGAGCGTGAGGCTCTTCTCCGTGTTCGAATATACCAAAACGTCCTCCTCCCCCCTTTTAAAGCGAGTAACGATTAAGTCAATCAGCTCAAGGCTGGAAGTTATCACGGTCTCGTCGCCGTTAAGAGAGTCCACAAAACGGACGAGCTCATCGCGGTTCTTTCGGTACTCCGGAAAGAGGATTGAATTTTCGTCGGTGAAGGCCTTCCAGCGCTTGCCGGTTATGGCTCTCATTCATCTTTCACCATCTTGAGAAATATTTCCTCGAGACTGGGTACACGAACTTTGAGTTGCAGTATCTTGGCACCTTGGGACCAAACAATGTCGTTGAGATCCTCTCGAATATCGGTAGTCGCCCGGATTACATAGCGTTTTTCATCAACTTTTTTAACATCCCAAGGGGGATTCTCAAAGTTTATGGGCTTGTTTGTCTCTAAGAATATAACAAATCCACCTTTTCTCAGAAACTCCTCTTTTATGTCCTCTATCCTTCCTTCCTTTACAAGCCTTCCACCTACAACAACCCCCACTGTATCGCAGACCTCCTCCACATGGGCCAAGATATGACTGGAAAAGAAGATGGTCTTGCCTCTTTTCTGTTCCTCCTTTATAATGTCCTTGAAAGTTGCTATACCCGCCGGATCAAGACCTGTCATTGGCTCGTCGAGGATTAATAGTTCAGGATCGTGAACAAGTGCCTGAGCCAAGAGCAGTTTTTGCTTCATTCCCTTCGAAAACTTTCCCACTTTTTTGTTTTTAACATTCCAAAGGTCAAGCCGCTGAAGAATCTCTCTTCCCCTAGAGAGCACTTCCTCTTTTGGTGTTTTATGGGCCTTTCCAATTTCCTCCAAAGTCTGGATGGGTGTGAGGTAATCCCAAAGGGTAGCGTTTTCGGGCATGTAACCTATAAATTTTTTTACCTCGACTAGATTGCCCTCCAGCAACTTTCCATTGCTAATTACTTGGACGTCTCTAACAACAATGCTTCCAGAGTTAGGATAAACTAAACCCAAAATACTCATTATTGTAGTGCTTTTTCCGGCCCCGTTGGGACCCAGAAAGCCATAAATGGAGCCCCTCTCCACAGTAAGCGTCAAGTTGTCCAAAGCCCGGACATCCTTGTAGGTTTTAGTAAGCCTCTCAATCCGAATCATCATTTTTCTCACCTCAGTTCCTTTCTCTGAAAGAGAAGTACTGCGGCTCCAAAATAAATGAGGGTCATTGCAAAGAGGAGGGCCACATTAATTTTGTGCACAGAGATGGAATATAGAAGTCCTTCATAGATTTCCTCTGGCATACACTCTGTAATGTTGTAGAAGTACAATCCGTTTCTATAGGTAGAGGAACTCTCCCCCGAATAAGAGCAATAGTGGACTTTTTTTACAAGCACTTTGGCATTTAGAGGTTTGACTAAATGCTGAGTTCCTTCACCCTTGAGGGGGATGCCCATTACCGATCCATTCACATAGACGGGAGAGACTGACTGGTTAAAAACCGCCGTAATTCTTTTCTGAACGTAAATAGTTTTGGTCATGTCGCTTGTGGTAACTTTAATCTGAGCAATCGGATCAAAGAAAAGGTATTTTGTCCGATATTCGTTCTCAAGTTGGGAGGGACCCACCAACTTTCCATTGGTAGAGCTGGAGGAGGAGTGAGTGAAGGCAAAGAACGTTACCAAACCTGGAATCACAAAGATTATCAAAAAGAACACTAACAGCGAAAGACCCAGTGAAGTCCCCGGGGAGCGGATCAAGGTGGAGAGAAGATATCCGATGGCAAGAAGCTGCACCATTGTCAGTAACAAAAGTATCGTGAGGAGTAGAACGTCTCCCACCAACCCCTTGGAAAGGGGGACGCCAATGTAGAGAAAGCCGACAAAGAGGAAGAGGACTGAAAAACCGAGTGCAATTCCAATGGTAACGGTATGGGCAAGAAACTTGCCGAGGAGGTATTCAATCCTCCGAAGGGGCTGACTCATGACAATTTTTAATGTTCCCTTCTCTATTTCCGAGTTTATTGCAGATGCCCCGAGAAGGAGGGCCAAGATTGAAAGCATGATAATTCCGGAGCCCTCTGCAAAGCTAAGAAGACCGGAGATTATAACTTTCTGATTCAGGACTTCTCCACCCACAGCCATTCTTTTAAGGATGTATATCCATGGAACGTAAAGTATCGCAAGGATTACAACAATCGCCCAAAATTTTTTGGTTCTAAGGCTACCTCTCAGTTCCAGAAGGAGACCCCACAGTGTACCCATCCACACCACCCCTGGAATTAAGATTTAAATGTTATAAATTTTTGTCTGGTAAGGGTTTAAAATTATTTATAATTAAAAAGTTTATTTTTCTCAGAGTTTTTATTAACCTCGGATAATATTCTCCTTAGGAAGGCGTTTTCTACGACAATCTCAGCGCCCCTGTTTCTAGGAACTCCTAAGAAGACGTCAGCCTTAATTCCAGATTCCTCTAAAAAGGTTTTGACCTGTGAAGCTATTGTTGTGTAGGACTCCCTTTTTATGAGACCGTACACTAGAGGACCCCAAGAGCTCTGACCACATCCGTAGGTCACAGAACAGAGGAATTCCACTATATTCCTAACGTCTTCTCGAAAGACTCCCCCTTGTAGTTCCTCGAAGTGTTTCCCAACCAACTTCTGAATAGCGGAGAGATTTTGACCGAAAGCTTCGATGTTCCTTTCTTTAAGGGCAGGAAGAAGTCCAAGGAGAATTCGATAGGCCACTTCCATAGCCACATCGGTTCTTCCAACGATGGAAGCCATCAACTCTTCTTCCCCCTCCTCTGGTACTCTTCTACCGTCAGGCAACACGAGGACAAAGGCCCAGTCCTTAGGAAAGTCATGTCTCACTACGAGAGGGGGAAGACCCTTACCTTTTCCACCATCTACAACGAATCCTCCCCATCGGAACACGTGCACACCAATCCCGCTTACCTTTCCCCTGTCCAAGAGGGTTGCAACCCTCTCAACTGGAATGTCTAAGCCCTTTATTTTAAGAACTGCTTTTGAAACGGCCAGTGTTAGCTGAGTAGTGGATCCCAAACCCACGTGTCGTGGAATTTCCCTCTTAACCTCAATAAAAAAGGAAGTGCCCGTGGAGTACAGGGAGTTTAATTTTTTTAAGGTATCCTTTATTGTCCTCAGGTCCTCTCTATGAGCTCGTATCTGAAGAGAATCAGCTTCAATTATTTTAATGATATAACCTCCCTCTAAACTCAGCCCAAGACCCCCGTATTTTCTTCCTAAGGCACCCGAGGGATCTATAAGGCCAAAGTGAAGTCGCATTGGGGTTTCTACCATCATACTATCGCCTCCGCGATAACACCATTTTCACCAAACTTAAAAACAAACGCACGTTTTTTCCCTGTCAGACCTCTTTCAATAATTTTTTTAATCCTCGTGTGCTCGGAAGGGGACAGTGGAAACTTCAAAGTTGCCCTTCCGAATCCTTCCCGCTTTAATGCCTCATTTATCCTTGCGGGATGAAACCGGAGTACGTCAATGACCCGGTATGTTCTTTTAAGGTATGGACTGATGAGCTTTTCGTTTCCAGTAGCTATCGTTCTCCGCTTGGAGATAATGAGGAATTCCATCTCACCCTTCACTCTATGAAGAAGTTCATTTAAAAGATCGGCGTAAACAACCGCTTGAGGCACTTCGTAGAGATATTCTCCAATCTTTCCCGTCACCGAGACGATATTCTCAAGCGAATCGTCGTTTTTAAGTCTGATCATAGAGGGCAGTATCAGGGCCGAACGCTCGGCCATTGCGAGTTCATCCGTGTAGAACGTTAATCTGTTCAAATGACCATAGAGGTCAACGTACTCAAACTCCCCTTTCCAGGGAATCAATTCTCTCCTGATTTGAGGGGGAAGGTCAAAGATGAAAGCCGAAACCTTGGGATGATAAAGGTCGTAGAGTATCCTTAAGTTCGGTTGCAACTCTTCCAGGGTTCTTTTCCTAGAGACTGGAGGTCTTGCCGGATCAGAGTAAACAACATCGGCCTTTATTCTCCCAGCGATTTCCATTGAAAGGGAATTTCCAACTAAAAATTCTATGTTATCAACCCCATATATTTTCGCATTTCTCCTCGCAAACTCCACTTTAAGTGGGTCTATGTCAATTCCATAGGCTTTCTCAACGTTCATGGCGTAGAAGATCAACTGTACTCCCACACCACAGGAGACGTCCGCTAAACTCCCCACTCCCACTTCTTTTAGCCGCTGAGCACGGGTTTGAGCAACTATCTCGTGGGTAGCGTATCGCAAACCACTGAGATCCATCCAGAGGTTTTTTCTGGAAAATTTATCCCCTGCTTTTAGTCTGGCCAAAGCTATTTCAAGTGTGAGTTTATCGATTCCGAGCTTTCTTCTTATGGTGTTCCTCCCGTAACCCCTTTTAAGGAGATGAACTGCCTTTTCAAGGATTTCTTGAGATGGAAACTCTGGAACCATGTTGATCTCTTTGGAGTGAATCCTTAAAAAAACTCCGGCCTACCCTAAGGGGGGAGGTAAATGAGGTGGAGAAGTAGAATATTCATACTTCTGGTGATAGCGGTTCTAACATCTTCCTTCTACTGGACGTATCAAACAGCAGCTTCCGTAAACGGTTACATTGGTGACGAGGTTTGGTACGTCTCCGCCAGTAGAAACATCCTCTATCGTTTGGGTGTTCAAGTTCACTACTACGTTGGCAATTATGAGGGAATTAACGTCGTCTTTGAAAACAAAACCTTATACAACATGCACTACTACCAAGTAGAGAGCATGGCCCTTACATACTTCAACATACTTCCAAGTAACGTTACGGAACTTGAAGAGGCGGGCATACTTTACTTTATGATACCGAAGGAAGACGTTAAAAACTTCACAACAATGCTCAAGGAAAAGTATGGAAAGTATTGCCACGTAGTTCCTGGATACGAGTATCCCAATACTTCAGGAATAGCCAGTTACCTGAACTTGGAACATCCTTTCTTGGGAAAGGACTTTATAATGCTTGCAATGCTTTACGAGGATTCCCCCTTAATGTGGAGGCTTCCCGGTCTTATAGGGAGATTTCTCATAAACATTCTGGTGCTTCTAATAACTTATCGGCTAACAAAAAGTTACATAGCATCCTTCATAGCCCTCCTCTTCGTAGCTTACGATCCATTGTTGAACGCTATGTCAGAGGCCGCCATGCTGGATATATACGTGGCCATCTTTGTAACGTTCCTCATGGCAATGATGATATTCCAGAAACGCTATACATCATCTATCCTAGTTGGAATGGCGGGGGCAACTAAACTGAGCGGAGCATTCACTTATCCAGTTTTTCTGCTTCAGGAGTATCTCAAAACAAGAAAAATTAGTAAATTAAACTTCTTCAAGTTCCTACTCATCTCAGCCTTTCTCGGAGTGAGTGTTGTTATGGGGCTATCATACTACTCCGGACTACTCCCATGGATTTACTTCCTCTCATCTTCACTTGCCTTCTTTGTTTTTTCTTTAATTTTCTTCATAAAACGGACGAATACAGAAACGCTTTCTCAGGGGAAAAAACTGATTATCAGCCTCTCCATATTACCTCTAATAGGTTTTCTCGTTCCAAACCTCCCAGCTATAGCTGCCGTTGGGCTGAAGGAGTGGGCAAAGGGATTCATAGGCAGCACAGGATGGATGTTTGCTCCAAACAAAGGTCCAGTTATATCTCCCGTGTGGTATTGGTTCCTCGGGAAGAATCCTTTTCCACTTCACTACGGTCCCAACATCTTCGCCCAAACTGATCCAGTCCTGCTAATCTTGATAGCAGTCCTGATATTGGCTTATCCTTTCCTCCACCGTAGAATAAAGTATCTCTGGATTCCATTTGGGATGTTTTGGAGTATAGTGAGTCTCTTTTTACTCCACGTCCTTATAGGGTACTTGAGAGACGGCAAAATGCCAACCCAGTTCTCCTTCTATGCCACGCCTCTCGTTCCAACTGGTGCAGTGGTTGCCGGGGCCGGATTGGGTCTGTTAATAAGGTGGGATGCTTTTGAGGAGTCCCTTATCTTTTACTGGAACTACATTAAAAAACTATTCATAAAAATTATTATAATAATAAAAATGCTACATAAAAATAAAGAAGAAAAACTTTAAAAACATTGTTTAATTACTTTTATTTTGTGATATATAATGGGACACACTATTTACTACCGGCTTGCTATTGAGGAATGGGAAAAAGCAGTAGAGTTCATACATCGGGTAGGGGAGGGGATAGGATTGGAGGTGAAAGGGGGTAAAACCCTCCTAGTAGTTAAACCCCAAAACGAGAGGATTGAACCCCTTACTATTAGTAGAAAAATAAATGGATTCGCCAAAACGTATGGGCTGGAGCCCTACACTTCCCTCTATCTTTTAATTCTCTACTCTCTCTCAGTCTTTGGTTCTTCAGAAGTTTGGGAGGATTGATTAGACACAATACGGATGGGTATTGAGCCCTTCAGATTGCGATCTCTAACTTGAACCTTAACTATAGAACCAACTTCAACGTTTTTCCCTTCCACCCAGTAATAACCCGGCTTAGCGTTTGCCCGAATATCATCATGAACGAACACTCTGACAACGCCGTTTCCAACCTCTATTACCTCTCCATACGTCCAGTCCCTTCCGTAGTTGGTCTTAAAGTACTGTCTAAACCCAAGGACAACAACGAAGATCAGCAAGAGATAAAGATAGAGAATATACAAGGGTACCCTAAAAAGTTTTAGCAGTGTGTAGCCAATAAATGCTCCGAATGACACTAAAAATATAGAGTAATAGAATATTCTATAAGGCTCGGGCTCAATAAAGTAGTTCCAATTGGATATTACCAAGCATCGAACGTAAGCGATATATAAAACACCTAACAAGACCAGCAACCAAGGAGAGAGGGACATTAAGATAATACTCAAACTAAGAACTAAGTAAGTTAGCAGTGAGATCTGGAGTTTTAAACTTAACAGTTCGTGAAGCGTGATCTTATTATTTTTCACAAGTTTTGAAAGGAACTTAAATGTTGAAGGCTTTTTATTTGGGGTCGGGTGGACGAGGCACACTAAAAAGGAAAAAAAAGATTCAACGATCCTCCCCATATCTTCCAGTACTTCCACTATTCCCATGGGACTTCACCCTGAATATATGAGATCCTGGCTAGGTTGATAACCGAAGAACGCCTCTCCGAGAGTATAGTTCATAAAGAAGGTAATGTAGTCCAGATTGCTGTTTCCATTGTTCACTATCCCGTGGGATATCCCCCATACCCGGTAGCCCCGCACGTAGGCTGAAGAGAGTCCGAGGAAATAGTAACGGAGAAAGTCGTAGTCAACACTTATCTCATCGGTGCTCGCGAGCCCAAGGCTTTGAAAGAGATTGAACATCGCCGGATCATATTGAGCGTTCGGAATGACAAAACTAACGAGGCCTATCGGATAGTAACGGCCATTGTACGTTATTTTAAGCTCGGTTTGCATTTCTTTGGCGAGATTCCAGTAATAATTGTGGTTACCCCCACTACCCTCTAGTCTCTCAAAGAAAGACCAAGCTCCATAGATTCCAAAATACCTGTTATTACGCAGACAGTTTATAAAGGGTTGGAGATCATAAACGTGGGCGTTGGACGATGTTGGGGTGGTGTTGGAGCTGGGGGCATTCTCAACGCTGGAGAATGTTGGTGTAACTACCGTGTATGGATATTTGTAAACGAATATCCATTCATATGTAGCGTTGTTGTTCACGGAGTTATCTATAACGGCCGAAACGTTGAAGAGAGTTCCTGTCTTGATCATGCCGGTTGACCTGCTCTCATTCACAATTATCTGGCCACTCGCATCAGGATCGAGGTAGAAGGAAGTGTATACCCTCAAGGCTCTTGAGTTGTTTGAAGTGCCAATGGCTTGTACTACCGCCTGGTATCTGTGCCACGTATCTATGGTCCAAGTTCCGTTGTAATAACCCAAGTTCCTCCCCCAGTTCCTCAGAATGGCCAGTTTGTCACCTCCGTGATCTGTAAAGCCTGGATTATCGTCGATGAATTCAAGTTCTCTTCTCATACTACTTGAGTAGGTGGTGTAATAAACGGTTTGATAGTCGTCTAGATAGGAGAGATTCAAGTACTTCCTGATGAAAATCCAGTCGTAAACGGCTCCTCTGTAGGGAACTTCGCTGTCTATGATAAGATAGATGTACTCTAAGGGCTCCTTAAAGTACCACCAATCATCCGTTGGATTCCTTAAAGAGCGCGTCAGATCCCTGAAATCAAAGTATCCAACGTATCCCCTATACTGGAAGGAGTACCCATAGGCGTACATGTCCACTTCGTAGGTGTGGAAGAGATAGTCTCCCCTAGGGGAGTTGCTTCTAACCTCGTATTTCCACCAAAGCCGATGTTGGGCCAAGTAATCCCAGGGGATATCGTCGGTGAAACCGATCTGGCCTCCAGGATAATCCTGAAGTGCGATACCAGCATCCCAGTCCTTATTAACCGTAAAGTTCGGTTTAAGGCGGAAGTGAACTGCGTAGAGACCATCTATATTGAGGGCATTCTTTGTTCTGAGGGCCAGTATGCTGTTACCACCTCCAATCAGGAGGGTGCCGTTGTTCGAGGTATTTTGTGATATAGTGACCCCTGCGTTGTACCTGATCCACTTATCTGTCCAGCTGTTCTTAAAATTGTCAAAGAACATGAAAACCCTGCTACCATTCCCCCTAGTTAGAGGCTCGGTTCCACTGCACGAGAGGTACACTGTCCCCTCGTAGTATCTGCCCCTTCTAGTCATGTTAACCTTAACCCACACCTTTGCACCTTTGTCACTCCAGTTCTCTATCCAGAAGGGGACCCTCTGGGTCAAAGATGGATCTGAATAAACCCCTATAGAGGCCGTTGTGTCAGCCGTGTTGTGAGGTATCATAGAAGCTATTGTCGAATTCAACACTATGGGCAACTGGAAGTTGTATATCACCCTGGGGTTTGTGCCATAATAATACTCGTACGCGCTCACAGGATACAGAAGGGTAACTTTGATGTAGTTGCATACAGTCGTGTTGTTTGTGGATCTAAAGTCAACTCCAACTCCTGCGTCCCAATCCTCGGCGGCGCTGAGTCCTTTTGCCTTGTAACGCACTATAAAGGAAGTCCATGGAATATTGCTGAAAACCTGTACACTCTTCTCAATACCAGCCCCAAGCCAATAGCCGAGGGTGTAGATGGTAAAAACGCTGGAGATGTCGCCGGAACTGAGGGAGAGTGAATTGCCATAGTAAACCGTGTACCTCGTTGTGTTCGTGGTGTTGATCCATACCAGGATGTAATCGCTACCCCAGTACTCAATCCAGTAGGGAGCCATGACACAGGTGCCCGCTTTGTATATTCTGATAGCAGCCCGATTGTCTTGATGGTTCACGTTTCCAAAGGGTGCTGAAGAAGTTGGAATCTTTATTAAAACTACATCGTTTAGGGGCGTCGTTGAAGGTAGTGTCATGTTTACTTTGTATTCACTGGCCACACACCAAGTTGAATTGGACTGAGAGTTCTGAACACCTGAAAAAACCAGTACTCCAGCGTCGGTATCATTGAAGAGCACCAGAGGATTTGCAGGGAGACCTCCAACCGTGAGATTTACAACGTAATCACCGTTGTTATCCCAAACCCTAGTGCTGTTATAATGGAAGTCAGTGCCGTATATTCCCGCGGTCTCGTTGATTGTAGAAACACCCGATCCATTTGCCCATATCAAAGGTTTTGCTCCAAGCTGAGGAAAGGCATATTGACAGGCTGTTATGACCCTGTGATACCTACCCCCGGTATAAGCCGCATAGATGGGATCCTCTATCTGTTGAAGGTTTATAACTGCATAAACATAGCCAGAATTAGGAATTGGACCGTGATATACAACTGTTCCTGCGGTGTCCTTTATTGTAACGTTAGTAAGTCTCGCTCTGAGGACAATATGGAAGGAATCTAAGGGGGCTACGGTAAGGTTAATGTTGGAGAGATTCATCAGTAAGATATAACCCTGCTCCCTGAGTTTTTTTGTAATGTTGCCTATCCAGACCCCCAGCGATTGGCCCTTCATGAGGTTTTCTGCGGCTACCAACCCATTGGGATCAAAGGGAGTGGGATCTAAGACGTGGCCATATATTACCATTTCTTTGATGAATTCATTAGCCCGATATGTAGGGGGTATAAACTTCCCGGTGGTGACAACGTAGTCTACCGCCGAAACAACGGCACGTTTACCGGCTATCTCAAGTGCATTCTGGAAGTCAAGAGTAAGATAACTTATCACATCATAGGTGCGCTCTATCTCAACACTTTTTCCCTGACTCTGTATTACGTAGGATGAGACATCCTCATAAGTTGCTAGTAGGAGGAGGAGAGGAATCAAGAGCACCACAACGGCGTAGTTTATCAAAAAGCCCCTCCTTTTCATGGTTTCTCCCTCCAAACTCTTAATGTTATCACAATTGGAGGATACATGTTGGGGATATTACCCATGCTCACAAAGTCAACCTGAACTTGAGAAGAAAGCAGTATTCTCAACGGATTCTGGTCCGTTCCAGGAATAGGATTTGTGGTGTTGTAGAGGGCAAACTTCTGAAAGAGCCTGACGAGTGCGTCATCAACGGCATACTGGGTCGGTTTGAGGTCAGCACAGGAGAGGGAAAGGTAAGGTGCCTGTCCTACGAGAACGCGTCTTGGAGTTGATGAGAGTGTGGAGTAGTAGGTGAGATTGTAGCCCCTGTAGGTTGGGTAACCTTGAAGGAGTTTTGGAAACACGCCACTATAACCTGAAAATGCCTGTATGAAGTAATACACTATACCCCTCGTTTGGTTGTAACGAAACACATAGTAGGGATCATAACTTTTCATGTAGAAGGTGTTTGTCTGTCCCGGAACCATTAGAGCAGGTTTGAATCTAGAGTAACCAAAGCGGTACAGGTAGAGATCCAAGTTTCCATAGTAGATGGTGCCATTTGTTACGGAGTTTTCCCAAAAGTGTAGTTTGTTGTTAACATTAATGTAGCTGGGACTGTATTGAATGGCCACCCAGTAGTCCGCGTACCAAGGAGTGGCATAGGGGGGAAGATAGTAGCTAACGTAAACTTCGGTGTATCCGTATCGGGTAGGGAGGGTGTAAGTGAAGTTACTGTACCCTAGTGGGATTGCCATTGGAATGGAGTACATTGTTTGAAGAGTTCTTGGAATAACAGAGAGCTTAACCCACGACTTCCCAAAGCCATAGAGGTGTCTCTCTTGGATGGCGGTCTGATCGTAGCTCTGACCTGCGTAGAGCCATGTCCCATACCCTTGATCGTACTTAGCGTCGAAGCCTATAGCTAGGGTAAAGGAATGCTGACTAAGATTAGCATAACTTATTCCATACCTTTCCAGTGCACTCTCTATCTGAGCAGAGGTTACATCAACAACACCGTTCACAGGAGATGTGTTTATAAGGGAGTAAACAGTTGCTCCGAACTGATAGTAAATCCTCACGACTGCAACACCTGAAACTTCAAGGTGGATGTTCATTCCTGTAACGTTTCCAGTGGGGATGACCGTTACGAAATGAACGAAACCCGTATGCTTTGAGTCGATATCGTACAGATAGAGTGTGTTGGGATTCTGAGTTAGGGTGGAGTTCGTGAGGTACTCTACCAGCATGGTACTACCGCTACCAAATCCTTCCTCTATGGAGGATGGATAGTAACTACAATCCGCACTCTCTGAGAAGTAAAGTGTATTGTTCCCGTTTTTCAAGTATTTTGAGAGGGTTGAATTTGGAATCAAGGGAGTTGTAAAGTAGCCTGCTGGTGAGGAAAAAACGAGATTCCCGTTGAGATAAACGTCCATGCTGTCATAAGCAGACCTCTTTGCAAACCTCGCATCGGCGTAGAGCAGTTTCATGTCTCCGGGAAGAGTAAAATTATAATAGGCTTTGAAATCGTTGGGATAGTAGCGACGGTAGTAATAGTAGCAACCCCCAGCGACAACACGCTGTATTCCCATGAGACGAGAATATCTATGAGAGATTTTTGTCAAATATGCCCTCGCCATGTATCCCAAAGGGGTCCTGTTGTAAGCGTAACCACTGAGAAGTAGCGTTGCTGGTGATATCTCCATGACCTCAGTTAGGTTAGTATTGTCGAGCTTTTGGAGAAATGGGGAGGTGTAATTGGCAATGAACATCTGATAGTCATAACCTCTACCCAAAGTTTCGTTTAACACGTAACCTATTATCTCTGTAGCCTTAAGGTCTAGGTTTTGGCTAGCGAAAACAGGGGTAGCGTTTAGAGCCCAATAAGTGGCGAGTATCTGAACAGGGGTCATGTCAGGGGACACTATTGAAAGGTTCAAAATCCCCTGAGATACCCACTGTTCTATAACTTGAGGGGGCACCAAATCCTTTAGGGGAGTCGTTTTCAGAGTGAGCAACACGCCTTCAGCAGTGCGCTTGTCCTGCATCCTCTGGGCGGTTATGTAGACGTTCTCTCCGATTTCGGTTGAAGTCGCTATTATTCCACCCACGAACACCATTAACAATACTAACGCTAGGAGGGCATCGAGGGTGAACACAAATCCTCTTCTCCTCATTTCTCATCCCACACCCAAAGTTTTATCTCACAAGGGCTAATCTTGGGCTGAAGGAGGGAATCCAACCCCCAGTTATCGGAGATGTAAACCTTTGTGAAGGAGTTCTCGTACAGCCATAGTTCTACGGTCTTAAGGCCCTTTGTAGGGTCAAACACGGAGTACAGATACCCCCATGGAATCTCCACGTAGTAGAGAGTTCCGTTAACAGTGTACAGGGCTGAACCACTTGCGTTGTAAACAACGGCTTTCACGAGAGAAGACTGGTTTGCTTTCTCCACAACCAGTACTTTCGCCTCATTACCATCCCTTACAGCAAAGACTGCATAACCAACCCCAGTAACGTTTACCCTCAGCTTTGAATACGTTGGAACCGGGGCCCTCAAATCGCCTATGATCAAGGGTGTAAGGGTCGATGTTCTTACAAAGGAATAACTCCGGTTGTATTTCAACATCGCCAAAGGGTGCTTAGAATTTGCAACTTCAACCCAGTCAGAGGAAGCCATTGAGACGTTAGCAACTGCTATCGAGGCCACGCTGCCATTCACGATTGCCAGTGTATAGACCGGAACGGAAAGATCATAGATATAAGTAAAGTTCAGAACCCTAACAGAGAGTGGAGACGTTGTAATCTGAATCTTTATCTGGGGTATCGGAAGGAAGAACTTGAGGAGAAGGCTGTACCTATAGGTAAAGTTCAAGAGGCTTTCCACTATCTTTCCGTTTGTTGGGGCGTAACCGACAAGGGCCTTTATCTTGTCATAGTCAACGGCATAGGAATAAAGGCTGTTCCCAAGACCCACGACTTCTAAAGAGGAGAGGTTCTCGTTCCAGTTGGGAGGTGTTCCGGGATTTTTAACCAACAGTCCCAACGCAGTATCTGCTATTTGAGACCTTGAATACCACCCAATAACACCGGAAATGCCACTTTCAAGCTCCCCAGAGGTGCTGAGGAAAGTTCCAACTATCATGATAACAATGACCAGTGAGATGAGAGCGTCTAGGGAGAATATCTGTCCTCTCCTCATTCTATCACCACGCTAACGTTTAACACGAAAGGCTTCCCGTTGTACGTGGGGGAAGTCAAACTTCCACCCAGTATTCTCCTAGAGAGGAGGTCGCTAACTACGAAGTTCCTTATTTCTCTTTCTAGCTGGGGTGGAACCCAGTTTGAGGAAACTAATTTAACACTAATGCTTACGTTTGAACCACTGGAGTAGCTCATGTTCTGAAAAACGATGTCAACTGGCCCATAGGCCGAGAGGATTGAATTTAAGTAGGAGTAAGGGGTTTCGTTTTTCATAACACCTGCCGAGAGATAAGAGCATGCAAACTGAACGTCGCTCCTAACGTAGGAGGTTATTGACATAGCCGAGTTTTGAGAGCCGTAATAGGGCATGATCAGAACTACCCCAATGAGGATTATGGCCATTAGGAAGAGAGCCTCAAGTGAGAGCTGTGCCTTACGGTGTGGGTTTGACTTCAACATAGAGCTGTCCCTCCAGAGGGTTTAACCTTGCAACCACCCAGAGACTTTTCTTGGTGGCGTTTAGAGTTTCCTCGCTACGAACGTAGAGTGGCACAGGAGACTTTCTAATCACTGTGTAATTCGAGCCCCCAATTACAGCACTGATAACTATCCTGTTCGTAACGTTATCGAGTACCACGACGATTCTATCGGAACCAGAGAGGTTGAGGGGAGCGAACACTATCGCCGAGTATCCATTTCCAGAGGAGTAAACCCTAGCCACCGTATTCTGCAGATCTGTTGCAAAGGCACTCAACCTTGCCGAGACATCGAGTGTTTGAGAGTGGGAGTAGTTCATACCTGAGAGGTAAATCAAGTTGAGCACCGTGAGTATGACGAGCGTGAAGGCAAAGAGAAAGTCTATTGTCAACTGACCTTTCTTCACCATCAACCCTCCCTAATATTTATGTATAGCGTTCCGCTCGTTGAATTGTAAACCCACTCCACAGGCTTTACAGGGTTCCACTCAACGACGATCTTCAGATGGGAAGGCACAGCCGCCGGATCAATCGAGATTCCATAGTATCCGTCGACCGATGAGGAGGGGTTCCAAACGCTTGAATTTGCGGTCAAGTTTTTCTGGAACATTCCTCTTTCCCAAAACGTGTTTCTATTGTCCCCTCCAAAGACGAGGCCACCGTTGCTTCCGTACAGTCCAACTATGGTTCCGTTGTAACTCATATTTGCGAGTTGTCCATATGTGATGAATATCCGGGGGTTAGAAAGGCCAGTGGCCCTCTCAACGAAAGCGAGGTTCGAAAGGTAGGATAGTGAGGCAAAGGCTGTGACCTTTGCACCCGGTCCCTGCGAGTAAACCTGGGTTATGGCATCGGAGATCGTACTAGCTAGGTTTTTTTCATCGAGGCATATCTTAAGATTAAGGGATGTTGTTGAGGACTGCCCCCTTTGGAACGTTGCACTGTTAACGGAGTAGAGCAGGAGCACCATACCTACCGCAAATATGAATAAGAATTCAAGGGTCATTTGACCTTTTCTCATCTCTACCACCTATTATCCACTAATCCCGTTATACTCTACGCTCTAAACATATTTAACGGTTGTCCTCAAACTTTGGTAAAACTTCGGCAAAGATGCCGTTTTTTTGACGTACCTTTTTAACACCCTGATAATCCCAATGGAAGAGTTTGAACTGATAATCAGAAGGATTCAGATGGAACTTCGATAGTAGATGCGCCATCTCGTCTATAAAGTATTGAGCCATTTCGTAGTAGACCAAATCCATTCTCTCCCTTAACCAGTGTCTCGCCCAGTAGTACAGAAAGAGGATCAAAGGGACGAAGAAGACAAAATATAAAAAACGAATCATTATAACCACAGCAACAACCATCAAAGGGGGAAACAAAATGTTCACTCCCAAAAACGTCTTTTTGAGAACCTTTAATCGATTAACTTTCTCCTCCCATTTATTCAGTAGCTCAGGGTTGTAGAAGTCGAAGGCCGTGTGTCTCCTGCCTCTCTCAATCCTCCTTCTTATAAGCTCGTCCCAATCGTCCTCAAAGTATATGACCTCACCCCTAAGGCTGGCCCTTTCGGCGTCGATGGATGAGATTATTCTCATAAGATCAAGGGCGCTCTCGTGTGCAACATGAGAGTACACTGCTTTCTCGTCAAGATCTAAGGCGACGTCAATGGAATCTTTAACCATTCCTACCACCATAAAGCTCCTCAAAAGTTGGGAGATTCGACATAAGTTCTTCTTTCTTCTTGAGAGCCTCACTCTTTATCTCAACAAACCGTCTGGCGTATTCCCTAGCGGTTCTGACGATACGCTCAATACTCTCACTTTCATAGATACCACTCAGTAACGTGACGACCTCAACTTCCCTCTCTGCCGGATCTGGGTAGAAGCCCCGAAATATTTGCTTCCCCCTAATCTTTTTGGTCAAGAATTCAAGGGCTTCAAATATCTCCCCTGCCCTTAGGGCTTCGGGTGGGCCGTGAATGGCTACAAGGCCGTAGAGAGCCGCCTCAACGTTCACGTCCAAGTATAACCCCTCATTCTCGAAGGAGCGTAGGATAAGTCGTGAAAGACTCTTAAGCGAAGAGGCAGGACTCTTGGCGTAGCCAATGGTTGCAAAGCTTCCAAAGGCCCTGAGAACGAACTTAAGATCGCTTGCATCAAGTGTCTGTTCTCCAGGAACGTCAACGAGGGCAAGGAGAGAGGCTATCCTCTCCACTACCTCATAATTGATTCGCTCATAGGCCCTTGAAATATCCTCACGGCTCTTCCTCAGTCTCTCGTTGTCTATTGCTATTATGGAGTCGGTGACCTTGGAAAGCTTGCTTATTGTAACGGCCGCGTTTATAGTGGGTCTTATACCTTCTTCCCTCAGAGGCAGAGCACCTACAGCCACCACAAGGGAATCAGGATAGCGTTCTTTCAGCGCCTCGGCCAGAACTGGACTTCCTCCCGCCCCCGTTCCACCGCCAAAACCAAGGGTTATAAAGAAAGCCTCAAACTCCTCTTCACTAAGTCTTTCAACGGTCTTGAGAACTAACTCGAGATCCTCCTCCATGGCCTTTTGGCCCAAGAGGGGATTAGCATTGACGCCCCGCCCTCCCACGAGCGATTCTCCCACCAGTACACGCCTTTCCATCGGGATGTAGCGCAAATAATCGAGGTCGCTCCGAGAGGTGTTCACGGCTATGGCCGGAAACTCAACCCTAGCGAAGATGTCGGCTATCTTCGTCCCACACTGACCCACCCCAACAATGAGAACTCTCAATCCCTTCACCTTTAGTAGGTTGGGAAGAAAGTTATATGAACCTTCCGTTTAGTCCCCTGCCCCTCGGCTCAACGTCGTCGCGCATAATCAAAACCACCCTACTCGGCTCGTATTCGTCCTCGATGTGGTAGCCGGGGAGATGCTTAACGAGCTCCTCTGCAAAGGCTTTAATCTCCTCGTGCCTCGGCATGTTGTTTATCGTCAGCCTGTTCCTTGAGAAGCCGACGAACATGTAGGCTTTGGCCTCGACAAACATCGGGTTCGCTAGTTTAATCAGCTCGGCATAGCCCTCGGGAGTGTGCATGTTCTCCCCCTTGACGAGGGTGAGCCTTATCACAGTTCTCGTCTGGGCGTCCTTCATGAGCCTTAGCGTTTCCTTAATCCTCTCCCAGCCGTCGGAAATCATCGGGACGTTTACGCGGTTGTAGGTCTCGATGTCAGGGGCAGTGAGAGAGACGTAGAGCTGTGTTGGAAGCTTGTCGTCCCTTATCATCTCTTCCAATCTTTCTGGAACGGTTCCGTTCGTG